>OGOU01000687.1_pt1 | contig 28759 bp, 22 predicted proteins | sample 1552721 | NCBI WGS metagenome assembly OGOU01 (sample SAMEA2580176, study PRJEB22360) | human gut metagenome | biome: human gut; feature: human-associated habitat; material: faeces | place: Denmark | collected 2008/2010
GACTACAAGGCACGCACGGTAGAGGTGGACGGCGTTGTGTTGAAAGAAGGCGACTTCATCTCTCTGAACGGTAGTACCGGCGAGGTTTACAAAGGAAAAGTGGAAACGAAGGCCGCCGAGCTGTCCGGTGATTTTGCCGAACTGATGCAACTGGCCGATAAATATACGAAATTGCAGGTACGCACCAATGCCGATACGCCGCACGATGCACAGGTGGCACGTAACTTCGGGGCAGTGGGCATCGGTCTGTGCCGTACGGAACACATGTTCTTCGAAGGTGAGAAAATCAAGGCGATGCGCGAAATGATTCTGGCGGAAAACGCGGAAGGACGTCGCAAGGCGTTGTCTAAGATTCTGCCGTACCAGCAGGCAGACTTCAAGGGCATCTTCAAGGCTATGGAAGGTTGCCCGGTAACCGTGCGTCTGCTCGACCCTCCTTTGCACGAGTTCGTTCCCCACGATTTGAAGGGGCAGCAGGAAATGGCGGATACCATGGGCGTAAGCTTGCAGTATATCCAGCAGCGTGTGGAAGCGCTTTGCGAACATAACCCGATGCTGGGCCACCGCGGTTGCCGCTTGGGCAATACGTATCCGGAAATCACGCAGATGCAGACGCGTGCCATCCTCGGCGCTGCTCTGGAACTGAAGAAAGAGGGCGTTGAGACACATCCCGAAATCATGGTTCCGCTGACCGGTATCCTGTACGAGTTCAAGCAGCAGGAAGAGGTTATCCGTGCCGAAGCTGCCAAGTTGTTTGCCGAAGCAGGCGACAGCATCGAGTTCAAGGTAGGTACGATGATTGAAATCCCGCGTGCAGCTCTTACGGCCGACCGTATCGCTTCTTCCGCCGAATTCTTCTCGTTCGGTACAAACGACCTGACGCAGATGACCTTCGGATACTCACGCGACGACATCGCTTCCTTCCTGCCTATTTATCTGGAAAAGAAGATTCTGAAAGTAGACCCCTTCCAGGTGCTCGACCAGAATGGAGTAGGGCAGTTGGTACGTATGGCTACCGAAAAGGGCCGTGCCATCCGTCCGGACCTGAAGTGCGGTATCTGCGGCGAGCATGGCGGTGAGCCTTCTTCCGTGAAGTTCTGCCACAAGGTGGGGCTGAATTATGTGAGCTGTTCTCCGTTCCGCGTGCCTATTGCAAGACTTGCGGCGGCGCAGGCTGCAATCGAGGAATAAAGTTTGAATGCTGATAATTAGTGAAATACGAGGCAATGACTTGGAAATCAAGTTTTTGCCTCGGTTCTTTTTCTACATGCTCTGCTCATTCATAAAGCAGTATAAACGGCAGAAAATACCCTATTTGTTGCTTCAATTGATGAGGCAGAGGAAGAAGCGGAGAAACGACAGGTTGAAGGTCGTGTAACTGAGGCAAAGGTTTCCTTGAAGTTCATCACAAACGTCCTATATCGACATATGATGAAGAACATGAGATTCCTCAATCAGAACTTGTCGCTTTATGCTCAAATTGCCATTCTATGGTTCACAGAAGAAAAGAGGCAATGGATGTAGATGAACTCAAAAGTATTGTACAGAACAAACGTAATAATTAAATCCTTCAAAGAAGTTTAGACTAAACCAAATATGGATTTGAAAAACTGTATATTTGAAGAGCTGCTGAAGGCTGCACAACCTAAACGCGGTCTATTTGTGATACCATTACCTACTGGTTCTGGTAAGACATATAATTCATGCCTGTTGATGGCAGAAGAATTGAAGAAAGAAGATGCCCGTCGTATCTTCTATGTCACAGATGCCAAGAAACAGTTGGATGCAACAATCGAAGACATAAGGAAGAATTTAACCAGGAGCGGTATCAAGCTTCAGAAGCATGATATTCTTCGTGTTTATTCGCAAGAAGAGCAATGGGAACGAGCGTTTACTGACCCTGCCATCCTTCAGAGGATGGAAGCAAATCCTCTTTTTCAAGGGGATAAGGCTTTTGCTAATTTGAAACGTCTTTATACTTATAATGATGTAACAGAAGGAATTACTGAGGAAATTGCAAAGAATCGTTCGCGTCTTATTGATAAAGTGCGCAAAGAAGCCCTTACTCCAATTCGTCAGAAATATAAGAATGAAACTGACGAGGTTATAGCCTCGCATATCCTTCGAGAATATTCAGTACTGGAGGAACTATACCCAGAATTGTTATTTTATAAGAGTAAGATCGTTGCGTTGACAGCATCCAAGCTGCACACAACAGCTTCACCTAAATTGGTGCGTAAGGGCACACAGCCTTATTGGAAGCATATCGAGGACTCACTTGTCATTATTGATGAGTCCGACCGCGTAAAGGAAGCTGCAATGAAACGTCTCTTCGATTGTGAATGTGGTAGAAGAAGACGTTTTAATTTCTGGGGCTTGTGCTATTTTATCTGCGAGCACTATGAAGAGGTTCTGGATATGCAAAGGATGCCTGAATGGGTTGAACATAAAGACAATATTCAGGCAATGCTTAAAGCGATAAAAAAGAAGAAGGAATATCTGATTGATGACATAGCTCCTCAGAAGATGCTTAGTGGCTTGGAATTGAATGAGAATGTCAATCGCGGCAATTTCATCTTTTATGATGAAGACCAGACATTTTCAGCAGAGAATTTCGTATTGTCCATCCACAACAAGAAAGAGGAGAATGTCTCATACCTTCAACCAAAACAAATGTTGAAGAGCCAGAATGATAACACCCTATCGTTTGCGGCAAATCGTATCATTCTTTTCCTGAAGATTTTTGTTCAGATAGTAGATAAACATGCGGAAGAGTATGCTCGAATAGAGAATGAACTCCGTAAAAAGAAAAGCTACGAGACTTCTGTAGATCTTGAGAGTGAGCGTGCCTTTGACCATATTATTAAATATATGGGTATAAACGAAGGTAATACAGAATACCGTCAGGCTCTACAAGAGTTGCGTTGTGGAACAAACTTTGAAACTCCTCACTCAAAAGACCAGGAGGTCGAGAGCAGATCTATCTATGATAAAGGTATAAGTTTCATAGAGGTGTACTCTCTTGACAATGACCGTTATTCTTGTTGTTTCGATTATCACGAAATGAGGTGTATGCCTGAGAACGTGTTGCTCGATATGGTCAACCATAACCGAGTAATCATGTGTAGTGCTACGGCTGACAGTCAGAGTCCAGTTCACAACTACGACTTCAACTATATAGCCAAACAAGGCGTAAAGGTTGAGAAGATTGACAATGATGCATTGCGAAGAATTGAAGATTATATAGCCCTCAATTATGCCAATCCTGACGTAAAGTTCTCAATTTATAAAGAGGAAAATACAAATCCAAAAGAAAAGATTGAGGTGTATCTTGGCAAATGTAATCAAGCTGTCAAAGATTGTCTTGACTTCGTTTCTACCGACAAGAACACCTTTGATAAGAACAATTCTGCCAGAATGGTGAATATGCTGAGCCACTATATGGATTTTATTGAAAATCCTGACGCGAAGGCATGGCTCTATTTTCAGCCATTCTCATATACAGGTAAGAGTAGTATCGGTATAAAGAAGGCACTGAACATTCTTCAACAAGCAAGAATAACCAAGCGTGGAGAAAAATTCGATAATGATTCAATGGACGAACATGCCATTGATGATGGGAACACACGCAGATATTCAGATATATATCCTAAACTGAATGTGTGCTTCCTTAGTGGAGAGCATTTCAAGAGGGACTTGGAGGAAGTAGAGAAGTTGTTGAAGGAAGATCCTAAACTTAAGATGTTCTGCTTCGTATGTTACCAGTCAGGTGCAGTGGGCGTAAATTATCTGTTTGAAACGGATAGCAAATACAGAAAAAAACATTGTCTGGAAGCTCCAAATACCAAAGATCGTAAAGATACACGATGCAATTTCGATGGTATCATTATGGATAAGCCCACAAACTTTATCCCTCTGATTGAAGTAGATGACTACCTAAAGGCTTGTATATCATTGAGTATATTGGGCACAGACAACCAATTAGAACTCAAAGAAAAATCTGATTTCCAACGTGCATTGCTTCGGCGCAGACACCACCGTGTTGTTGATGAACTGAGCGAAATCATGAAAGGTCGAGAGATTCAAATCAAAGCTGCATTGAAAGAAACTCCTGCTTTTGATGCTTTTTGCCTACGATGGGCTGTACAAGCTTTGGGGCGTATAACTCGCTCAACCATCTACAATAAGTCTGTTCATATTGCTATTGGTGAGGATATGGCTTACTCTATGGTAACGGCAAAGAAACCAGAGGTACAGACAGACCTGCTCAAACATGTTTTGAAAGCTATCAATGAAAATCAAAATATCATTGACCGCTTTGAGGGCAAAGAGGAGGAATCGGATATTACGTTCAACAATGATGAGCATCGTAGAGATAGATACATCAGTGAGTTGGTCGGTATAAGTTTCAAGGGTACAGATAAGTATGCCTGTCAGATACGTGAAAGATTACATTCGATACGTGAGTATGTAATGAAATATCCTGAGTTTGACGATAGAAACGATATTGACCCGTCAATGCGAATGTTCTATATCCAGTCTGTTGAAGCACAAGCAAAAAATCGAAGTTATTCAGATGCAAGTGTACATCTGGATGCAATCATGAAGCAAGGGTTCATCAGACAATACTTTGAGACTAATGGATATTGTACGTCTTGGAAAGGTAAATCATGGGTTATTTCGCCACAAGTTATTCAACAGGTATATACAGGTTACTTTGGAGAGCAAGTGTTCAAGGCAATTCTTGAAAATGCAGCATGTAATGTAGGATCACTTCCTGAAAAAATCTGGGAGCGTGCTGACTGGGTAGTCAATGATAAGTTATATGTGGATGTGAAATTTATGTCTGATAGTGACTTTAATCAGCATGTCAACGCCCAGTCTTGGGAGCGAAAAATTCGAGAATGTGGTGGTAGCTATATTGTAGTCAATGTTCCTCGATATGCTGACAACTATTCATTTACTCATACCATACAACTTGAAGGTGGTGCGAACCTGCCAATCATCAATGGTCTGATTGACGTTGAGACAGGTGCTATCCTTGACAAAAACGTTCAGGCAGTCCTCGAAAAGTTAAACATCGTGTAAACAACTATGGAAAAGATAAGAACCAATCATATAAAAGTCCATTTCCTCTGGGATGAGTTCCTGAAGGATTTCGACTTGTACAAGATAGAATACTCCAATGCCTATGACTTTGGCAACAACTTAGGTATTTATTGTAAATTGGAAGGATTGTGCCCTAATAGTGCTGTCTGTGCGTTCAATAAGATGGTCAAAGAAGGAAATGCAGATGCCCCAACCAAACATCGCATATTCCTTTTTGCATCGGCAAAGAAGGAAAGTATCACTACAGCCATGCTTCAAGAACGGCTTGAAAAGGTTAATGTTAAGATAAAGCAAATCAGTTATACCCCGGACTATAGGGAAGGAATTTATCCACACAACATGCTTAACCTGATGCTATCCATGATGCCAAATAGAGACAAAACTCTAAGTTACGCACATGGTAAGCTCATCTGTGGTACTTGTAGTAGCCTGTATAATAAAGGTAAAAAGCAAGGTGAAGAACTTGGTTTACAGTTGGAGTTTGCCTATGGTGGTTTGCTTGAAGCCCATACCAGTACCTTTGCTGAGGCTGATAAGGTTGAAAATTCCAAGAAGAAGGATTCTTTAGTTTACCATCTGGAATTTGGTGATGAACGCATATACTTCTCGTCACAAAAGAAGAAAGGAACCAAAGAGTATTATAATCATCCTTCCATATTCAGAAAGAACAATAAAAATCGTATTCCGTTCTTGGATTTCAGTGATATTGACCATTTGGAGGAATCACAGGCTTATATTATTTCTTCTGTACTGAATGATTTTTTGACTACATACTCTAAATACATTTTGGTATATCCTGTTGTTTATAATGATCCTCAATTATTACAGTCGCAAGAAGCTGAGTTTAAGAATGAAGATGAATTGGTTCGTAATATGCTTTCTTCTTCCTGGATAGACATTTCATGTCATACCAAAGAAGAGGGCGTAGAGGAACGTCGTGCTTTGATAGAGGACAAGTCGAAAGTTTACATCAACAAGTTGTTTAAGACTGGCTTTGAAGGTACTTTCGTCAAGACCAAGGGTAAGAATAGAATCTGTATTCGTATCGTTGGAGATAAGGATCAAGAGGCTGAATTGTCAACTGCAAAACGAAGGTCAAAAGATAGACATCGCCTTCAGGAGAAGTTGGATCTAATGGAGAAGCTGATTCCTGTTCAAGATTCAATGATAGGTTCAGAGATAAATGATGCGACAATCAAAAATATCTTTCGCCAAATTCTGATTAAGAAAAGCTGTCTGCAATCGACTTTGCCGCAAGCTATGATTGAGCGCTTTAAGGGATGCGTTATAACCTATGCAGAAAGTAAGGTTAAAAGCAAGGACTACTACTTTGTTCAAATGACTATTGATAATGATGGTCAGCTTTCTTATAGAGATATTGAGAAAAAAATACCACAGGATGGTGTTATCTCTGTACTGGACGCAAATTTTGAGATGCGCGAATATCAAATACCTGACTTTAAAAAGGGATATAACAAGGATATTATCTATTGTATCGAGAAGGATGGGGTCAAGTATAATATTTATGATACCGAAGAGTATATCTTCCCGGAATTAAATGAGATGGCTCGTGCCTTGACAGAATTAAAGGACACTATTGTGCCAGCCGAAGCATACCAACTGTTGATGGACAATGTGCAGTCAGTAGATGCAAAGACATTTTGCCAGCAACGTATGCGTGAAAACAAGGATGGTGTTCTACACAATCAGTTCTATAAGGATATTAAGATTATTGGTAAAGAAGACGGAGTTACAAGGGATCTCATGCGCTTGATAACTAAAGAGTACCACATCAAGCAAGGTCAGGACTTCCGAACAGCTTCTCGCCGAGAGGAAACTCTGGGTGCTTGTGTCAATGTTCATTATTGGAAGTATTTACCCAATACATGGATGTATTGTGCAGGTCCAAATCCAAGTGGCAATTTTAGCTCTATTGACAATAAGGTTCATGTTCGAGAATTGGTTTGCGATAAGACTCCTGATGAAGCATTTGTTAATGAGTTGATTTGTTCATTGGGCGATGGTTGGAATAAGATAAATGAGTTCTCTGTTCACCCTTCAATTTTCAAGTTCCTGAAGGAAAGGTTGGAAATGTATAAGGTGAAGGAACAACTCGATGAAATATCCTCAAAGGATTAAGGTAATGAATACATATTTGGTAGAACTGATAAGTGACCCGGATGAACAAGTCTCAATATATGTAGATGCTTATGATGAATCCGAGGCTGAAGCTATAGGTGTCACCATGCTTGAAAATGGTGAGCTCGACTGTGCCGGGCAGATTTGTGCAGCAGCAACAGCTGTATTGGTGTAAACAATAATCCATTAAGAAGATCATGCCATCAATCGTGACAGATACATTCGACTATAACGACATAATCAGGGTTCTTGACCTTGATGAACGGTTCGTCTATCATCAGATGAATGACTTTCAGCCAAAATACTGGCGAATCTTACAGAAGACAAAACCACAACTGCCCATTCCTCTTCGGAATACTCGGTATGAAGGCATTCATCTGAGCAGTAGTAGGCAGCACCCATATCGACGCAATAGCCTTCGCGCATCAGTTTGCCACAGATAGAGCACCTTCTGCAAGTCCTGTCAGTGTCCCACCAGAAATCAGTGAAAGACTCTGCAATAACGTCCTCGCTTGTGTTCTCATCCCACTTGTCGAGATAGAAGGTTGCAAACTTGTTCAGCTTATCTTCTGTGTAGAGCTCCTTGTCTGTACCGCTAACAGCTTCGGTCAGTCGGCTCAGGATTGATTGGATTGTTGTCATGTGCTTTGTTTTTTTATTTCCCAACGGTGTGGAGATTTCTTCATGAACCGTAGGTATGTCCTTGCATTGTCGCAAGAAGAATCATGTACCTTTGCAACATAATTTTATCAAGATCAAGAAGTAGATTTTGCTTCCAAAACTTTCCTATCAGTCAAAAGAAAGCTTAAATCGTCGCAAAAATTGCGTTATTTTATCTCTTCTTTAGTTATTCGACAAAAAATGCTTAATTTTGTCGCAGAATTTGCGACGTTAATCACAGAATAATGTAGCATTAAAAGTTTTCATTATGTATATACACGAAAGAGATAATTGGACAGACTTCCGTTGGGACGCTTCGCAGGTGTCGCTCCTTCAGGAGTTGGTTTGCCGCAAGCAAGGGTTACTCTTTGGAAGGTTAAGTTCGTTGGGGTTTGATAGCAAGCTAAGAGCTATGGCAGAGAACTTGACCTATGACGTAGTTTATTCGTCAGAAATTGAGGGCATTCGCTTGAATGTAGATGATGTACGTTCTTCAATCGCCAGACGACTGGGGATAGAGAACGTAAAGTATACAGCTCCTTCGCATTATATAGATTCGATTGTAAACGTAATGCTCGAAGCGGTTCAGAACTACGACCAACCTTTGAGCAAGGAAAAACTATGTGCTTGGCAAGCAGCGTTCTTTCCGTCTGGTTTCAGCGAAGGCAGTCAGATTGAGGTCGGCAAGTACCGCAGTAACGAGGAGCATATCATCAGTGGTATGTTTGGACGTGAGAAGATTCACTACATCGCCCCTTCACCAGACCGAGTAGAAGGCGAGATGGAACGTTTCCTTGCATGGTTTGACAGTGAAGAGCCGGTCAGCAGCGTCATTCGCTCTGCCGTAGCCCACTTTTGGTTTGTCAGCATCCACCCATTTGAAGATGGCAACGGAAGATTGGCTCGCATACTTTCTGATATGCAGCTGGCTCGTGGAGAGAAGAGCGACTATCGCTTCTATAATATCTCATCACAGATCAATAAAGACAAGAATCACTATTACGACATTCTGGAAAAAATGCAGCATGGTGATGGTGATCTAACAGAATGGTTGGTATGGTATCTTCAAAAGCTCATCGATGCACTTGATGAAGCTGAAGCTATTGTAACTTCTATACTGAACAAGAGTTTCTTCTGGCAGAAGGCTTCGTCAATTCCTATGACAGAGCGTCAAACAGAGATGCTGAATCTATTCCTCGATGGCTATGAGTCGAAGATAACTTCAAAGACATGGGCATCGTTGGCAAAATGCTCGAAGGACACAGCCATTCGTGATATTCAAGACTTGGTCGAAAAGAACATTCTGGTTATAGACATACCTGGAGCAAAGCGTCCAAGCTATTCCATCGTCTATGATGCAGAAGATCTGACTCAGTTCTTTGCCGATGTGACCATTACGGAAGAAAAAGGCATTCCATACCTTTGTGCTTTGTTCAAAGGAAAGAAGCAGGTTCGTGAAAGACTGCTCAAACTTGATGCAGAACGTTACCTGAAGGATGATCTGCCACTATCAAACCTGCTTGGCAAGTATTGTTCGTATCTAATGGCAGGAAAATAACGTTTCGAGAAAAGATATTGAACTCACACATAAAGAAGGGGAGGAGCAAGATAAACTTGCTTCTTCTTTTTTTCGGTTAAAAGAGAAAGTTGGGTAGAAAGTCCTGTGTAAACTTGTATGGCAAGATCGGTTTAAGGTTTACGTTAGCTTGATACCCCAAAAAAGGTTAGTATCTTAGCATAAAAGATTGTCTGATTAAATGCCCACGTGCAGAACGCGCATAACGTGTGAACACCTGCATATCGGATGTTGACCAGCCCTTAACTATTTCATTTGATAATCAGCACGTTAAACTTCGCATTCACCGCAGCGCAGGCTGCAATCGAGGAATAGCGCGATATAGCTGGTGCTCAATAAAATAGGTGGTATGCTTTTCATTTACAAAGGCTTACCGCCTATTGTATTTTTAAAAGGTACGTTCATTCCGCACGGAAAATGAGCGTAATAAACGCAAATGTTTAGAGAATGTTGTTGTGCTTTTCGTTGGGTGTTTAGAGCGTGTTTAGAGCCGTAATTGATGATATGACAGAAAGTTAAGACTTGTGGAAAAAGAAAACGCATCTGCCGCTTTTTACAGCTTGCAGATGCGCTTCAACAGGGGTTTATGAGGGGTTGCTTATTTCATCCGTTTACCTACCGTTTCCCAGTCTACTATGCTCCAGAGGGCATTGACGTGGTCGGCGCGTTTGTTCTGATAATCCAGGTAGTAGGCATGCTCCCAAACATCGAAGCCCAGCAGCGGGGTCAGTCCTGCGCGTACGGGATTGCTTCCGTTCGCTTCTTTGGTGATGTGCAGCTTGCCGTTCTTATCAACAGACAGCCATGCCCAGCCCGAACCGAACAGTCCGACTGCTGCCGCGTTGAATTCCTTCTTGAAATTCTCGAAACTGCCGAAGTCGCGTTTGATGGCTTCCGCCAGTTTCCCGGTAGGTTCGCTTTGCGACGGTTTCGGTGCGAATTGCAGGAAGTACAACGTATGGTTCAGCACCTGTCCGGCATTGTTGAATACGGCGCCGTCGGGTGCGGTGGCTACGATAGTAACCAGGTCTTTGTTTTCGTATTCCGTGCCCGGAACAAGGTTGTTCAGGTTGTTTACGTACGTTTGCAGGTGCTTACCGTAATGGTAATCTATTGTTTGCTGACTGATTACAGGTTCCAGCGCGTTGTGTGCGTAAGGAAGTTTAGGCATTTCATGTGTCATAATCATTATTGTTAAAGACATTAATAACGTATTCATAAGTTCAATGTATTTAGTTTTGAAACTTTACTATACTAACGCGATAACCTGTGGAATTGTTCGCAGGTGTCCGAACCTTTCACTATCTTTTGATAAGATAGGATGCGGCCCGGCATAGTCAAGTTTGAAAACTGCGTTTTCACTTGCCTTTGCTCTCGCCTTTCACTATCTTTGCACCCGAACTTTACCCGTTAGATTATTAGGAATATGTCCGATTACATACAAGAACTGAATGAGGGACAGCGTGCTGCGGTGCTCTACAACGACGGTCCGTCACTGGTGATAGCCGGTGCCGGTTCGGGAAAAACCCGTGTGCTGACCTACAAAATAGCTTATCTGCTGGAGAACGGTTACCGCCCCTGGGATATTCTTGCGCTTACCTTTACCAATAAGGCGGCCCGTGAAATGAAAGAACGTATCGCCCGGCAGGTGGGTGCGGAACGTGCCCGTCACCTTTGGATGGGGACATTCCACTCCATATTCCTGCGCATCCTGCATGCGGAAGCCGCGCAGATCGGATTTACCCCGAAATTCACCGTCTATGATACGGCAGACAGCAAAAGCCTGCTGCGCTCAATCATCAAGGAGATGGGATTGGACGAGAAAGTGTATAAACCGGGTACGGTGCAGGCACGTATCTCCAATGCCAAGAACCACCTCGTGTCTCCTGCGGGCTATGCCAACAACAAAGAAGCCTACGAAAGCGATAGTGCGGCCAAGATGCCTGCCATACGCGATATTTACCGCCGCTACTGGGAGCGTTGCCGGCAGGCGGATGCCATGGATTTCGACGATTTGCTGTTCTATACCTTTCTGCTTTTCCGCGACCGTCCGGAGGTGCTTGCACGCTACCGGTCGCAGTTCCGCTATATCCTGGTGGACGAGTACCAGGACACCAACTTTGCCCAGCACAGCATTGTGCTTCAGTTGGCAAAAGAGCATCAGCACGTCTGTGTGGTGGGCGATGACGCGCAAAGCATCTACTCCTTCCGGGGAGCCGACATCGACAATATCCTGTATTTCACAAAGGTATATCCGGGTACGAAGGTCTTTAAGCTGGAACAGAACTACCGCTCCACCCAAACCATCGTTTCTGCCGCCAACAGCCTGATAGAGAAGAACCAACGGCAAATTCGCAAGGAGGTCTTTTCGGAGAAGGATAAGGGAGAGCCCATCGGAGTGTATCAGGCATACAGCGATGTGGAGGAGGGCGATATTGTAATCAACAAGATAGCCGAACTGCGCCGGCAGGAGAATTACGCCTATTCCGATTTTGCCATACTCTATCGCACCAACGCGCAGAGCCGTGTCTTTGAGGAAGCCATGCGCAAGCGCAGCATGCCGTATCGCATTTACGGCGGGCTGTCTTTCTATCAGCGCAAGGAAATAAAAGATGTAATCGCCTACTTCCGCCTCACGGTCAATCCGAATGATGAAGAAGCCTTCAAGCGTATCATCAACTACCCGGCACGCGGGATAGGCGACACTACCGTAAATAAAATCACGGCTGCCGCCACCAGCCACAATGTAAGCCTGTGGACCGTGCTCTGCGAACCGCTGACCTACGGGGTGAACATCAATAAAGGAACGGCGGGCAAGTTGCAGGATTTTCGCTGTTTGATAGCCGGATTTATCGAGAGCGTTGCCGAAAAGAACGCCTACGAGCTTGGTACGGAGATAATCCGTCAGTCGGGTATTATCGCTGATGTCTGCCAGGACAACTCGCCCGAGAACCTCAGCCGCAAGGAGAATATCGAAGAGCTTGCAAACGGTATGAGCGACTTCTGTGCACAACGGCTGGAGGAGGGGAATGTCAATACCACGCTGAGTGATTTCCTTTCGGAAGTGTCCCTGCTTACCGACCAGGATTCGGACAAGGACGGAGACGACGAAAAGATAACGTTGATGACCGTGCACTCCGCCAAGGGGCTGGAGTTTAAAAATGTCTTTGTGGTGGGCATGGAAGAAAACTTGTTTCCGAGCGGTATGGCGGGCGACTCTCCCAGGGCGTTGGAAGAGGAGCGCCGTTTGTTCTACGTAGCCATCACCCGTGCGGAAGACCATTGTTTCCTTACTTATGCCAAAAGCCGTTACCGTTACGGGAAGATGGAGTTTGGAAATCCCAGCCGCTTTTTGAAAGATATAGATGTGCGCTTCCTTAAGCTGCCGCAAGATGCCGGATTGGTGCGTAAGGTAGATGAGCATGCCGCATCTTTCCGCAGGGAGAACAGGGAGAACTTCGTTTCCGCCATGTATGGAAAACGTGATGGAGGAGCTCGTCCCCGGCAGGAAATCATTGCCCCGACCGTTCCCCGCAACTTAAAGCGGGTGACGCCTTCCATGGGAACAGCTTCTGCCGCTTCCCATTCGTCGGCAGGCGGGAACGCTGTGCTGCCGGGGCAGTTTATCGAACACGAACGTTTCGGCCTGGGCGAAGTGCTGAAAGTGGAAGGTGAGGGCGATAACGCAAAAGCCACCATCCACTTTAAAAATGCGGGCGACAAGCAACTTCTTCTGCGTTTTGCGCGTTTCAAAGTGATAGGATAGATCCGGTTTTTACTATAAAAGTTTATATAACAAGAAAAATGACAGACAAAGATTTCGACCTTTTCCCTTCTCCCTGTTATATCATGGAGGAAGAACTGTTGAGGAAGAACCTCACATTGATAAAGAGCGTTGCCGACCGGGCTGGTGTAGAGATTATCCTTGCTTTCAAGTCCTTTGCCATGTGGCGCTCGTTTCCCATATTCCGTGAGTATGTGGAGCATTCTACGGCAAGCTCCGTATACGAGGCACGCCTGGCGTTGGAGGAATTCGGCAGCAAGGCGCATACATACTCTCCGGCATATACGAAAGCCGACTTTCCGGAAATCATGCGATGCAGCAGTCACATCACATTCAATTCGCTGGCTCAGTTCCGGCGTTTTTATCCCATGATTCAGGCAGCCGGGCAGGATATATCCTGCGGCATACGCGTCAATCCGGAGTATTCGGAAGTGGAAACGGAACTGTATAACCCTTGTGCTCCCGGCACCCGTTTCGGTGTAATGGCCGAACAGCTTCCCGATGTGCTGCCGCAAGGCATCGACGGGTTTCACTGCCACTGCCATTGCGAGTCGTCCTCGTACGAGCTGGAACGTACGCTGGAGCATCTGGAGGCGAAGTTCTCCCGTTGGTTTCCGCAAATAAAGTGGCTGAATCTGGGTGGCGGGCATTTGATGACCCGTAAGGACTACGATGTGGAGCATCTGATTCGCCTGCTCCGCGGATTGAAAGAGCGTTATCCCCATTTGCGCATTATTCTGGAGCCCGGTTCGGCATTTACCTGGCAGACGGGAGTGCTGGCTTCCGAAGTTGTGGATATTGTAGAAAACCGCGGCATCCGTACCGCAATCCTGAATGTCAGCTTCACCTGTCACATGCCCGATTGCCTGGAAATGCCGTATAAACCCGTGATTTTAGGGACGCACGAGCCGGAAGAAGGCGAAACACGCTGGAGAATGGGCGGAAATAGTTGCCTGGCGGGGGATTTCTATGGAGATTGGGCGTTCGACGGCGGGCGGGAACCGCAGGTGGGCGACCGGATTGTATTCCGGGATATGATTCACTATACGATGGTGAAAACCACGATGTTTAACGGAGTTTCCCACCCGGCAATCGGCATCTGGAATCCGGAATCGGGTTTCCGGCTGGTTCGGAAATTCGGATATGAAGATTATAAAGGACGGATGTCCTGATTTGAAAATGTATTTGTCCCGGCAGATGAATAAGAATTTGTGAGAGGACTTATTGCAAAAGCATTTTTTAAACTATACCCTCAAAAGTAGTCAATACTTTTGAGGGATATTTTTTAGAAGGATGAGGCGTGGTAATCCCCCGTATTTTAAGGAGGTTTTCATCACCTTGTAGCCGCATTTTTCCATATTGTTTCTGGAATATATATTGTCGGGGTGGACGGTACACATAAAATACCGGAATCCGCCGGATAGCAATTCCCGTTCCATCAGCAAGGTAAATCTCTGTTGTAAGCCGTGCCCCCGGTAAAACGGATGTACGGCTACCGTATCCATGTGCGCCACCTGTAATCGTTGCGATTCGGATAGCCCGATATCATACCCTAAATTATCGGCATCCGTTCCGGGGTAAGTGACGATGTATATTCCCGCAATCCGGCGGGTGGATGCGTCGATTGCTTTCCAGATACAGCCCTTTTCGGTATCCACGAACTCACGGATATAACCGTTGATGTCGTATAGGGCGAACCATTCCTTATGCTCTATGGTATTCCATACCTCTTCGACGAGTTGTGTGAGGGTGGCTATATCGTTTGGGGTCGCTTTTTCGAATGTAAATTCCATGATAACCGATGTGATAGAGTTAATTCTCCGGCCTGTGCGGTATTCAATTATTGTGCAGAGGTACGTCGGGCAGAGCTTTGGAAAATATACCTTTGCATCTTGCCGGGCAATTTGCAAAAGGCAGGAATGTTCATTTTAATGGAATCCGTTATGTTTCTCGTCCTTCGGTGTAGTTCCGCCATTTATCGATGAGCAGGCGCATATCTTCGGGGAGATCGGAATCGAACGACAGGTGTTCGCCCGTAGCCGGATGCTCGAAACCCAGTGTTTTGGCATGCAGGGCCTGACGGGGACAAAGTGCAAAGCAATTGTTTACGAATTGTTTGTATTTGGCGAAAGTAGTCCCTTTCAGGATTTCGTTCCCGCCGTATTCCTTGTCGTTAAACAGGGGATGTTTGATGTATTTGAAATGTGCCCGGATTTGGTGGGTGCGCCCGGTTTCGAGTATGCATTCCACAACGTTCACGTAGCCGAGCCTTTCCACTACCCGGTAGTGGGTGACGGCGTGTTTCCCCTGGCTGCCGTCCGGGAAAATGGACATTACTTTCCGGTTTACCGGGTGGCGTCCGATGTTGCCTGTGATCGTGCCTGTTTCTTCCTCTAAATTCCCCCAGCATACGGCGATGTATTTCCGGTCGGAAGTCTTATTGAAAAATTGAAGGGCGAGGTGGCTTTTGGCTTCTTCGGTTTTGGCGATGACCAACAGGCCGGAAGTGTCTTTATCGATGCGGTGTACCAGTCCCGGACGAAAATCGTTGCCCTGGAACAGCGGATTGTCTTTCAGATGCCAGGCCAAAGCGTTTACCAATGTGCCTGAATAGTGCCCGAAAGCGGGGTGTACTACCATTCCCGCCGGTTTATTGATCACCATAAGGTAATCGTCTTCATATACGATGTCGAGAGGGATATTTTCGGGAATGATCTCGAAATCCCTTTTCGGATAAGCCATTACCACCGAAATAATATCGCCCGGCTTCACCCGGTAGTTCGATTTCACCGGCTTGTTTCCCACCAGAATGTTCCCGGATTCTGCCGCTTCCTGTATTTTGGTGCGGGAAGCGTTGGGGAGGCGTGTCATCAGAAATTTGTCGATACGCAACAAAGCTTGGCCGGGATCGGCCTCTATGCGATGATGCTCGTACAGTTCCTGCGATTGCCCTTCTTCGTCCTGTAAGTCGTCGTCTTGTAATTCCTCGTCCTGTTCGTATAATTCTTCCGTCATATATGAGGGCTATTCGGTTACTATCAATGAATCGATATTTGCAATTTTGCTTTTTAGCAGGGTAATGTACAAATTGACCGGGCTACCTGCCTGTGCAATGCCCGTGGCATTGGGGGACTGCTGATAGACCACGGCTGCTTGCTGGTCGGCGGGAGTTTTGACGCTGACATCCGGAATGATCTCCCCGATATTCAGGTAACTCTGTTGAGCGAGCGAGATCGCTTCGCGTAATTTTTTTCCGGCAAGGTGGGGCACGATGATCGTATTGCTGCCGTAACCGTTCCCTAAGACAATATCGATCGTGGTGCCTTTGGGGAGCGGAGTGCCCGGCTTTACGTCTTCACCGTTGTGTTTCAGATTCAATACCAAATTTTTAAATTCGGATTCCCCGTATTCGATACGTCCGATTTTGAATCCCCGGCTTTCCAGTGTTTGTAAAGTTTGACGGAAGGCAGAATTTTTCAGATTGGGAAATATAATCTTTTCCGGACTTTGAGCATTGATCGTCAGCTGGATCAGGCGTTTTTCCTTTACCCTTGACCCGCTTGCGGGGTATTGTTCTACCACCGCACCCGGTTTGGCATGGTCGTCGTATAAGGAATCGACCACTTTTATCCTCAAATTGTGATGCTTAGCCAAAGCCTCTGCTTCCGGGGGAGTCATGTCGTAGAACTGCGGTACGGCGATCGATTCGCCGTGATGAGTGTAGCTATCCAGTTGGAAAAGGACAACAATTCCGATGACGACGACGACGATGACCGCAGCCACCAGATTGAGCAGGAAAAATTTAAGTTTGGCAGAGATTTTCATTGCATTATTCTGTATTTGCCTTAATTTCAAATCTATTATTCCGTGCAAAAATAGCTTAGTTTTTTCAATTATCTACTACTATTTTCCTAAATTTGCCATTCTAATCAGCTCGGCAACGGAAGTTTCCGTTGATTTTAAATCTAAAACAGTCTTTTATGTTGAGGTTTTTATTGCTCTTTTGTATTCTATCGTTCGCTGCCGGAGTTTCGGCTCAGGAACATACGGTGAAAAAGTCTTCCGATATCGTGGTGATCCGGGGGAAGAGTTTTTATTTGCATACGGTGGAAGCGGGACAAACATTATATGCTATCAGTAAGGCTTATGGGGTGGACGTGAACGAGCTGAAAGCACTGAACGATAAGAAAGACAATACCCTTAGCCTGTATGAGGTGTTGAGAATCCCTTATGTGGAGCCTTTTGTCCGGATGGATAAAAATTTTTATTATCATAAGGTGCAGAAGGGCGAAACGATATATTCGATTTCCCGGAGGTTCGATATCAAGCCGCGCCGTATTCTTAAGTTTAACGAGAAATACGGGCAGAACGAGCCTTTGGCGGTCGATGCGGTGATCCGCTTGCCGTTGAACGAAATGGATCGTTCGGTTTTGGCGCAGCTGGAAAAGGAAAACGCCGGCACTGCGGTTAAACCGGAAGAAAAGGTCGTGCCGGAAGTGAACGTCGTGAAAGAGACGGCAGGAAATAAGAGTGCGGAAGTGAAGCCGGAGGAAAAGAAAAAGGACTTGCCGGTGAACGAGCAGGGGAAGAAGGACGAGGCGAAGGAACAAGAAGTGCTGGTGGTGGGAAGCGGTGATGAACATGCAGGAGAAATGCCTCCGTTTATTTCGGATGTGGTGATGCTGGGAGAGCCTTATGTGAAAGTGGCTTTGTTGTTGCCGTTTTATGCTCACGAGTATCCTGCGGTTTCCGACACCCTGAATACTCCTGTATATACTTCTCTGTCCTCCCGCTCGGAGCAGTTCGTTTATTTCTATGAAGGCGTGTTGCTGGCCATAGATAGCCTGAAGAACAAAGGATATAAGATCGATTTGCAGGTATATGACACGGAAAAGAATCCGGAAAGAATGTATCCGGTGGTGCGGGAACTGAACAGCTGGAAACCCGACCTGATTATCGGTCCGGTCTATGGCTCCGTGTCGAGGGCGGTGATCGAAAATCTGGAAAATAAAAATACTCCGGTCATTTATCCTTTGTCTGCCCGGGGAGAGAATTTAGGACAATATCCTAATTTTATTCAGGTGAACACTTCGTTCCCTATGCTGGCGAATAAAATGGCGGGTTGGATTTCCGAGCAATCTGCAAATGCCAATGTTATTTATATCGAGCTGCCCGGCGGAAATAACGACGAAGACAAAAGGTTGTTTGCTCAGAAAATGAGACAGTTGGATGGTGTACAGTTTTTTCAATGGGATTTTGAAGGTACTCCGCTGGCCGATCTGAAACTTTTGTTATTACCCGACCGGGAAAATATCCTGATTCTTCCGACAGCCCGGGAAGCCGAAGTGAGCAAGGTGCTGCCTGCTTTGGGGGCGTATGCCGACGGGTATAAAGTTACTGTAGTGGGATTCCCTGAATGGCAGACTTTTACTTCGGTGGATCACGAGGCTTATTTTAAATTGAATACGAAGATATTTACATATAGCTATGTGGACAATAACACACAGGCAGCGCATGATTTTGCGGTAAAATTCCGGAATTATTTCTATACCGAACCGAATAATTTAGCGTTTAAGGCTTACGATATGGGACTTTATTTTATCGGTCTGGCTGCAAAATACCGCGACCGGACTTTGGACGCCATAGAGTATTACCATCAGGACGGAGAGTTTTCGCGCTTCGGTTTTTCCAGAATGTACAACGGTCAGGGAAAGGAAAATCAGGCGTTGTATATCGTGAATTTCGGTTCCGATTATCAGTTGAAACTGGAAAATTTAAAATGATATTCGCTTAGTCGATCAATTCAAGATCAAAAGTCGGAGTGGTAGGTTTGCTATCCTCCGGCTTTTTGGTTTCCGGTTGTTCTTCCGGGGATTCCGGGAGAGGGTTTTCTTGGTTGCCGGACACTTTAGCTATCGGGGTTTGCTCTTCCGCCGGTTCGCTTTCCGGTTTTGCCACGGTTTCCGTTTGGATAGGTTCGACCGGGGCGGACAGGTCTTCGTCTCCGGTTGGAATCCGGTAAGCGTTCGTTTCGGTAGCTGCCGTTTCGGCCAGTTCGTAATCGAAAGCCGTAACTTCAGGGAAACTTAATTTGCTCAATAATGATTCCGTAATTTCTTCCGGGGTGCCCTCTTCTTCCGGGCTTATTTCTATCAAGTCTGGTATTTCTTCCGCTCCGCCGGATTGCTCAGCGTCCGGAACCGGGATTGCGTTTAAGGGGGGAACAGTATTATCCGTTTCCTCGATGCGGATTTCTTCCACCACTACGCTGTCTGTTATAACCGTGGTGGTTTCCGTGCTTCCGGATTCCTCTGTTGTTTCCACGCTGCTTTCGACGACAACCGTTTCCGTGATGTTTTCTTCGGGTATCGTTATCGTACCTTCTTCGGTGATTTTTTCATTTACCGTCTCCGGCTGAGAGGTGAGTGGGCAAGCCGCCGGCTGACCTTCATCCGTTGTTTCCGTCTCCGTCGGATTAAGTTTCTCGGTGGTCGTTTCTTCGGTTATAGCCTGGCTTATGGCCGGATCGCATTTTTCGTACAGGCGTCCGTCACTGCAACACAATACGCGTCCCGGATATTTTTCGATCAGGTCGTATTGATGGGTTGCGATAACGATCGTTTTGCCGGTATCGCAAATTTCCCGCAGCAGTTCCACCAGCCGGTATGAGGTTTCCGGGTCGATATTCCCCGTCGGTTCGTCGGCAAGGATGATAGGAGGCGCGTTCAGCAGGGCGCGTGCCAGTACGATACGTTGCTGTTCCCCTCCGGATAACTGGTGAGGCATCTGGTGCTGTTTGTCGTTCATGCCTACCTTATCCAGTACGGTCTCTATCCGTTCGCGAATCGCTTTTTTATTTTTCCACCCGGTAGCGCGTAGCACAAATTCCAGGTTTGCATATACATCCCGATCGATGAGTAGTTTAAAATCCTGAAAAACAATGCCGCATTTCCGGCGAAGCAAGGGTATCTGTGATTTTTTTATTCTTTTCAGCTCGAATCCGGCTACTTCGGCCGTACCGTATTCCAAAGGAAGTTCTGCGTAAAGGGTTTTAAGAAATGAACTCTTTCCGCTTCCGACTTTTCCGATCAGATATATAAATTCGCCACTTTTAATCTCGACATTTACGTCTTTGAGAATGGTGTTTTTTTGTTGCCGGATCACACCTCCGGTCATTTTAATGATCGTATCTGACATTTTGTATATGGTTAGTTACGGCTGATTTTCGATTTATAGCTTGTTTAGTTCCTCGATGGTTGTTTGCGGATCGGCAGAGTTGAAAACAAAACTTCCCGCCACTAAAGCGTTTGCTCCGGCATCTACCAGTTGTTTGCCCGTTTGCAGATTCACTCCTCCGTCCACTTCGATCAGGGCTTGGCTTCCGCTCTGTCCGATCAGTTGCTTTAGTTTTTCCACTTTTTTCAAAGAATGTCCGATGAACGACTGTCCCCCGAAACCGGGATTTACACTCATAATCAGCACCACGTCGATGTCCTGAATGATGTCTTCGAGGCTACTGACCGGAGTGTGCGGATTCAGGGCCACACCTGCTTTCATGCCCAAAGATTTGATGTGTTGTAACGTGCGGTGTAAATGGGGAGAGGCTTCGATATGTACTGTCAGTATATCCGCTCCGGCTTTTTGAAACGCTTCCACATAACGTTCCGGCTGTACGATCATCAGATGAACATCCAGCGGTTTGCGGGCGATCTTTTTCACAGCAGATACGATGGGTAAACCATAAGAGATGTTCGGGACGAATACCCCGTCCATAATATCCAGATGCATCCAGCCGGCAGCACTTTCATTGACCATTTCCACATCTCGTCCCAGATTCAGAAAATCGGCGGAGAGAAGGGAAGGAGAAACAATCACACTCATTCTTTTTCTGTTATAGTTTAATACTACAAAAGTAGCAATTAATCTGCAAATCTCCGGCCTTTCTTTTTCATTTTTCCTCTTCGGTGTCCGGTTCCGTGTACCAGCCGGCATACATGGAATAGGAATTTACAATTCTTTCCACTTCCCCTTTCAGGAGTTCCTCTCCCAGTTGTTTCATCTTCTTGGCGGGTGTTCCGGCATATACCCAGCCCGATTCTACTACCGTACCTTTCGTTACTACACTTCCGGCAGCGATAATCGTGTTGCTTTCCACGACGGCATTGTCCAGCACGATGGCTCCCATGCCGATCAGCACATTGTCTTTGATCGTGCAGCCGTGGATCACCGCATTGTGGGCGATAGATACGTTGTTGCCGATGTTCGTGGGTGATTTTTTATAAGTGGCATGTATCGTGGCATTATCCTGAATGTTTACTTTATTACCGATACGGATGGAATGTACATCCCCGCGCAGCACTGCGCCGAACCAAATGCTGCAATCGTCGCCCATTTCTACGTCGCCGATGATGGCGGCATTATCGGCAAGAAAACAATTTTTTCCGAATTTGGGTGTATGCCCGTTCAATTTTTTAATGATAGCCATAGTATAATATTTTAATGAAACCTATCCTCTGGTGGAGGATATGGTTTTGATTGATTGATGATTATGTGATTCCGGAAAGCCCGTTAATCCTGTTCGAAGGTAATAAATAACGGACAAAGAGCAATGGTTTTGCCGGATTTTCAGTTTTGTGGTTTCTATTTTCAATTATTTAATGTATTTGCTGAAACCGGAGAGAAGAAGAAGGCGTACAAATTGATGTATTGAAACTGATTGTTTACCGATAGGAAAGGAGGATAGATTTATGAGTATCGTAAAAAGAAATACGGAAGTTAGCCCTTTCAGTTCGAATTTTTTAGAAGAGTTCCTGAATAACGGCATCTTGGCTTCGAATGATAAACGCGGAGTGCCGGCTTTGAATATTAAGGAGGACGATAAAGAACTGACTTTGGAATTACGGATTCCGGGACTGAAGAAGGAAGATATTCAGCTTGATTATAACGACGGAATTTTAACGCTTTCTGGGGAAAGGAACGAGGAAAAAGAAGAGAAGGAAAAAGATAAATATCTAAGAAGGGAATTTTCTTCCTATTCTTTTCACAGAAGTATCGAACTACCTGAGGAGAGGTATAATGTGGCAAAAGCCGAAGCATCCTATAAAGATGGGATTTTGGAGGTGAAAATGCCGAAAAAGGAGCAGAAAGATAAGACGAGCAAGAAAATTGAGGTGAAGTAGGTAGTTTGATTTTAGTGGTCGGTCGGTTTTTTTATAAAACCGGCCGATTTTTTTTCTGTGAAATATTTGGAAATTATATACGAAAGTATTTATCTTTGCATCGTTCAAAATGAACGCTGTTGCTTTGAAATTATGCGAAAATAGCTCAGTTGGTAGAGCACGACCTTGCCAAGGTCGGGGTCGCGGGTTCGAGTCCCGTTTTTCGCTCTTAATGCCGGACTTTCAGTCCGGTTTTTTTATGCTCTTCTGTTACTTTGTGCTTTAAAGCGGAAGTTTTGTTCTTTCGTATTCACCGATAAAAATAACTTTTCTATTGCTTTCGTTGCAATTTACTTCTGAAACTTTTTATAATTGTTCTTTCCAGAAAGGTGTGGAGCAGGGGAGGATCTAATTTATCATAAAGTTTATGTATATGTTTTGAATTATAAATCAAAAAAGATAATCATAACCTAAAATATATTTACATTTACTATCGATAGACATGAATTTATTCGAATTTTAATTTATTATTTATGAAAAGTATATTCTTTGGTGTTTTGTTGATTGCTTATAGTGGTCTGTTTCCGGCTTTTGCACAACGGCCTGTTTTATCGGATGCTGAAAAGATTTTAGGATTGTCCCGGCTATGGGCTGGTATAAGATACAATAGTGCGTATTTCGATGATATAAAATTGGATTGGGATAGTTTATATTCCGCTTCCATTTCGAAAGTACTTGCCCTGAAAGATCCCTACGATTATGCAAAAGAACTTGAACGTATAGCGGCTTTGGTGGGGGACGGGCATACCTATGTTTACCATAATATAGTGCCTCCGGTAGAAGACCGGATCACTCCCGCTCCTTTTGCCACCCGGTTTGTGGAGGGGAAGGTATGGGTTGATAAAGTGTGGGCGACCCGACTCGAAGAAAAGGGAGTGAGGAGAGGGACAGAAGTAATATCTATCGATGGAACGGATGTGCTTGCTTATGGAGAAAAACAGTTAGGACAATATGTAGCTTCTTCCACACCGCAATGGCTGTATTATAATGTATTTAACAGTTATGAGCTGACCAAAGGGAAAAGGACGGAACTTATTACGGTGGGTTTCCGGAACAAGAAAAAAGAGTTTACCGTAACCATCGACCGGGATATGGGCTGGGATATACAGGAACGGGAACAGCGGAATCCGGTGAAGAAGGAAGGGGAGAACGAATATTTTACGATGAGATATACCGTATTGAAAAATAATATCGGTTTGCTGAAAATACGTCATTTTATGGACGATGATTTTTATCGGCTTTTCGATAGCCTGTATCCCCGGATTCTTGCCTCCGATGCTTTGATTATCGATTTAAGGGACAATCGCGGGGGCAGGTCTAATTATGCCGATTATATTATACGGCATTTGAGCGATAAGCCGGTTCCGACCGACGGATGGAGTAGCCCGATGTATATTCCTGCTCATGTTTCGTGGAATTATCCTAGGGAATGGTATGCTTCTGCTCCCGACTTTTTAAATCCGGTCGATAAAGAGATTTATAAAAAGAAGGTCGTTGTGCTTGTAAACGCAGGAACTTTTTCTTCTGCTGAGAATTTTTGTGCTTTATTCCGGGGAATGAAGCGGGGAAAGATCGTAGGAGTTCCCACCGGAGGAAGTACCGGGAATGGAGTAAGACTTACTTTACTCGAAGATCTGATGTGGGCGAATATTTGTTCTATGAAAGAGAATATGCCGGATGGAACTGCTTTTGTGAGGGTGGGCATTCAGCCGGATATAGAAATGGAAGAAACGGTCGAAGCATTTTTAACGAATAAAGACAATGTGCTGGAAAAAGCGGCAAGGTTTTTGCAATAACTGCATTGATGCCGATATAAAGCCGGTGCCGGAAGATTTCATTTAATATATGAAAAGGCGTATGCAGGCGGGGGAGGTCGTGTATTGACAAGAAGCATCACAAAGTTGTTTGCCGGGATGGCGGATGACGATCATAAATTGTTTTTGAGGTCATAAAATGCAATGATTTCGTATTTTATGATTTATTCGTTGAGATTTTATTGTGATAGTTTATTCGATATTAACACTAAAAACAGATGGACAATGTGGAAATGTAGTGAATGTAATTTTGCCTGTAACCCGGTTACAAGTAATACCTGCGAACAATGCCATGCTAAGAGGCCGGAAAAAACAGATAAAAAAGAAGGAGAAAAGAAAGCTGGAATCGATTATGAGAATCTTTTGAAAAAAATAGCCTGGGGAATTCTTGTTCTCGGTATCCTGGGATCGATCGTCATGATTTTTACCATCGGTTATACAGACACCCTTTATGGTATCGAGGTCGATTGGATGATTATGAGATATGTGATATTTTCTTTTATCTCTTCTATACTTTCCTGGGTTGTGCTGAATGTAATCGCCAATATATCCTGCCGTCTGAAAAGCATAGATGAAAAGCTGGGATAAGGAATGCAGCCGGATAATGTTCTGGGGTGTGCGGGGATGACGTTATGATTTGCTTTCAATATATGAAATAAACCCGACAAAAAGACGATTTGAGGGCACTGGGTTGTGATTTGCTTTCGAAATCGTATCAAAAAAAGAGAGGCTGCTTTACCTCTCTTTTGATTTATTATCGGAATTGGTAATTATAAGATTATTTCACCTTAATGTGTTTGGTATGATAAGGCCTCCGATCGGATAATTCTTGCAAAACACGTAACATTTCCGATCCAGACATAACAAAATAACCAACAAGCACTGGCCCCGCTTTGCTGAATAACAGATCATCACCGTTATTATCTTTTTCTAAATAAAAACCTATGGGCTGGAAAACACTATCTTTTACTTGAATTAATTGATATGTATCATTTATTTTAGCCCAATTGAGTTTAATATTGGTTAATGTATCAGGATATTGGTGCTCAATATTAACCTCCTTTTTTATTTGCCAGCGGAGTTGTTGAAGATACGACTTTGAAAGTAGATCACAACCACGGAATTGAGCATTTGAATTTACCTTCCGTTGTTGAAGATATGATTTTGAAAGCAAATCACAACTATTAATTAAGGTCGAATATACTTTCTGCAATAACAAATGAATTTTTGTGTTCCTGTGCCACTTTGGTCAGTTCCATAACGATATCCTGATGCTTTTCTGCAATGTTGTATAATTCGCCAGGGTCTTCCTCTATATTATATAATATAGGTTTCTCATATACAATTTTTTTATCATTACCGTAAGCCGATTTATATGAGAAATGAACTTTATATTTGCCCTTTCTCACGGCATATAAATCATTGCCCCGATAGAAGTAGAATACATCACGTTTTGAAACCGATTTATCTCGTATAACATTCAGTAAACTTACGCCATCATAAACCCTGTCCGAAGGCAATTTTACATTTGCCATTTCACAAAATGTAGGCAACAGATCTAAAGTACTTCCCATATCCGTAATTATTCCGGGATTAACCATTTTTCCCCACATAATACATGGCACACGGAATCCTCCCTCGAACATTGAGGCTTTACCATCTTTCAATGAGCCTGCTGAACCTCCTTGTTGTCTATATGAAAGCCACGGGCCATTGTCTGAAGTAAATATCACCAACGTATTTTCATCCAACCCGGTCTGTTTCAGTGTTTGTAATATCAATCCCGTACTCCAATCCAACTCTTCAATGGCGTCTCCATATCTGCCTCTAACCGATTTGCCTTGAAAATCATCCGATGAATATACAGGAATATGTGGCATGGGATGTGCTACATATAAGAAGAAAGGAGTATCGGTATGTGATTTGATGTAACGTACAGCCGCATTAGTCACTTGTTGTGTCAGATAATGTTGATCCGGTTCTCGTTCAATAACCTTTTCCTGCTCGTAAAGCATATACTCATAAGGATATTTTTTATAACCCATTTTTCCTTTTTCTACACGACTCATGTCGTTAGAATAGGGATAGCCGTAAAAATAATCGAAACCATGTTGCAATGGCATATATTTGGGTAAATGTCCTAAGTGCCATTTACCGATGCAGGCTGTTTGATAACCAGCCTGTTTCAGCACCTCCGGTATGGTCCTCTCTTCTGATGGCAAACCACCGGGAGAGTCAGGGAACAATACCCGTTTTTCATTGCCATACATACCCGTTCGCACACCTAAACGTCCGGTTAATAAACCGGCCCGGCTTGGAGAAGAAACAGATGCCGAAACGTAAAAGCTTGTCCACTTTTGGCCTTCCTGTGCCATCTGATCTAAATTAGGCGTTTTAATTGTTGGGTTTCCGAAACAAGATAGATCACCATACCCCATATCATCACAATTAATGACAATGATATTGGTCTTCGTATCTTTTTGGGGAGCTGCAACACTTTTATGAGTATTTACAATTAATCCTCCTGCGCACAAGAATAATAAATTAAATGTATTCATATTATCATCTATAAAATAACTGATATTTGATATTTTCGAGACTCTACTAAGGTTAGTTTAATAAAAGAATAATCTTATAAATTTATTATATCTTTTTGATTAACAATCAAAAAAATCTAAAACAAAAGGGGCAACGACTACTAAAAACAAAATTATTGAAATTTATTATATTTACAAGGATTTTAATACAGAAGTGTAGGAAAACTTTATTGTGATTTGCTTTCGAAATCGTACCTTCGGTATATGAAATACACTGGTATTTCTTTGAACTCGGCCAGTTACAGATATAAACATACTCCACGTTCTGCTGGATTTTCTTCGTTGATATCTGGGTGGTCTTTTGTTTAGTTACTTGTTATCCTGCGTGTAAAGCGTAACTGACAAGCAAAGCAAAATACAAAATCAGTAAGTATTTCATTTCCGTTCTACAAATTTATTACAGCCGGGAATTGCTCATGTTCTACATAAACAGTAGCATAAATACATGAATCATCCTCGCTAACAATAAAATTTTCAATCTCGTAAGGTGTTTCTATACAATCAATAGGTTTTCCTTTCCAGTCAAAACGATATATTGTTTTAGGCAGTTTTTGGGGATTTGTTTGGCCGATAATGCTTGCATAAATATACTTTTCACTTACGGCTAAATGACGGAATCCATATACAGTTTCCGGTACTGGTAAATAAAGAGTCCCTCTCTTCTCAAAAAGAGGTTCATAGAAAAAATGTCGCTGTTTTAATTGAACATCTTTATCAGAGATCGTGAATATTTCCATTATACCACCTATAAGGGTTGCCCTAACATATCTATTACGGTCAGGATCAAAAGTTCTGCATGACCAGTTTTGTAGAAAAATATTCCAGTCACTTGTCGGCGATACAATTTCAGGGAAAGGTTCGTTATCCTCTATTTTATAATCTCCGAGACTTGCAATAAGAAGCCTGTTATTATAACCATGACTTATAAACAAAGAATCTTTATAAAATGAAACGTGATCTTGTTTAGCCAAAGTCTGATTTAACGCTATTTCTTCTTGAGGAAGATCGGAACCGGCCAATAATTCCGGGATAGAATAACGGAACAATTTATGTTTACCATAATCATGAACATACAAATCCTTTGTCTGTTTATTGATACTAATCTGTGTCGGCTTTATTAATTCTCCAGGCCCTCTTCCTTTTCTGCCCCTATTGCAAAGTAATTCTCCTGTGTTTTTATTAAAAATAAAAATACATTTATCAAACCGATAATCTGCCATGATTAGCAAGGAATCAACCACATTTAACTGTTCAGCATAACTGAACATGACAGTATCGTTCAATATTTTCCCATTAGCCTGATGATGCTTATTAAACTCAGGAGCCTTATATATAATGGGTTTATCACCACAACCAGCACAAAATAATAATAGCAAAAAAATATGTATTATAATCTTCATATATTGCAATTTGTTTTTAGGGATTGGTTATCCAATCCCTAAGTTTGTTATAAGAACGAAGTATTTCCGCATTCACAAGCACCTGTAACATTTTCAGCAACGGCTTTCGGTATTTTGGGCGAAGGATACCAAACTGTTTTGCATTTATTACAGTAAACAGAACATTCTACGGTAAGGACTACAGATGAAAAGCAATCACCCTCGATTGTAGAATTTCCAATTGATTCTTTTTTTGCTAAAGCCTCAATATTTTCAAATAATAATTCTGATTTTGAATTTGTTGAGATATATTTTTGAAAAGTAACTGTAGTGAATACAGTACAAATAATTACAAACAATACCTTCTCCATAATAATAAAAATTAAGTTTAACAAAACAAACTTAACAATTTCTTTGAAAAGAATAAATAAAGTTGATTATATAATTTTTATTTAGATAATTTCAAAGAATAAATTATATTTG
>OGOU01000698.1_pt1 | contig 28620 bp, 24 predicted proteins | sample 1552721 | NCBI WGS metagenome assembly OGOU01 (sample SAMEA2580176, study PRJEB22360) | human gut metagenome | biome: human gut; feature: human-associated habitat; material: faeces | place: Denmark | collected 2008/2010
CGGCAGCCACAAGCCGCCGGAAAGGTAAAATTTCGACCAAATGTAACCTTACGGTTTTAATTTATCCTCGACAATCTCCGTAATAACGTCTCTCAGCGTAACCCCCATAGCCCGCACCATTTTAGGGATAAAACTATTGGCTGTCATTCCCGGTGTCGTATTTACCTCCAGCATAATCACCTCGTCCCCTTTCACGAAACCATCGATCCGGACAATTCCTTCACACCGCAACAGATCATAAACCTCCGATGCCATCGACTGAATCCGGTCTGTGATTTCCTCCGAAAAACGTCCCGGAATAATTTCGTCCGACATCGTTGCATCGTATTTCGCCTCAAAATCGAAAAACTCTTTTTTAGAAACGATCTCCGCTACCGGAAAAACCACCTTTTTACTCCCCACTTTATACAAGCCGCACGTAAACTCCGTACCGTCGATAAAGGCCTCCACCAATACTTCCCGGCATTTACCGAACGCTTCTTCCATCGCCGCATCGAAATCCTCTGCCGTTTTCACTTTCGACACGCCGAAACTCGACCCTTCGGCGTTAGGCTTCACAAAACAAGGCAAACCCACAGCAGCCAACACCGCCTCTTTATCATACCCCTGCCCCCGGGTCAGCATCACAGGCTCGGTCGTATGTATGCCGAAACCATGCAAATAATTGGTACAGGTATATTTATCGAATGTGATAGCCTCACAAAGCGTACTGCATGTAGAATAAGGAATCCCCATCATATCCAAATACCCCTGCAACATGCCGTTCTCTCCCGGCACACCGTGAATGGTGATATAAGCAAAATCGAATGCGATTTTCCGGCCTGCCAAAGTGAAAGAAAAATCGTTTTTATCCACATCATATCGTTCCCCGTCGATATCCACCTGCCATTCCCTGCCCCGCAAAATCATCAGATATTTATTAAAACGTTCCCCGTCCACTTCCGAAAAAACATGATGACCGGATTTTATAGACACATCGTATTCAGAAGAGTTACCACCGGCAATAACAACTACATTTTTTTTCATAATCCTTTTAATACCTTTATCGATTTTATTACCCGAATAAAAAAGAAACAGCGGAATGATCGACGAAAGATACCCGCTCTTTAAACCAGATAATTTTCACAAAAGTAAAAGTAATTTTCACATTCGGTAAACAGGCTTTTAATTTTTTTCAATCCCGTTAAAACCATTTTTCAATATTCAATTATTTAGTACCTTTGCCGTCCACTAATCATTTAAAAAACAAAACTGAATGCCAAACAGCTCACAACGCGGAATAGATATGCCCGCTTCGCCTATCCGAAAATTAGTACCGTTAGCCAACAAGGCTAAAGCGAAGGGTATCAAAGTATATCACCTCAACATCGGCCAGCCCGATGTGGCAACGCCTGAGGTCGCGTTACGAGCGGCGCACAACCTGGATCGGAAAGTGCTGGAATACTCTCCCAGCGAAGGAATTCGCAGTTTCCGCGAAAAGCTCGTGAAATACTATGATAAGTTCAAAATAAACGTCAGTGCGGACGACATCATCATAACGACCGGAGGTTCCGAAGCCGTATTTTTTTCATTTATGGCCTGCCTCGATCCGGGAGACGAAATCATCGTGCCCGAACCGGCCTATGCCAATTACATGGCATTCGCCATCTCCTGCGGGGCGGTAATTAAAACTATCCCGTCCACGATAGAAGAGGGATTCGCCCTTCCTTCCGTGGAAAAATTCGAAGAACTGATCACTCCGCGCACCAAAGCGATCCTGATCTGCAATCCGAACAATCCGACAGGCTATCTTTACACACAGAAAGAAATGAACCAAATCCGCGATTTGGTAAAGAAATACGATCTCTTCCTATTCTCCGACGAGGTGTACCGCGAATTTTGCTACACAGGCGCACCCTATATCTCGGCCTTCCACCTGGAAGGCATTGAAAACAATGTCATTCTGGTAGATTCCGTTTCCAAACGTTACAGCGAGTGCGGTATCCGTATCGGCGCGCTGATCACCAAAAACAAACAAGTAAAAGAAAACGTGATGAAATGGTGTCAGGCACGCCTGAGCCCTCCATTGATCGGACAGCTCATCGCCGAAGCCTCGTTAGACACCCCGGACGATTACATGCTCGATGTCTATAACGAATATGTAGAACGGCGGAAATTCCTGATCGACGGATTGAACCGCATACCGGGTTGCTATTCTCCCATACCGATGGGGGCTTTCTATACCGTGGCGAAACTTCCGGTGGACGATGCCGATAAATTTTGTGCCTGGTGCCTGGAAGAATTCGAATACGAAGGACAAACCGTATTTATGGCTCCGGCTTCCGGCTTCTACACCACTCCAGGCTTAGGTAAAAACGAGGTTCGCATTGCCTATGTCCTGAAAAAAGAAGACCTTGCCAACGCCCTGACGGTATTAGAAAAAGCTTTGGAAGCCTACAACAGTAGAAAAACGAAATAAAATCCAAACCGGAGAAAACAATCGTTTTCTCCGGTTTATTCCATCATCTCCCAACACCGGGATTTCCCGGCTGACAATAACGATACATGAAACAACCGACCGATCTCACCCAGGGAAGTATTTTTCAAGGGCTGTGGGTTATGGCAGTTCCCCTGATCTCAGCTTCTTTTATCCAAATGGCATACAGCATGACCGATATGCTATGGCTGGGGCATTTGGGCACGACCAGCGTGGCCGCTGCAGGAGCTGCCGGTTTCTTTACCTGGCTGTGCAACGCATTTTCTCTGCTGACCAAAACCGGAGCGGAAATCACCGTATCGCAAACCGTAGGGGCGAAAGATTTAAAACGGGCGAATGTATATGCGAATCAGGCGATCAAGCTATCGGTTATAATCGCTTTTCTATATGCCTGCCTGATCCTGATTTTCGCTCCCCGGCTGATCGGGCTTTTCGATTTTGAAGCAGAGGTAGCCGAACAAGCTATCGGCTATATGCGTTTTGTTGCTCCGGGACTATTTTGCCAATTCAACAACAACACTTTCAGCGGCTTATACAACGGGCAGGGAGACAGTAAAACCCCATTCCGCACAACAGCCGTAGGGTTGGGCGTTAACATCGTTCTCGACCCTTTACTGATTTATGGTTACGGCCCTTTCCCCGCATTGGGAACGGCAGGCGCAGCCATTGCCACCGCCCTTTCGCAATTGGTGGTTTTCAGCATCTTTGCCAAAAAAGTATTCTCATCCCGGTTTCCCCTGGGGGCAATGGCCCTGTTCTCCTCCTTTAATAAGTCGTTCGCAGGCAGGATCGCCCGTCTGGGCCTGCCGGTAAGCATCGAAAATGCCATGTTCGCCCTTTTCTCGCTTACCCTGGCGACCTTAGCCGCCCGCTGGGGAGCAGTAGGGGTAGCCACGCAAAGTATCGGCTCACAAATCGAAGCGATTTCCTGGATGACCGCCGCCGGATTCTCCACCGCGTTAGCTTCGTTTACCGGGCAAAACTACGGAGCAGGCAATTATGAACGGATCCGGAAAGGCTATCGCATGACCTTGCGCATCGCCTGTTCGTTCGGGGCGATCGCCGCAATTCTGTTCTGGATATTCAACAAAGAGATATTCAATATTTTCGTTACGGAAGAAGCCGCAATTCTGGCGGGAGGGGACTATCTCAGGATATTGGCACTCTCCCAGCTATTCATGGTTTTGGAAGCCGTAACCGCCGGAGCCTTTAATGGCTGTGGCAATACCACGCCTCCGGCATTGGTAAGTATTATATTCACAGGAGCGCGTATTCCTATGGCCTACTGGCTGACCTCCTTCCCTGAACTGGGGCTGAACGGCATTTGGTGGAGCGTTTCCCTGTCCAGTATTGTCAAAGGTACGGTATTGCCTCTATGGTTCGTATATTTCCAGCGCAAACGGCTAAACCTTTCCACAAAACAATCCTAACAAACAAAAATACCGCCGGGGGAAAGCAACAGGCCGGAAACACCCGATAAATATGAACTTCAGCAGGAAACCTCGCCAATAATTTTCAAAACAAATTCCCGCACAAAAAATTAAAGAATTATTTCTCTAATTATTTTGCACGATTACAAAAAAGAAGTAAATTTGACGTCGGTATAAAAGCCCGGTAAAAGAATTTTAGTATAACAATAAAAATAATAACGAAATGAAAGTAACAGTTGTTGGAGCAGGTAACGTTGGTGCAACATGTGCTAACTGCATTGCAGAAAAAGACATTGTAAATGAAGTAGTTCTTCTCGATATCAAAGAAGGTGTTTCAGAAGGTAAATCCCTCGATATGTGGCAAACGGCCCCGATCAACCTTTATGACACCCGTATCAAAGGTGTAACCAACGACTATTCAGCAACAGCCGGATCCGAAGTAGTTGTGATTACTTCCGGTCTTCCCCGTAAACCGGGAATGAGCCGCGACGATTTGATCTCGACCAACGCAGGCATCGTAAAATCGGTTACTGAAAATGTAATCAAATATTCTCCGGACGCTAAGATCATTATCGTATCTAACCCGCTGGATGTAATGTGTTACTGCGCTTATCTCGCTGCAAAAATCGATTCTTCGAAAGTATTCGGTATGGCAGGTATTCTCGACACGGCCCGTTACCGCGCATTCCTGGCAGAAGCACTGAACGTATCTCCGAAAGATATTCAGGCTCTATTATTGGGAGGCCACGGCGACACAATGGTCCCGCTGCCTCGTTACACCACGATCGGCGGTATCCCTGTTACTGAACTAATGGACGCAGACCAACTGCACGCAATCATCGAAAGAACTAAAGTCGGCGGTGGCGAATTGGTAAAACTGATGGGCACTTCTGCATGGTATGCTCCGGGAGCCGCTGCAGCCCAAATGGTCGAAGCCATCGTAAATAACCAAAGACGTGTATTCCCGGTATGTGCCTTGTTGAACGGCGAATACGGAATGAAAAATATCTACCTGGGTGTTCCGGTTATCTTAGGTAAAAACGGTATCGAAAAGATTATCGAAGTGAAATTGGACAACGAAGAAAAACAATTATTGGAAGAATCTGCAAAAGCAGTGAAATCGGTGATGGACGTTCTCGACAACATGAAAATGTTCTAATCGGAATTTTTCCCCACGAATAAAAACAGAGGCTCACGCCTCTGTTTTTTTGTATATAAAAGGTTAATATCCCTTTTTTACCTTGCTATTCCCCTGATATTATTTAAGTTTGTAACCGAATCGTGGGACAAGAATCTATGAAACGGAGAAAACATCTGAAAGCCTGTCCTTTAAAAGGACAGACACGACATACCCCCTATCCTCCCCTTTATATTACCATACCGATAGAAATTGTCGAATTAGAAAGCAACAGCTATCATTTAATTACCCCTTTCGAGATAAACGGTATCCAGGGAGAAGCCATTATCGACACAGGAGCTTCGGTCACCGTGATCGATAACGATCTGCTGGCAGGAAACGAGACAGAGACAACCGGCATACAGATACAATCGGGAAGCGTCACCGGACAGATCGAAGATGTAAAAGTGATCAAGATAAAAGAGGTGAAAATCGGTAATCACCGGTTTAAAAACATGCTACTGGCTGCGATAGACCTGAATTATGTTAAGGAGATGTACAACCGGCAGCTGGAACGAAAAATCATCGCTTTATTGGGATGCGATTTTTGCGTAAAACATTGCGTTGTGATAGATTATCAAAAGAAAATCTTAATCTGCCGCAGGTAATTTGAAAAAATATTATACTTTTGCGCATTAATATTGGTGAAAAGTATTAATAAAATTAAGTAATATATAATCTATTGTAAAAATGCAGAATAAAGGAGCGATTACATTACTCGCTATTGCTTTGGCATTAGTGAGTATTTACCAGTTATCTTTTACCTACAAGACGACAAGGGTTGAAAAAGCCGCACGCGAATATGCGCAGGGCAACCCCGACATGGAAAAAGCATATCTGGATTCTATTGCAAACCAGGAAGTTTACAACTTTCTCGGACTTGCCAAATTCACTTACAAAGAATGTAAGGAGTTAGAATTAAACCTGGGTCTTGACTTACGGGGTGGTATGAACGTTACGATGGAAGTCGATGTGGCCGATGTCGTTCGCAGTTTAGCCAACTATTCCCCGGACGAAGCTTTTAATCAGGCTATACAGGAAGCCATCAAAATGCGTAACAGCAGCCCGAAAGATTTCGTTACTCTTTTCGGCGAAGCATTTGCCAAAATAGCACCGAACGCCCAGCTTGCTTCTCCCAATATTTTCGGAACGGTTGAATTAAAAGATAAAATTAAAATCGGTGCAACGAACAAAGAAGTTTTGGACGTAATACGCAAAGCCGATGGAGCTATCGATAATACATTCAATATTCTGCGTACCCGTATCGACCGTTTCGGTGTGGCACAGCCTAACATCCGTAAGGCCGATATCTCCGGACGTATCGTGATCGAGCTTCCGGGTATCAAAGATGCACAGCGCGTTAGAAAACTATTGCAGGGAACAGCCGCTCTGGAATTCTATGAAACATTCGACAACGGCGATTTCTATAAATATCTGGAAGTTGCTAACGAAAAAGCACGCGACCTGAACAAAGCCGCCGAAGTATTGAGTGCTGCCGATTCAATCGCATTGGCTGCCGTTAAAGCTGCCGAAGCCACAACGGGAACCACCTCAACCGACACGACAGGCAACAGCCTGATCAGCGGACTGAACGATTCCCTGAAAGTAGCGAGCCAGGAAGAATTCATGAAGCAAAATCCGCTTTTTGCTTTACTGACTCCGAATATCGACCGGGAAGGACGTATCGTACAGCAAGGTTCGACGATCGGTCTCGCCCGCTTAAAAGATACTTCTGCGATCAATAAATTACTGGCATTGCCGCAAATCAAAGCTGTATTCCCAAGAAATGCAAGATTGTTATGGGCGAGCAAAGCTGAAGGCGATGTATTGGCATTACATGCTATCAAGATTACAACACGTGACGGTAAAGCTCCGTTGGACGGAGGTGCTATCGTCGATGCACGCCAGACATTCGACGACCGTAGCGGAGGCGCTCCTATCGTTTCTATGAACATGAACGGAGAAGGTGCTAAAACCTGGGCACGCTTGACCAAAGATAACGTAGGACACAGTATCGCTATCGTATTGGACGGTTATGTATGTTCTTCTCCTAACGTAATGAACGAAATCAAAGGAGGTAGCTCACAGATCACCGGGCATTTCGACGTGAAAGAAGCTCAAGACTTGGCAAACATCCTGAAATCCGGTAAACTGCCTGCTCCGGCACGTATTATTGCCGATGAAATCGTAGGACCGTCTTTGGGTAGCGAATCGATCCAGTCGGGAATGTGGTCGTTCGTGATCGCTTTCTGCTTGGTATTGTTATATATGCTGTTCTTCTATAGCCGCGGAGCCGGTTTAGCTGCCGACATTGCTTTATTTACCAACTTATTTTTCCTATTCGGTGTCCTTGCTTCTATCGGAGCGGTATTGACCCTTCCGGGTATTGCGGGTATCGTATTGACCATGGGTATGTCGGTAGATGCCAACGTGTTGATCTACGAACGTATTCAGGAAGAACTGAGATCGGGTAAAGGTATGAAACTCGCTGTAAAAGAGGGTTATAAACAAGCTTACTCTGCCATTATCGACGGTAATGTCACCACCTTATTGACCGGTTTTATCCTTTATTATTTCGGAGAAGGCCCGATCAAAGGTTTCGCAACCACGTTGATTATCGGTATCTTCACCTCTCTGTTCTGCGCAATCTTCATCACTCGTTTGATTTTGGACAGCGCTGTAAACAAGAGCGAAAACGTAAAATTCACTACTCCGTTTACGGCAAACTGGCTGCGTGACGTTCACTTCCCGTTCTTACAAAGACGTAAAGTAGGTTACATTGTTTCAGGAATCATCACCGTTGTTTGCGTAGCTTCACTGTTCACGAAAGGTTTGGACAAGGGTATCGACTTCGTTGGAGGTAGAACTTATACCGTAGTATTCGACAAACCCGTACAGGTAGAATCTATCGCCGAAAGTTTAGCCGTAGTTTATGGCAGTGCACCTGAAGTTAAAACTTTCGGTGGAGACAATCAGGTAAGAATCACCACTAAATATCGCATTGAGGACGAAGGAACCGAAGCAGACGACGAAGTAGAAGCTTTACTGTACGAAGGATTAAAATCCTATTTGCCGGATGGAACGACGAAAGAAGAATTCCTCTCTGAAAACCGTCAGATGTCACAAAAAGTAGGACCCGCCGTAGCTGAAGATGTAACCAGAGCAGCTGTCTGGTCGGTAATCTTAGCCTTGTTAGTGATCTTCGTCTATATTATGGTTCGATTCTCGAACTGGTGGTATGGAGCCGGTGCTGTACTCGGTTTGGCACACAATACCATTGTTGTTCTGGGTATGTTCTCCCTGCTTTCAGGACTGTTGCCTTTCTCTTTAGAGATCGACCAGGCATTTATTGCAGCGATCCTGACCGTGGTAGGTTACTCGATCAACGATACCGTGGTTGTGTTCGACCGTATCCGGGAATACCATCATTTATATCCGAAACGCGACGATATGGACACCACCAATGCGGCATTGAACTCTACGCTTCGCCGTACATTCAGTACCTCGCTTTCCACCTTGGTCGTATTGTTAGCGATCTTTATCTTCGGTGGAACGTCGATCAAAGGATTTGTATTCGCCTTACTGATCGGTATTGTCGTAGGAACCTATTCTTCACTGTTCGTTGCCACACCGCTGTCATACGACTTTAGAAGAAGATTTGGAAAAAAGGCTGAGATCATCAAAAAATAAATCACCCTTTGCATATATCGAAACCGCCCTCCGGGGCGGTTTTTTTATTTCGTCCTAACTTTCCCTGTCTTCTACCCGCTTATATTCCCCGGCTTTTTTATATTTGTAATTTAAAATGCACCATGTATGCGCCAAATCCGGATATGCCTCGGTAGCTCTTGCTATTCGAGAGGAAACCACACCCACCTGGAAGCAATAAAAAAATACATTGCTGAAAACCGGTTGGAAGCAGAGATTTCTTTCTGTGGCCACCTGTGTGAAGAACAATGCAGCAAAGGCCCTATACTGACCATTGACGGAAGAACTTATCGGGAAGTCAATTTATCGGGACTATTTAAAATTTTACAAGAAGAATTTCCATGCCACTGAAACCGATCTACACCGAGCCGGAAAACTGCCAGGATTGTTACAAATGTATCCGGGAATGTCCCGTAAAAGCAATCCGCATAGAGGACAACAAAGCCTACATCATAGAGGAACGCTGCATCTATTGTGGCCACTGTACACAGGTTTGCCCGACCGGAGCCAAGAAAGTAAGGGACGGCATCAGCCGGGCCCGAATGACTTTGGAAAAGTTTCCTAAAGTAATTCTATCCCTCGCTCCTTCTTATGTCAGTGAATTTAGAGATATACCCGTTCCCCGGCTCATTGCCGCTATCCGCCGGCTGGGATTTTACGGCGTATCCGAAACGGCTCTGGGTGCGGAAATCGTATCTGCAAAAGTCAGCCGGCATCTGCAAACATCCGGCCCTGGAACATACATATCCTCTACCTGCCCGGTAACTGTGGAATATATCCGAAAATATTCGGCTTCCCGGCTCCCTTCGCTCACTCCGGTACTTTCTCCCATGCTATCACATGCCAGATTACTGAAAGCACACTACGGAGAGGATATAAAAATAGTATTTGCCGGACCTTGTATCTGTAAAAAATTAGAGGCGGACGATCATCCGGAATTGGTGGAAGTCGCACTGACATTTCAAGACCTCGTCCGCTGGTTTGAGAAAGAACATATCTCCCCGGCACAAGTGCAACCGGAGAATGAAGACGTATTCATCCCCTATGCTTCCGGGATCGGAACCCGTTACCCCATCGAGGGAGGCATGCTGCCCGGAATCGTGACAGCCGGCAAACCGATCACTAAAATGGCATTTTCAGGATTAGACCAAATCAAAAACTTAATCGATACCCCGGAAGACTTCCCCCGGGATGCGACCTTATTTCTTGAGCTGTTGGCCTGTAAGGGAGGATGTAGTAACGGTCCGGCCCGGCATTCCGGACTTTCGCCTGCGACCCAAAAATATCTTTTGCAAAACCACCGTAATATTCACCCCGGCGATCCGGTAAAAGACTATGGACATTTGGATTTCTCGGCAACTTATACTGCAAATGAAATAAAACAAATTCAGCATACGGGTACAGAAATCGTCGAGGCTTTAGCGGCGATCGGGAAAACCACCCCACGCGACGAGCTGAACTGTAGCGGTTGCGGCTATGATTCCTGCCGGGACTTTGCAATCGCCATGCTGGAAGGAAGAGCCGAAGAAAATATGTGCGTATCCTACATGCGCAGAATAGCTCACGGCAAAGCCACGGTCATACTGCAAAAAATACCTGCCGGAGTGTTACTGGTAGATGCCGGACTGAAAATATCGGACATGAACCGATATTGCGCAGACCTGTTAGGAGAAGAGATCCGGATGATATACGACGTCTCCCCCGGCCTGCAAGGTATGGCATTGGATAAAGTATGCTCTTTCAGCGACTCGTTTTATTCCGTACTCCATTCAGGACAGGAAATAAAAGAAAAGCAAATTCGCGAACAAGACCGGATATGGCTGCTATCGATCTACAACATACAGCCTCATCAGTTGGTGTTCGGGCTTTTGCAGGATTTACGGGAACCCTATGTTCGCAAAGAATGGATACAGGAAAAAATACGGGAAGTGATACAGAAACACATGGCTACCGTACAGCAAGTGGCCTGCCTGCTGGGAGAAAATGCCGCTTTTTCCGACACGATTCTACGCTCCGTGGCAGAAACATTAAAAGACAATCCCGAAAAAGGAATAACCGATGAAACCAAATCCGGCAGACGAAATATTCATTGAAGTCGATTGCTCCCAAAAAAATAAAACCGGGAATCCGGTATGTGGGGATTGCTTCCGGTCGCAAAAACTCGAACAGGAAGGCAGGATTATCACCGTCCTTTCCGACGGGCTGGGGAGCGGCATCAAGGCCTGTGTCCTATCGTCGATGACAGCCACGATGGCAATGAATTACACGGCAATGAACGAAACCATTCTGCAAACAGCCCTCTCGATCATCCATACCTTACCGGAAGACCAGGAAAGAAAAATCAGTTATTCCACCTTTTGTATCTTCGACATCGACCGTTCCGGACAAGTCAAAGCGATCGAATACGAAACACCTCCGATGTGCTTGTTCCGAAACGGGCAGACGGTAGAAATCCCCAAACAGCGTATCCCGGTGGAACGCGCCGATCTGGAAAACACTTATCTCTGGGTGTCGGAATTCCGGCTTGAAAAAGAAGACCGCCTGATCTGTTACACCGACGGTGTCAGCCAATCGGGAATGGGCGCTCCACAGATGCCTTTCGGATGGGACAAGGAAGTCGTTCCGTATATCGGCAAAATCTTACAGCAGCGTCCCGGCATTTCCGCCAAAGAACTGGCGGGGAAAATCGTAGCCCAGGCAGAGAAAAACGACGGTTTCGCTTCGCTCGACGACACCAGCTGTTGTGTGGTATATCGCCGTACCCCCCGCAATCTCCTGATTTGTACAGGACCACCCTATGATCAGGGAAAAGACGGCTATCTGGCAGAAAAAGTGAACGGCTTTCCGGGGAAAAAGGTCCTATGCGGAGGTACGACTGCAAACATTGTCTCCCGGGAATCAAAACGCCCCGTCACGGTGGAACTGGACACGCCCGACAAAGAACTCCCCCCTGTTTCCCATATAGAAGGGATCGATCTGATTACGGAAGGAATCCTTACCCTGAGCAAAGTGGAACGGTTGCTCTCTCTGGAAGTTTGCAAACGTCCGTACGGACCTGCCGAACAAATCATACGGCTTCTTCAAGACAGCGACCACATCACATTCATCGTGGGGACCCGTATCAACACGGCACACCAGGACCCCAACCTTCCTATCGAACTGGAAATACGGCGTAATGTGGTAAAGAAAATTAAATATTTATTAGAAACAAAGTATCTGAAAGACGTAGAAATTAGCTATCTTTGAGGCCGCTAAACAAAACGGAAACGGATGCCGGACGATTGCTGCCGTTTTTACACTCGCAATCCGGATCTGAAATCTAAATCTAAAATTTTCCTTATGCTGTACGACAATTTTGCAATGCTCACCAAACGGGAATTGTTAATTCGAATTGTTAAATTACTAAAAAACGACGAATTAATCACCCGGTTGAAATACCTTCCGGTGGAAATGCGCCCCCGCAATAAACGTCCCGTGAGATGTTGTATTCACAAAGACCGTTACATCCTGAAACATAAAATCATCTCCATTCTCGGATTTGAGATCACAGACGAGGAAATAGACCTGATCCATTTGTCGGATTTCGCGCGAATGGCAATGGCGAACAAAAATACCAAAGAAAACATCTTATCGGTTGTAAACGAAGCCTGCAGCGCCTGTATCCAATCGCAATATGCGGTAACCAATCTTTGCCGGGGATGTGAAGGACGCCCCTGTGTGATGAACTGTCCGAAAACAGCGATCTCTTTCATCGGAGGAAAAGCCAATATCAGCCGGGAAGATTGTGTGAACTGCGGATTATGCCAAAAAGTATGCCCCTACCACGCCATTGTCTATACGCCCGTTCCCTGCGAAGATGTATGCCCGGTAAAAGCCATTACCAAAGACGATATGGGAGTGGAACATATCGATAAAGACAAATGTATCTATTGCGGGAAATGTATGCAGACATGCCCCTATGGAGCTATTATGGAGCGTTCCAAAATTATCGATATTCATAAAACATTAAGCAACCCGAACAAACAGATCGTAGCCATTCCGGCCCCTGCCATCTACGGGCAATTCAATGCATCGCCCGGCCAGGTATTGTCTGCCATCAAGCAAATCGGATTCGACGATGTGATCGAAGTGGCTCTGGGAGCGGAAATCACCATAGAAAACGAAGCCAAAGAATTACAGGAAAAAATGCACGAAGGACAGGCATTCATGACCACTTCCTGCTGTCCGGCCTATACAGGCTGGGTTGAAAAACATGCTACCATGCTGAAACCTTTCGTTTCGGAAACCCGCAGCCCGATGGTCTATGCCGCCCGTTATGCCAAAGAGAAATATCCGGATGCCGAAGTGGTATTTATCGGCCCGTGCCTGGCGAAACGCCACGAAGCCGATTCCGTGCCGGAGGTAGATTACGTAATGAGTTTTGAAGAATTGGGTGCATTTATGGTAGCTTACGATATCGACGTAGCCAACTGCCCGGAAAAAACGCTTAACGCCAAAGTGACCAAATTCGGAAGAGGCTTTGCCCAAGCGGGTGGTGTACGCGCTGCCGTAGTCAATACTGCCGGAGACGGTTTTACTACGACTTCCATTGAAGGACTGGATAAAAAGAACCAGGCATTGCTGAAAGCTATGGCTAAAAAACCGGAAGCCCAATTCGTAGAAGTTATGGCCTGTGACGGAGGCTGCATCAACGGGCCCTGCTCGTTAGCTCCCCTCACCTTAGCTAAACGCCAGATTAAAAAAGTACTGGACAAATAATACAATAAAACCGGAGGAAAATCCTCCGGTTTTTATTTTATCTCAAACGGAAAAATCGGCCTGTCGTCTGCTTTTCTGCCTCCCTGGCAATTTCCTCCCTTCCCACAGCCCTATCTTTTAAAACAATTTACAGACATTTTTTCATCCAATAGTTTTTTAAACGCAATCGGTTGGCTTTTCTTCTTTGTTCACGTTCCACGATATATCCTTTCCGCTCGAAGAACGGTCTCGCCGTTTCGGACACTTCAGAAGTAATTTCCCGGATTCCCCGGTTCCCGGCATATTGTTCGATATGCTCCAGAAGCACTGTCGCCCAACCGGAACCCTGAAAATCTTTATGCACGAACAACGCATGCAAATAACCTTCGTCCGTAATGGATGCAAAACCGGTAATTTGCTTTTGCTCATTCTCGGCCACAACAAAATAAAGCCCGGTGATCAATTCACCCAAATGTGCTTCGTCCTCTCCGCAAGACGCCCAATCTTCGACCTCCTCTTGTGAATAATCCTTCCGGTTTACCGTCAAAACCGTACCCATATATAGCTCTTTCAATTCCGGGATGTCCGACTGTTGCGCTTTTCTCACATTCATAATCTCTGGCAATTTTTACATTCGCTTTTCTTTTTTACATCTTTACGACAAACCCTTTTTCTACATATAAAGATCACGTTCTCCCGAAGCGATCCGGTTATAATAAGACAGGAATGTCGGTAGTAATTTCTTATCGCTGAAAAACGGCATACCCTCGATTGCCTTCAACTCCTGTTCGATCAGTTCTTCACCGATCCGCCGGGTTTCCGCCGAAGCATAGTCGTTCAGGTACTCCCGGAAAGTCAATACGGCATTCAACTTACAAAACTTTCCTTCTATCCCTTTCCCCAGCAAGGTCATAATCTTATCACCCGTCCGTCCGCAGCGATAACCGGCCGTGCAAAAGGAAGTAATATATCCGTCTGTAGCTAGCTCACGTACCACCTCGTCCAGGCTGCGTTCATCCCCCAGCATAAACTGTACTTTATCGGGATTCTCGTCCTGCCTCTTTTTTTGCGCGTAAGCTCCGATTCCAATCTTACTCGACGCATCCGTCTGTGTACATCCGTAATGAATAATCTCCCGCCTCAGATCGGCTCTTTCCCTGGCCGTCACGATCAATCCGGTATAAGGCACGGCCAATCGCAAAACAGTTACAATACGCTTAAACGCGTCGTCTTTCACCAAATAAGGCGAATTCTCACTCACAAACGAACCGGGGGCAGGCTGCATCCGTGGAAAAGAAATCGTGTGAGGCCCTATACCGAACTGTCTTTCCAGATCATGTGCATGATGCACCAATCCCATCACTTCGAAACGCCAATCGTATAAACCGAACAAAGCCCCGATCGCCACATCGTCGATCCCGGCATCCATAGCCCGGTGCATCGCATACAAACGCCACCGGAAATTCCCTTTTACCGTATGGGCCGGATGCAATTCGGCATACCGTTCCCGGTGGTAAGTTTCCTGGAACACCTGATAAGTACCAATACCGGCACGCCACAGCTTTCTCAAATCCCCGATACTCATCGGAGCCGCATTGATATTGATACGGCGGATATTATTAAACCCATTCCCGGAAGGAATCGTTCTCTTGGTTGCATAAATCGCAGCCATAGAATCGGCTATATAATCGGCATCACTCTGCGGATGCTCTCCATAAACGGCAATCAGGCGCTTATGCCCTTCGTCTATTACCGCCTCTGTTTCCCGTCGCACTTCCTCCATCGTCAGCACATGCCTTTTCTCTTCACAATTTTCACTCCGGAAACCGCAATAAACACAGCTATTCACACAAAGATTCGAGCAATACAACGGAGCAAAAAATACAATACGGTTATCATACACACGCTTTTTCACCTCTAAGGCTGCTTCCCGCATCTCCTCCAACAATTCCGGATCGGTCACATTCAACAGTACCGCCGTCTCCTCCGGTGTCAGCAAATTAATCCCCAGCGACTTTTTCAAAATGTCGCGAACATGCTGCGGGTCGGGATTTTTATACGTTTCCAGATTCCGAAAAATATTTTCTTCATCGATAAAATCTTTCCCGTTAACCAAGTATTTTTCTATCTCGGCAGGCCTTACTACCTGCTGTGCCCATTCTCTTACATTCATCTTATAAAACCTTCTAATATATCTTTACAAAGTACATCAATATTTCGGACTTGTAAAAACCCGCCACCGTATTTTTAATTTATTTTTTTCAATACAACGATAAATATTATTTATCAAACAAAATTCCCGTAAAACTCAAATCGTTCTACGGGAATCCATATCTATCGTTCACCTCTATTCTCTTACGGTCAAGCCCCAGGCATCCGCATATTGAGGATACTGTTTCCGGATACGCCTCACCTCATTCCAACACTCCTCATGCGTATCGAACGAAGCTGCGCTAACACGGTACATTCCCTGCTCGTTCCGCAGGATAGTGCTATTCCTGAATCCCATAAAGACCAAACGCTTCCTCAAAGCTTCCGCCTTTTCTTTACTCTTAAAGCTACCTACAATCACATAACAAGCCTTGATCTGCGGTTCGTCCGATGTCACTTTTTCCTCCTTCAGGGGAGCAAACGTCGTATCGGCTGGCAAAGTGTCTCTTTTCAGCGTATCTTTAGGTAACGTATCCTTTCTCGGCAACACAGGCTCGACCAAAACTTCTACCGGAGCCACCTCTTTACTTTTCTTCTTATGGTCTTTATGCCCGAACAAAAGATTTATTCCCACACGGGCACTGACCGACTTCGTATTCGTATAGTTGGCTGCCAATGTATTGTCGGTCATAGCATAAAGCTGGAACGGGCCTAACTTCGCCGTAATACCCGCTCCTATATTAGCATAGCTTCCCCGGGTCACGGTATAAGAAACGGAAGCACTTATATTACGGATCAGGCGGGCATTTACAGAAGCGGTCAAAGCCGGAATAAACATCTTATCCACCAGTGTCGCCTTAAACAAACCACCCACATTGAAAGTTTTATTCAATTGATAAGTCGCTCCCAAATGAAGTTTCGGGCTCAGCATCGTATTATAGGAACCGCCTCCCGGAGACAAACGGAATGTGGTATCCATTTTATCGATCAGGCGATCGAAAGCATCGTCCAAATCTTCATATCCATCCTTATTCTGATTGATACTATTGGAAATATCCACCCCTTCCCATTCAAACTCGGTATCCTGATGGAAATTGTAAGTATTGCTCTTATTACCCCAGTGAATAAATCCCAAATCGGTCAAGCTGGCAAACAAATTGATCTTTTCGTTCAGTTTATACTGGCCTCCCAAATCGACGGCAAAACCGGGATTATGAGCATTCAGAAACGAAGAAACACCGAGGCCGTCCGTATTCAGGTCAAAACTATCCCACTCAACAAATCCTTTATCATCCAAACGATACTTGACCTCTGCCGGAGAAGATACCCGGATATTCTGCCGTGACCGTAACAGCAAAGTCCCGTCGTCCAGAGTCCGTACTCCCATATCCGAATCGGTCATATGCACATTGGCGACACCCATCAGGAATTTAGCCCGTCCTCCCACGGTCAGCTTACTGTTTACCTCCTTCGACAAACCCAAAGCAAATTCCAGATAAGCACTCCCATTCAGCCCCAGTCTGCCGAAATCCATGTTCGGATGACTCGCATTTCCTTCCTTCAAAAAAGTAAGCAAGTCCTTATTAAATCGCAACATAAAATCGTTCCGCTGGGTAATATCTAAAGTAGCATACCATTTCTTAGCCTTTATACCGAGCGAAAAAATAGAATTTTCATTATTGAAATTGATAAAATTCCGTTTTTTCAAACCCTTATAAAACTTATCGATATCCACGTGCACGGAGTCCTGCCTTTTCACCAGCAGATCCTCTACCGTAAACGAAGAGTTGAGATAATTTACAGAAATACCGCTAAGCCCGGGCAACCCGATGAAAACTTTATATTCTGGCTGATAGGCCGGATTGATCCGGTAACGTTGTGGAAAATTAGATAAGAAGTAAGACGTATTATTACCGTCCTGTCCGTTCACTCCGCCCACGAATGACAGTAAAATCAAGGAGAGCAGAATACTACACTTAAATTTCATATTTCAAATAAAGAATTTTTAACGCATGCACATTTACGCGGTAAATGTATGTTAAATAACCAAGATTTTCAATAAAAACAGCTATTTATCTTACATATTTTTACAAATTCCTAATAATTTTCTCCAGCCCCGTCCGTTTTTGAGGCATATCTTTGAAAAGTTCTTTAAAATACGCCTCGTCCATCTCTCGCCAATCCTGTTCCGTCAAGCCGATTACTTCCGGCTTAGGCAAAAATTCCGGGACATGATGCTCCTTCGCCTTTCCGTTCCAGGGACACACTTCCTGGCAAACATCACAGCCGAAAATACGTCCTCCGGCAAGATGCTTTAAAGTTTCGGGATATTCTCCTTTATTTTCAATCGTTTGATAGGAAATACATTTCCGGGCATCCACTTCATAAGGGATCAAAGCTCCCGTCGGACAAGCTTCCACACAACGGTTACATCGCCCGCAATAAGACTCCGTAAACGGTTCGTCGTACTCATCGAAAACAGCGGTAGTCACAATCACACCGATAAAGCAAAATGACCCGAACTCACGGCTGAGCAGCAAAGTATTTTTTCCCTGCCATCCCAATCCGGCACGCCGCGCCCATTCATGCTCCAGCACCGGAGCGGAATCCACAAAACACCTGCCTGTGACATCTTCTGTCTTCTGAAGCTCTCCCAACAAATGCCACAACCGTTCTTTCAGCACCGAATGATAATCCCTTCCCCAGGCATACTTCGCGATCCGGGGAATCCCCACAACCTGTTTTCGTGCCGTATAATAATTAGTCAGCGTAACGATCACCGATTTAGCCCCCTCCACCAATAAAGCCGGATTTTCCCGTTTATCCAGATTCCTGGCCATATACTCCATCCCTGCATTTTTTCCCGCTTCGATCCACCTCCGCAATCTCGCCACTTCACCAGACAACAATGCGACAGGAGCAACTCCTGCCGCATCAAAACCGGTTTCCCGGGCTAAATCTTTCAACTTCTGCAATTCCATTCTGAAAGCAGCCGCTTATATATCATATCCCAATTCCAGCTTCGCCACCTCACTCATCCGGTCGGGAGTCCAGGCAGGCTCAAAAACCAAATTCACCGTAACACTTTCAATCCCTTCTACTTCCATCACAACATCATGTACCTGCTGTACAATCTCATCGGCAATCGGACAGCCGGGAGCGGTCAAGGTCATGTGGATCAAGACCTCCGAAGGTTTCGGGAACTCAATATCGTAAATTAACCCCAAATCCCACACATTTACCGGAATCTCAGGATCATAAACCGTACAAAGTTTCTCAATGATTAAATCTCTAACTAAACTTGCAGCCATGCCTTTTCATTTTTAATTATGGAATCTTACCCGAACACTCTTATTGATTGGCATAAGCGATCGCATACATCTTGATCTGCTTCACCATAGATAATAAACCGTTGGAACGAGTCGGCGAAAGATGCTGGGTCAATCCGATCTCATCGATAAAATGCATATCCGCTTTCGCTATATCCTCCGGCTTCTGTCCGGAAAACACCCGGATCAACAACCCTGCGATCCCCTTTGTTATAATCGCATCGCTATCGGCAGTAAAATACAATAACCCGTCTTTCATCTCCGCATGAAACCACACCCTCGACTGACAACCCTTAATCAGGTTCTCCTCCGTCTTGTGAGCTTCGTCCATTCCCGGCATCCCGGAACCGATCTCGATCAGGTAAGCATACTTATCCATCCAATCGTCAAAAACCGCAAACTCATCTACGATTTCCCTTTCTGTCTCTTCTATTGTCATGTTTTTAATTCTTATCGTTAAAACCGCATAATAATTTATTTCGGTCAAACGCCGAACATCGTCGCCACTTTTTTCAATCCGGCACAAAACAGGTCGATCTCCTCTTTTGTATTATACATAGCCAGCGACGCCCTCACCATGCCGGTCACCCCGTAATGCTGCATCACCGGCTCGGCACACAATTGCCCGGTACGCACGGCAATCCCCATTTTATCTAACAAAACCCCCACATCCGAATGGTGAATATCGCCCAACGCAAAAGAAAGCACCGACGATTTATGCGGAGCCTCCCCGAAAATTTTCATTCCTGGCACAGCGTGCATCCGTTCCAAAGCATATTCCAGCACCGGATGCTCATAAGCCGCAATATCATCCAAGCCTATCCCGTTCACATAACGGATCGCCTCACCCAAACCGATAATTCCGATAAAATCGGGAGTTCCCGCCTCAAATTTAAAAGGCAACTCATTGTAAGTGGTTTTCTCAAACCGAACCTCTTTAATCATCTCTCCTCCTCCTTGCCAGGGTGGCATTTGTGTCAGCAATTCTTCTTTACCGTACAACACCCCGACACCGGTCGGGCCATATATTTTATGACCGGAAAAAACAAAAAAATCACAATCCAACGCCTGTACATCCACAGGGATATGCTGCACGGCCTGCGCCCCATCGACCAGCACTTTAGCACCCACGGCATGAGCCTTTCGAATAATTTCCTGCACAGGGTTTACCGTCCCCAGCACATTCGACACATAAGCGACTCCCAGCAACTTCACCCGCTCCGTCAATAACTCGTCCAACTGTGTCGAATCCAGCTCTCCGTTATCCCGGAAAGGAATCACTTTTAACTTCGCTCCCTTCCGTTCACACAACATCTGCCAGGGTACGATATTCGCATGATGTTCCATCTCCGTCACCACAATCTCGTCACCTTCCTTCACAAAGGCCTCTCCGAAAGAATGAGCCACCAGATTGATACTCTCTGTTGTCCCCCTGGTGAAAATCACTTCCTTATCGGAAACCGCATGCAGAAATTCCCGGACAAGTTCCCTCGCCTCCTCGTTGGCATCCGTACATTTATTACTTAAATAATGAACCCCCCGGTGGACATTGGAATTATATTTCAAATAATACTCCCGCATTTTATCCACCACCTGCAACGGCCGTTGCGTCGTAGCCCCACTATCCAGGTAAACCAGCCGCTTACCATATATTTTCTCTTGCAATATCGGAAAATCTTCCCGTATCTTATCTATATCGAACATTGCTTTACTGTAATATATTGCAGCAAAGTTACTAAATATTTTCTGATTTTAGAGAATAGCCCATTCTCCATATACAACAAACACCCTCCTATATACTTTCAAACAATATCCAATCAGATCCCCTCAAATAAACAAGAATCCTACCATCCATTTTATTATCGGTCAAATTCTCAAAAGATAAAATAACATCAAGCAAATTAAAACTATATACATCAGAAACGATCATTATCGCCATTTATAGCTTGCAAAAATACCTATAAATTATCTCCCTATCCTAACAGTAATTTAGTCAAGCGACTAATCTTTTAAAACGAACACAAATAACGAATTAACTTTACTATATTTATCAGATTGAAAACATAAAATTAATTTGCATATTTTTATTAAACGATCACCATAAACTACAGGGTAATCGTAAAGGAACTATTTAAAACCGACTTAGTGATGTGCCCGGATAATGCGTCGCCACAATAACGAAAGAATATCCTATACTGATCAAAAGAACGATTCAAAAATATAACTACTAACAAATATGAAAACCTTATTCCTATTCTCTTTATTCATTCTTTTAATAGGATGTAAAGAAAGTACTCAAAAGCTCTCTACAAATATTCCAACTTACAAAATTAATTTAGATAAAGCGGAAGAACTTTCTATTTACGACATCTTTTCAGAAGTAAACATAATACCCCTCCAAACACCGGACACTATTATATGTAGTGGGATTCATGCTTATACCTATAAAAACAATGTTTTTTTCTGGGATCAACGGCAAAATATCGTCCTGAACTTCGATACCCTCGGAAATTACCGATATAAAATCGATTCCAAAGGCAGGGAAGCCAACGAATATACTGGCATATTAAACATTTCCATTGACCGTTTTAATGACCGTATTTTAATTTTAAGTTATTATAGCATATTACAATATGACCTAAATGGAAAATTCATTCAAAAAATTCAATATCCGGAAAACTTGGTTGTTCATTCCGCTACCATGGTAAATAAAGATATATTACTTTGCGTAACAACAACAGCCAATAATAATCAATCCGACATTTTAAACTATTTATCTATTAAAAAGAAAAAGCTCATTGCCTCACACTATAAGGAAGATCCAATCTTCCCTGTCAATCGTGACATCTCTTATTACAATAAAAATTTATTTTATTGTATCTCTAAAAGTCCTATTGTTTATAATGTTACTTATTTAGAGCCACAACCAGCTTATCAATGGGATTTAGGAAAATACAATTATGATTATAGAGATTTATCGATACCTAAATTCAAGAACCGCCAAGAAATGCAAAAGAATCAAGTTCCATGGATTTATAAACATTGTCCATGGTTTTTCTATACGACACAAGAAAATCGTCAATATATTTATGCTTGTTTCACTCTTTTCGCAAATACGAATTACTTAAAGGAAAAAGCACCCGAATACCATGTTTTTTGGAATAAAAAAACAGGCTCTCCCAAAATCGTTAAGAAATTCAAAGAAAGTGATCGGATTTTTCATGGAGGCTCAAGCTGGACAGACGAAGCCATTTATTGTGCTGTTGAAAAAAGCATGATCCCACAATTTATAGACTTAAAAGCATTGACACCGGAAAATCAAAAAATGATAAAAGAATTACCGGAAGATTGTAATCCGGTATTATTGAAATACATTTTCAAAAAAGACGAATAAATCAATCTATAAAAGTGGCATTTGTTTTTAGCATGCCACTTCTTATATCAATTTATTTTTCAGTCAGGAGTCTTCGCCATTAACACAAACAATATTGTAATTAGAATATTATCGAAATTTTCCTTCACACCCCAGATTAACATTCTCTAAAGGGGCTACCTTTAAATTGCTTACAAAGCCACTCTGCAAAATCAAGAGTACAAAATGCGGCCCAGCCATTCTATCATATAAAATATTGCTACACGTAGATTCTACAAAGAACAAATGGCATTCTGAAAACAGAATGCCATTTGCACTAAAATATAAATTTACTTTTTAATTTTCAGTCTTCGCCGTGTTGCACAAATGGCAATTATAACATTTGGAAAGTTCGCCCCTTAAACGTTTCTCCACCAAATCATCAATTTTTACCCGCAAAGGCTCTAAATCCACCCGGCGAATAATATCGTGGGCAAAACCGAACATCATCATCATTTTAGCTTCTGCCAGACTGATCCCCCGCGAACGAAGATAAAACATCGCTTCTTCGTCGATCTGTCCTACCGTCGCCCCATGGCTACATTTTACATCGTCGGCATCGATCACCAGCTGAGGCTTGGCATTGATACGGGCAGCATCCGACAACAACAAATTGTTATTTGCCTGGTAAGCTTCCGTTTTCTGCGCATCGGGACGAACACGGATACAGCCGGTGAAATTGGCTAAAGAAGCATCGTCCAGCACACCTTTGAAATGTTCGTTGCTATTACAATACGGAGCAATATGATCGATATACGAAAAATTATCCACCACTTGCTTTTTATCCAAAATATACAAACCGTACAAATGACTTTCTCCGCCTTCCTCATTCAAGGCCACATACATATTATTGCGAATCAACCCACCATACAAAGTCACCATATTACTTTCAAAAATCGAATTACGGTGTTCCGAAACAAACAGAGAATTGATCTGCGAAGCACCTAAATGCTGGTTTTGCACCTGATAATAATCCAAATGGGCATGATCTCCCAAATAAACCTCGGTAGTGTTATTCATCAGGAAATGATGATCCGATAACGTATGATCGCATACCAGCACTGTAGCTTTAGCGTTTTTACCCAGGATGACCAGGTTGCGCTGAAAGCTCATTAAATCTGCTTTTGCCCGCAACAAATTAATAATCTGCAACGGCCGTTCCAAAACAACATCGTCCGGCACATAAATAAACACGCCATCCTGGGCAAAAGCGGTATTTAAAGCAACTAACCCGTCCTTTTCGGCAGCAGGAGCATATTGATTATAATGCCGGTGAAACAGATCGGGATATTTAATGCTGGCTTCCTGCAAACTGCATATTACAATCTCTTCCGGCAAATCTTCCCGGATATTCCCCTCGAACCACCAGCCGTTAGTCGTCAATACGGGATAAGTCACCAAATCGGTAACCGCACAGCGGAAAGCCTCGTTCAAATCCACATCCTGCCGGATATATTTCAATACCACACGATAGTCGCGCCCGAATACAGGCAGCAGATCGGTATATATATAATCCTCCGTTTTATAAAGGATTCCTCCCGACTGTATAAACTTCTCGAACGCTTCTTTCCTGAATCCATTCATCACGCTGCTGCATCCCTGCTCCAGCAAGGAACGCCCTTCCTTGAACAAGGAAATGAAGTCGTTATTTATTTTTTCAAGTTCACTCATATTTTCAATTTTTGATTCCGGACTTCTCCTCTGCGGTCAAAATCCGTAAATCATCAACTTTCTTATACTCCCCTCACTTCTTCTTTGATCCAATCATAACCGTGTTTTTCCAGCTCTGCCACCAGCTCTTTGCCGGCAGTTTTCACGATCCGCCCGTCATATAGCACATGCACCACATCCGGAACAATATAATCCAGCAGACGCTGGTAGTGAGTAATCACAATGGTCGCATTTTCGGGAGTTTTCAATTTATTCACACCGTTGGCGACAGTCCGTAAAGCATCTATATCCAAACCGGAATCCGTTTCGTCGAGAATAGCCAGCTTCGGCTCCAGCACAGCCATCTGGAATATCTCATTCCGCTTCTTTTCCCCTCCCGAAAAACCTTCGTTCAGCGAACGGTTGAGCAACTTACTGTCGATTCCTACCAATTCCATTTTCTGACGGATCATTTTCAAAAAATCTCCGGCAGGATAAGGAGGTTGTCCACGATACTTTCGTATTTCATTGACAGCCGTTTTCAAGAAATTTACGGTACTTACACCGGGAATCTCCACCGGATACTGGAAACTCAGGAAAATCCCTTCCCGGGCGCGATCCTCTGCCGGAAGTTCCAATAAATTCTTACCGTTAAATTCCACCTCTCCTTCCGTTACTTCAAATTTATCTCTCCCGGTCAAAACAGCAGACAAGGTACTTTTCCCGGCTCCGTTCGGTCCCATGATCGCGTGAACTTCCCCGGCTTTCACTTCCAGGTTAATCCCCTTCAATATTTCTTTTCCGTCAACAACGGCATGTAAATTCTTTATCTTTAACATAATCGTTCTATTGAAATCTGTAAAATGAAACAGCAGGCTTCATTCCTGTTTTTCCATTTTCCAAAATATATAATCAGTTTACATCGTTCTTTCCATTTGCAGCTTATCCGACACTGCCTTCCAAGCTGATTTGCAACAATTTTTGAGCTTCGACAGCGAACTCCATCGGCATTTTATTGATAACATCCCCGGCATAGCCTTTGATAATCAACCCAACAGCATCTTCAGTCGAAATACCTCGCTGATTGCAATAAAAAATCTGGTCTTCACCGATCTTCGAAGTGGTCGCTTCGTGTTCCACCTGTGCGGTCGAATTCTCGATTTCCAAATACGGAAAAGTGTGCGCCCCGCACTTATCGCCCAACAACAAAGAATCACACTGCGAATAATTACGGGCATTCTGGCAACTCTTCACCACTTTCACCTTTCCCCGGTAAGAATTACTGCTATATCCGGCGGAGATACCTTTCGATACGATACGGCTACGGGTATTATTCCCGATATGGATCATCTTTGTCCCGGTATCCGCCTGCTGATAATTATTGGTTACGGCCACCGAATAAAATTCACTCACAGAGCCGTCTCCTTTCAATATGGTACTCGGATATTTCCAGGTAATCGCCGAACCGGTTTCTACCTGTGCCCAAATCAGTTTCGAATTTTCACCCCGGCAAATTCCACGTTTGGTTACAAAATTATAGATACCGCCTTTCCCCTCTTTATCTCCCGGATACCAGTTCTGCACCGTGCTGTATTTCACTTCCGCATTTTTTTCCACGATAATCTCCACAATCGCTGCATGCAACTGATTCTCATCCCGCTGCGGAGCCGTACATCCCTCCAGATAGCTTACATACGAATCATCCTCCGCCACGATGAGCGTCCGTTCGAATTGTCCTGTATTCTGAGCATTGATTCGGAAATAAGTAGATAATTCCATCGGGCAGCGCACGCCCTTCGGGATATAAACGAACGATCCATCGCTAAAAACAGCGGAATTCAGTGCAGCAAAATAATTATCGCGATAAGGCACTACCGTACCTAAATATTTTTTAATCAAATCCGGATGGTTTTTTACCGCTTCCGAGAAAGAACAAAAGATCACCCCCCGCTCTGCCAGCGTTTCCTTAAACGTAGTTTTCACGGAAACACTGTCCATCACAGCATCTACCGCAACTCCCGATAAAGCCAGCTGTTCATTCAAAGGGATTCCCAGCTTATCGAATGTAGCTTTCAGTTCCGGGTCCACATCGTCCCAATTTTTAGCTTCTTTTTGCTTGGGAGCGGCATAATAAACGATATCCTGATAATTAATTTCTGGTATATCCAACTGTGCCCATTCCGGCATTTTCATCGTCAGCCAGTGACGGTAAGCCTTCAAACGAAACTCCAACAACCATTCGGGCTCCTCTTTCTTTGCAGAGATCGTACGAATAACCTCCTCATTCAACCCCTTTTCGATCATTTCGGTCTCGACATGGGTAACAAATCCGTATTTATATTCTCCTCCGGTTACTTCTTCTAATATATTATCTTGTTCTTTAGCCATATTATAATCATTGAAAAACGAATAACTCCGATTTTGCTCTCCGCTTATCTTCGCAAAAATACAAAATATATTCAACACTCCAATCCTAATTGCCGTCTGCTCTTTGGTAGATATTATTTATTACGTGATAATCAGAAACTATGATCTGGAATACTCCGAAATTCTTTTGTTCTGTTTCCCTTTTACACTACCTTTGCAGTTCAAGTGATAAAATTTAGAAAAACACAACTTACATGAGTAACGAAGAAAAAAAATATACGGAGCTTTCCACTTTGGGAGAATTCGGGCTGATCGACCACCTGACTAAAAACCATAAATCTCAAAACCCATCCACGCTAAAAGGTGTAGGAGACGATGCCGCCGTTCTCGACTACGGAAACAAAAAAATACTGGTTAGCACGGACATGCTGATTCAGGACGTACATTTCGACCTGACCTACACCCCGCTGAAACACCTGGGGTACAAAGCAGTTGCCGTAAATGCCAGCGATATATATGCCATGAACGGAACTCCAAAGCAAATCACCGTTTCACTGGCTCTGTCCAATCATTTTTCGGTGGAAGGTGTCGATGAATTGTATTCCGGCATTTATCTGGCCTGCGAACATTATGGCATCGACCTCGTCGGAGGAGACACCACCTCATCGCAGACAGGCATGTGCATCAGCATCACAATTATCGGAGAAGCCGATGAACAGGACATCGTTTACCGGAATACAGCGAAAGAAAACCAATTAATTTGTGTCAGCGGCGATCTGGGAGCAGCTTATATGGGCTTACAATTACTGGAACGTGAAAAAGTGGTTTTTGCCGACAACAACACAGTGCAACCGGACTTTACCGGATATGAGTATATCCTTGAGCGGCAGCTAAAACCGGAAGGACGCGGGGATATTTTGAAATTATTACGGGAAAAGAATATCCGCCCGACAGCCATGATCGATATTTCCGATGGCCTGGCATCGGAGATCATGCACATTTGTAAAGATTCGGGAGTCGGCTGTAATATCTATGAAGAAAAAATTCCCATCGACTACCAAACCTATAAAATGGCGGAAGAGTTGAACATGAACGTCACAGTATGTGCCTTATCGGGCGGTGAAGATTATGAACTTCTGTTCACAGCCCCACTCGAAGACTTTGAAACGCTTTCCGCAATCCCCGGAATCAGCGTAATCGGACATACCTGCAAAGCGTCCGAAGGTTGCTACATGACCACCCGGGACGGCAATACTTTTGAACTGAAAGCACAAGGGTGGACTAATTTTACCGCACCGGAAGGAAAATAATTTTATATTGGCAACAAGAGTTCTCCCTCTCGTTACCTCAATGAAAGAATACAAATATGGCAAGCGATTTAAAAAATATATTGACAGAAGTGCAGGAAACCAGCCGCACAGGTAACCGCCGTGGACTTACTGCCAGCCTCCGGCAACTACTCGGTAATCGTCGGGCATACTATTGGCAAAGCGTCGAGGAAAAATTACTGGACGATTATGCCGACGCCCTGTATAAAATATTATTGCTGGAACTCGACGAAGAAGAGGAAGACAGCATCGAAATTGCTGAATTAGCCTATATGGGAATTTGTACGGTTTTACAACAAGGTGAAACTCCTTCGCCGGAACTCTACAAACGACGCTTATTGCTGCTGCACTATTTTTGTGATTATTTTACCGATTCGGTCATTGAAATATTCCTAAAAAAATACCGGGCAGACAATTTACTACAAGCCAGAAGTTTAGCAATTGAATGTCTGGAAAAAATGCAATTGTCGGATATGTTTTATCTGGAAGAGAACGAACCCGAGTTCATCAATCGGGACGAACAATTGGCAGACGCCTGCAATACGATAGAAACGGATGTGAATCTTTCGGAAGAAGAACAGCAGGAAGCCAATCTGCTACATAAAGTGCTATATGCTTATTTCAAGGCTAAATATAAGAACAGAGAGCTTTAGGCCCTCTGTTCCTTTCCTTTGCGAATTAATAACGATTATTAAATCTTCTTTCTCCGCCTCTCGGTGAGAATGAGCGACCGCCTCTTTCACCACCTTCTTCTCTCGGTCTTGCTTTTTTTACAACGATTGTTTTCCCCTGAAATTCTGTTTCATTAAGGGCATTAATTGCGTTCATACCTTCGGTTTCATCCTCCATTTCAAC
>OGOU01000699.1_pt1 | contig 28616 bp, 18 predicted proteins | sample 1552721 | NCBI WGS metagenome assembly OGOU01 (sample SAMEA2580176, study PRJEB22360) | human gut metagenome | biome: human gut; feature: human-associated habitat; material: faeces | place: Denmark | collected 2008/2010
TTAAATGACCTCGGTTAAACTTATAAATCACAGCAGTTCAACTGCTGATTGGAATTATTTAAAGTAAAACCCCATTGACGGAAATTTTCTTCGACGCGGAATCGTGGATCTCGGGAGCCACCGCTGCGAGGATCAGCAGTTGGTTGATTGTTTGTGAGCCTTTGAAATGCCCCTTAATATTGAGATCGTGCCTTCGTTCCAGGCGATTTCTTTGAGCATCCACGCCGGGTTGCTGTAATAAGAGAACGAGTTGCCGAGGCAGAGCACCTTTTTCGTGTTGCCCGGGACCGCCGTGCCGAGGTTCTGGACATAGGAGCCTGAGAACCCATAGGGCGGCAGCAGGCTCGCCGAGATGTTCTGCGTGCCTCCCGCGCAGGTGTAACGTCCCACGGTGCAGTAGCGGATGCACCGCACCCTCGACGGGATCGGTGAAACGGATGGTTTGCATGATACTGGCGTGCTGATAGTTGGCGCCTGTGGCCATGTCCGAGCACTTGTAGGAATAACGGAGCGAGGGGGCCGCGGGTGCGGTGAGCAGGTCCTCTTCGATGCTCTTCCAGACACCTCTGTCGAGATACTCCACGATGAAGTATTTGGGCGAATTGGTTTCGCCGGCCATCGTGGCGTCGAACTCCACGGCCGTGCCGGCTTCGAGCCGCTTTACGGGCAGCGTATAGAGCCAGTAGTCTCCCTCGACCATCGTCGAGACGGTGGGTTTGTAGGAGCTGACCGTGCGGGTGAACTCCCGTCCGGCATTGGCGTCGTCACGCACGACGGAGATGTAACCCGAGCTGCCCAAAGTCGACGGAAGCATGTTCGAAGCGCTCCACGAGGAGTTGTACTGTCCGACGGTCGAGGCCGAGAAGATCCACTGGCAGGGGAAGGCCGGGCCCGCCGCTTCCTGCGTGACCGAAACGGTCGCCGTCTGCGTCTGATCCGTGGAGGAGAAGGTGACCGTCGCGGGACGTAGCTCGGTTTGGGGGTTCACGTCGGCCGTGATGCGGATTTGCTGGACGTAAGGGCTTTTCGTGCCCGCTGTGAGCGGCATGTCGTTCAAGTCGGTGACTTTTACCCACTCGCTACCGTCCGTGCTTACGGTCCAATCGTAGTCGGCGGCCGAGAGACTCATAATGGTAGAACCTATACGGATCATAAATTCAGGGGCTGCAAAGGAGTTTGTAACTCTGTTGAGCCAATCCTTGCATTGATAGATGACCAGTATTTTTCCTGAAGAAGGATTGTAAATTTTCGAGATGACCAATTCGGGCCGGTTTTTAGGAATAAGAACGGAACGAGAATAAGATATTTGTAACAACAGCAATCCTAAAAGAAGAATAAGTAGTTTTTTCATGAATCGTTCGGTTGATGTCAAAATATGAGAAATATGAGAAAAATCGTGTATTCGCATGGATATACACGATTTTCTGCTGGAATCAGCTCTGTATTTATCAGTTTATAGATCTCCAGTGAGATGTTTAATTGTCTGTGTTTCCGTCAAAACGTTCTTGCCTGTGGAGTAGCAGATGATCTGCGTCGATCTCGTTTGCGATCCCTCAGTTTTTGTCTGTTTCGTCATTGTAATTGATCAACTCGATCGTGATTGATGCAACAAATAAGCTCCCCCCCCCGTTTACCATTTTAGTGGTGAGAATCTTGTTTTCCATTGCTCCCACACTTCGATACTCGCCCCCTCATCCCATAAGCGTATCAACGTACTGCGGTATGCTTATGTTGATATGTCCTTGTTCGTTCTCGCTGATTCCACAGTTAGTTGTGCAGGCCTTTGCAGAATAAACTCTCCAGCAACCCCTTCTCTTGAAAATCAATGCCGTCTGTGGATTCGCAGTACATGATGTAACTGTTTTCGGTCATTCTGTCAGCAGTGTGTACGGCGTAGAATTTCCCAATGTCAAGACGATATTTGACATTGCAGTGATCCGCACCAGATATCTAGCCTTTATAGATAACAGTGCCTCGTTGATTTAGGTGTGCTGGCCAATGGGGATCGTCAGTCAATACAGTAGCTAAACGAGTACTGACCTCTTTATCGTTCCATGAATAGTTGATATAAACCGTATTGTCAAGGACAACCATACTTGGTTCGCCGACACCAAATTTTTTGGGGGTTCCAGTGTATGTTACGATTGGCATTGGGTTATTACCGCCCCAACTGCTACCGTTCCATTTTTCCCATGGGCCATTGGGATTTTTGCTGCGCATCATGTAAAGATGATTGTTTACGAGGTATCTTTTGTCGAGGTATAGCCTAAATAATAATAGTTACCCCATTGAGCTACTCCCGGATCATAACAGGAGAGTGCGTCACGGCTGTAGTCTGTCGGTTTAAGCATTATTTCTTCTGCGGACCAAGTCTTTTCGCCGTCTCCTAAACGCTGATAAGTAATTTGGTACCGGTATGGAGCACCTGATGCCTGTGTGTAATAGATTCGGGAACAAAACAGTCCCTCTATCTCATTTCCGTCAACATAGGAAACGGCTGAGTTGGACGATTCGGAACTTGTTGCCTTCCAGATTCCGGCGTTCGTAGTTCTTTCCGTCAAGGTCCACATGTATTTTCCCCCGCAGGTATTTTCGTCGAGCCATCAGCTGCTTTGTCTGCGAAGATCTGGAGCCTTGAATTGTCGCCGTAGCTGGTAAAGTGGCGGGAATTTACAGGCGTGGATGCCAAAGTTGTTGTGTAATCCGTATCCCATTTGTAGAGAGTCAGTGTCATGCTTTTGGTGGAACTAGACCAATTGGGACAGTAGATGCCGATGGATACGCACTCTTGCTGGAGTTCGAAAGATTTTGCGAAAACACTACTCCCCAGTTGGTACATAGTATTCCCGGAAGCTTTGTACATCATATCCCCCTCTCCGTTGTGGAAATCTCCCGGTGCCGCGAACCATGCGTTGATCGAACTATTTGCATTGATGATGATCGAGGAACCGTAGCGGTAACCCTCTCCGGTGAATATATCCCATCCTTCCTTGGCAGAGGGACCACCTGCGGACCAGACAGTGTTCTTCTCGTCATCAGTACATGCTCCTAGAACGAGGCTCATTAAAGAAAACGAAAAAATCTGGTTTTTCATGGCTTGATTTTTTATTCGTTGTGATATTGTTTTTCAAGGGGCAGCTATTTCGTACTACATATGGAAAACTGAAAACTGTTCTATCTGTCGTTCATGGTCGCTGGGGTTGGGTATATCCGTGCAGCCCAGCCTCCTCCCGGGGCGAGGGAGATTTTTAACCGACGATTGGTGGGTAGTGGAATCACCCTGCGTTTGTAATCTTGTGCCGCTCGATCGGCATTTATGCCGTCTTGAAACAGTTCAATTTCGTAGTTGTTCGTATCAGCGATCGGAATTTCGAGTGATAATTCTCGGGAAGACCAATTGGTCATGGCGCCGATGAACCACTCTTCTCCTGAACGTCGGGCGACAGCGATATATTCACCAATCTGTCCGTCGAGCACTTTTGTATCATTCCAAACAGTAGGCACAGAAGCAATGAACCGAATGCACTCTACCTCACGCATGTAGTTCGATGGAGAGTCGCAAAGCATAGTAAGCGGGGAATCGAATATGACATATTCGGCTAGTTGGCGGCATCGTGTACCTTGGCTCATGGGGTGTTTGTAGTCAGCATGAAATGCTCCTTTTATACTGTTCCGCATTGCACCCTGCGTGTAATCCATCGGTCCGGCAACCATACGGATGAATGGCAGTGTTACATCGTAAGTCACCATGTCGGTTTTTGAAGAGGTCCATTTCATTTGCTCGAGACCGAATACTGCTTCATAGTTGAGCACATTGGGATAGGTTCGTTGCAGGCCGGAGGGCTTGCAGCACCCGTGGTAGTCAAGAAGCATGTGGTGCTGGGCGCAGATGTCAGCAAGGCGGTACATGAAATCGATCATCTTTTGGTCGTCACGATCGAGAAAATCTACCTTGAAACCCTTGACACCCATTGCGGCATAGTGTTTGACAACGTGTTCCATGTCACGTTCGATGGCATGGTATCCAGCCCATAGAATGATGCCTACATTCCGTCCTTTGGCGTAGCGAAGTAACTCGGGCAGGTCGATTTCTGGAATGACCTTGAGCAGATCACCAGCATATTTCACCGACCATCCTTCATCGAGGATCACATATTCGATATTATTCTTTGAGGCAAAGTCGATGTAGTACTTGTAGGTCTCGGTATTGATGCCGGCTCGGAAATCGACGTTGTAGAGTCCCCAATAGTTCCACCATTCCCAAGCGACTTTTCCGGGTTTGATCCAGTCGATATTTTTGACCCGGGACGGTGAGGCCAGACGGTAAACCATGTCGCTTTCGGAGAGTTCTCCGTCTTTGCGTGTCACAATGAATGTGCGCCATGGGAAGCTGCGTGGACCGATGACGCGAGCGATGTACGATTCGCGGCTCTTTACAAGCATTTGTAACTGGTTGTGGCCGCCGCGCTCCTCTTTGCGGGGATATGCGGCGAACATGCCGTGCAGTACCGGGCGATCGGAACTGCTGACCAGATACATGCCGGGATAACTTTCCGTATCGGCTTCTGCGATACAAAGTTTCATGCCGTCGTCCAGTTTGGCGATGACGGGTGTGAACATCATTCGGTCGGGATTGAGCTGCATGGCTTTGCCGTATGAGTAGAGATTTTGCATCGAGTTGAAGAACTGTTGTTCGAACGTCGGATTCTTGGCTTTCTTGGCTTTTCCGCTGGGGAGAACGTAAGGGACGATCATGTCCCGGTCCTCGGAAAGACAGTATTCCGCGGTTTCGCTCTCAATGATGATTTCTCCTTTGCGGTCGGTGGCGAAACGGTAGGCCAGTCCGTCGTCGTACATGCGGAAGATAAGCGAGTAACCGCCCTTGAACGAGAGGATTAATTCATTGTACCGATTTTGTACCTTTTCACGTTTGTAAAAAGGAGAATGAATCGTTTCATCGATACGATTCCTGCGGGCATGTTGCAATTGGGGAGTTGTTCCCCACGTTTCTCCATTTTGCAACCTTATGGCCATGAAAGACGGAGCGAGTATTGTCTGTTGCTCATCGGAAAGGGTGAAAGATATTCGCTCGTTGATTGCGATTTCGCTTTTCAATCGGGTATCGGGCGAAATCAGCAGAAAAGTTTTTGATGAGGTCTTTGCTGTGGTCGTATTCCCTGTGAATAGCAACAGGCTCAGGAACAGCGTTGAAAGAATGTGTTTCATATGTTTTGTAAGTCAGATGTAAGTTTATCGGTTGTCATGCTCTTTGCCTTGTTGTTTTCGGGATACGAATAATACAAGCAGGAACGAGAGTGTAGATGCCGCAATCCAGAAAAGGGTGGCCGGGGTGAAATTATAGTGGGTTTCGCTGCCGATCATCACCTTGTGTGCATCGAGCAGACGGCCGCTGATGATATCCTGCATGCCTGCACCTATATAGCTGGTAAGGCCAACGATGCCGATAGTTGCGCCGGTGGCTTCTCGAGGCACGATGTCGATGGCCATCAGGCCGCCGAGGAAACAGATCAGTATGCCGATGGTCGTCCCGAATAACACCATGCTCAATATGTTGATGGACATTCCGCTTCCGGAAAAGAAGAACAGGCACAGGGCCGCAGTATTGATGAGGCCGACGATGAATGCCAGAACGTTGCGCCGCCCATGCAAAAATCTGTCGGTGAGCCAGCCGCAACAAACGGCACCGAAAATACCCAACAGGGCATTCACCGAAACAATTTGCGACGCTTCTACCAAGGTGAATCCTTTCACCTCCTGCAGGAATAGTACACCCCATCCGTTGACGGCATACCGGGCGACGTACATACAGGCACTCGATAGGGCGAGCATCCATACGAGCGGGTTTCGGACGGCTGTACGCTGCATTTTCCGGGTCGAGCGAGCTTTATGCTCTTCACTTTTCTCCTCGCCGGTCAGAACCTCAATAGGCGGGAGGCCTTTGGATTCAGGGGAGTCGTGCAACAAGGCTATGATAATGGCTATTCCTATGGCTCCGGCTACTGCTGAACCTGCGAACCCCCAATGCCAGCCGCATAGTCCGACAATTGCCCCTACGAACAGGAACGAGAAAAATTCGCCGAGGTTGTGACTGGCACTGAAAAATCCGTAATAGGTGCCGCGGGTGCTGAGCGGATACCAGCGTGAAAGGGAAACGATGCCCGGAGGGCCACCCATGGATTGAGCCCAGCCGTTGATACCCCATAGAATGATGAATGTGAGGAAAAAGATTGCATTCCCAATGTATCCATCTCCATTGAGAAATCCTGCAATGCCGATAATGAGATTGGCGGGGCAATTGGTGGGGCGCCGCGCGAAAGGATCAGTCCGGCAGCCATGAAACGTTTGATATTGCTGTAATCGGCAAGGAATCCATTGACGAATTTTCCTACGGCGTAAACGAACAGCATTGCCGAGCCGATCATACCCAGTTGGGTGGCGTTGAGTGCACCGTTGTCGAGAATGGGTTCTTTGACCACATTGAGCGTGGTCCGGCAGACATAGTAAAGACTGTGACTCAACAATGCCGCGATGAGCACTTGTAGCCGCAACTTTTTGTAGTAGCGCTGTTGAGCGTCTTCATTGCCCGGGTATGGTGTTGCTACCGGAACGCTTTTTCGGAAATAGTTAATGAATCTCATGAAACAGGGTCAGAATATGAAGGTACAAGCAATCGGATAATGATCCGAGATATGGGACACTCCGTAATCTTTTCCGTCAAGAGTCGCGTATTTTACGGCTTTGGCATGACGGTAGAAAATGTGATCGAGCCAACGAGGCTGTGATTTTCCGAAACCATCGAATGTGGCTCGTTGATCGCTCTCAACAGCTCTTTCCCGAGCTGATTTCATCCAGTTGTCGTATGGTTGAAGGTAGGCTTCGGTTGTAGTTCCGCGCTGAGAATTCATATCCCCTGAATGGAAAATCACAGCATGCTTGCCAGCGATGCGCTGCATCATTTTAACATTCATTTCGGCTCCTTTTTGTCGTGCTTCGTTGCCACGATGGTCGAGATGGGTATTGAAATAATAAAATGTACGCTCAGACTTTTTATCACGCAATTTGACCCATACTGTTACACGGCGGCAGCGACCATCCCAACCAAACGATGCTTCATCGGGGGTGGGACTCAGCCAGAAACGCCCCGAGTCGCAAAGTTCGTATTTGTTTTTCAACCACATGATCATTAAATATTGACCATTAGGACGCAATCCGTCCTCACGATCTTGTTTGAAATGCACATATTCAGGTAGGCATTTTATGAGGTATTCGATCTGTGGCAGTTCGGGCTCCTGAAAACCTATCACATCAGGATGCTCACGGCGAATCATGTTGACTGAGGCCTCCTTGCGGGCTTCCCATGCATGCATACCGCAGTCTTTTGCGTGCAGAAAACGAATGTTGTAGGAAATTAGTTTAAGTTTTACTTTCGGACTTGCTATGACTATATTAATCCCGACACACGATATGATGACGGTTAAAAGTAAGTTTTTCATGAATTACAAATAGATTAGAGCCAAAAATTAGAACTCAACGGTCAGTGTAATCGGATAATGGTCAGAAATATAAGTAACGCCATAGCCAGAATTCGTGATAGTCTGAAATTTTAAGGGCTTTGCCCTGCGAAAAAAGATATGGTCGATGCGCCATGTATCTTTACATGGACTTTTCCCAAATCCGTTATAACTGCACTCTGTATCGGTTTGAGGAGCTTCCTCTCGGCCTGATTGCATCCATTGGTAAAATGGGATGAGACTCGGGTAGGTAAGAGTGTTTTTATTGTCAGAACAATTCATGTCTCCGACAAGAAATACCGTAGCGCGTTTCCCTGCGATTTGTTGAATTTGGGAAACGATCAATTTGGCACATTTTGTGCGCTGTTCAATATTGCGAATACGCTTACCATCAGCATCGAAACAGTCTGGTCGGTTCCCGGGATCGTACGGCAGATGGGTCGAAAAGAAATAAACCTCTTTCCCGGATATGTTATCTAAAAGTTTTACCCAGATAGCCATGCGGTAATGGTATTTATCCGTGGCATCCCACGGTAGGCATGGCTCGTTAGGGGTAGGCCCCAGCCAAAAATAGCCGGAATCTAGGCATTGGAAACGCTCTTTTAACCAAAGAATCATGCCACTGGCCGCTTGTTTGCGCGTAATTTGGTTATTAGGTAATAGGCGAAACCGGTCATATTCTGGTAGCAAACGCTCCAAGTCTGCATATTGTGCATCGCGGGGCTCCTGCATTCCTATTACATCGGGCTTGGTGTCTCGGATCATGTTAACATAAGGCTGTTTGCGGGCATCCCACGAAGTATCGCCAAGGTCTTGCTCACTGTTGAATCGGATATTTGACGACATTACTCGAAGCGGAGTTTTAGCGACAGCTACTGTTCCGTTGCCAATAATTTCAAAAAGCGTTGTCAGTATTGAGCAAAATAATAATAAGTGTTTCATCGTCTATTAGTATGAATTTTATTGAATTCCATATTTACGAAAAATCTTTTTCAACGGCGGGGTCATGCCTTCGAGCATACGGGAGAATCCCACGTCTGTCGGATGAGTCCCGTCAGCCGTTGCAATACCATCATCACCCAGAAAGCTATCAGAGAGTATAAAGTAAATATGTTTATCTCGTTTCATCCGAGCGCGTACTACTTCTTCGGCAGTCTGTTGTTTGTGAGCTTCATAGATGTCGGTTTTAAGATTGAAGTTCCGCTTTTCCCGCCGGATTGTCTGCAAGAATATCAACGGTGTATTCGGATGAGAACCTCGGATGATATCAACGAAAGCATCGAACCGTTCGCGAATTTGTTTAGAATCCGGGTTGGAAAAAGTATCGAAGATGAACGCGTCGGTGTCACAATCGGCCAAATAACGAGCGAATTCTTCCTGCATACGCCCCTGGCCACTGAATCCTAAATTCATACAGTAAAGTCCGTTGTCGCGGCCGAAACGGGCTACGTAGCTCATTCCTGCTCGGCTGGCAGCTGAACCGTGAGTAATACTTGATCCGTAGAAAATGATACGATGTCGGAACGGATTCTCCAAAGGTTTGATCGCACTCCCTTTGTCCACGCCGATCTCTAGTTGGTCGACCTGATCGAAAAGTGGTAGGTAGAGTAAACATTCCTTTACATCTTCGTCCATTGAAGCAACTAATATTGCCTCATGATCAGCACAGTTACCTTTCATATTAGGAGCTCCAACACCTGCAAAAAGCCATTTCCCCTTTTTGCGGATATAGAGATCAAGACCTTTCTGACAATTGGCGCCGGTATTAGTTCCGACAACACGCAAATTGGATGTGTGCCATTTAGCGCGTATCGTACGGCTGTTCGTCGTGAATAGCACGGCTATCCCGGTCGATTGTGCGGCCTTTGCTGCAAGTGAACCTTTGAGGCCGTAAGCCCTACCATCCATTCGGGAGAAAGGTTTCTGAAGATAGGGGAGGGGCTGTCCGACGACAGTGAGTCGGCGTGCATCGATATAGTACACATTTGTTGGTTTTTGGGCTGAAACCTGCGGACATAACCAGAAAAATGTTAGGAGCAGAAATATGCTCTGCATACGGATTTTATTCATTGAGTTGTTGAACTTGTGAGCGGATTTCATACATATCGTAGCCAATTTCTCGGATTTTTTCGATCGTTTCATAATAAGGTTTGTCACAAATGTCTGTGAAGCCCACTTGGAAATTCTCTCCGTCGAAACGCCCTGTTGCAGCTTGATCTGAGAATTGATGCCAGTGGGTGCCGATAACGGACGGGTGCTCTAGTGCGGAGCGTACGTAGTTGTAGTACATTTGGGCGCGGACTTTTTGGTTCTCTGTGTAAACCTGCCCAGGGTGGAAGAGACCACGATCCATGGCTCCGAAGTGGAATTCTCCAATCATAACAGGCTTGTCAATTCCAGCAGGTAACTCGAACCACTGAAGATCATTCCGGTAAATATTGTAGCTGATGACATCACAATAACGGGCGGCGATGGCGAGAACATCGGCATTAGAACCCGCAAAACGACATCCAAGATAGAGCTTTTGAGGGGCGATCTCTTTGAAAATGCGTTGTACGGTGCTGAAATAGGCTTCAATGATCTTTTTGTTGAACTCCGTTAAATCCCCATTAGCCGCGGTTGGAACTTTTTTACGGTTGGCTCTCAATTCTTTCCAAGAACCAAACGTAGTTCCCCAGTGGTTGTTCAAAGTTGTTATAGTTTTGTATTTTTTTTGAAGCCAGTTGATCATTGCAATTTTAGCCCGTTGAGTCGTCGGGGCTTTGATAGTAAAAGAGGCCAGAGATTTCGTGTCGCCCCATTTAATTTCGTTGTCTACAAAAAATCCTAGACACCAAGGATCATCGAGTTGATCTTTTTGTGCGAGTAGACGCATACGCATCGTTTCAGCGAACGATGGATCAAACGGATCCATGAAAGGCCACCAGCCTGTAGTGCCTTCGATAGGTACGGAATGAATTTCAATCCGGTCTGTATAGGCTGTACGATCCATCATACAGATTGCTTTATCCGAAGAGTTGGCGATGGTGTTCAAGCCCCAACTTCGTAGCCTTCGGTGCGCTAAATCGGCATAAAGCGCTTTATAGTCGCTCCCGTACTTTCGGTAGGCGTTTGCCGATGAATAGTCGTAGGTAGAATCGATTCCCCGAGCTGTATAGTAGGGTTTCAGCAGAGCGTCGTGTGTAAAGTAAAATTGTCCCAATTCATCGTCGACCGCCGGGAGATCTTCGAAATAGTAGTTCCTGCCATCTAAAGGAGTAATGCCGGAGGAGGTGGTAACGCGCACAACGCCATGGGACCAGAAAAGATAGCCTTCCGGATCGATCATCCACCATTTGCCGTCAATCTTTGCTACGCGAAAATGTCCCGTGCCCTTTTGTCGGGGACCGTTTTTCCAACCTCCGTACCGGCTGCGGTCAGTTGCGCCCGGATGGGCGGCAAGATCTTTCTCCTCTTTTTTTCGGGCTTGCCTCAAATCCTCGTCGTTATGGGTCTTACCAGGCCACTCTTTGTGTTTGAATTGTCCGTATTTGTCGATGAAAGGAAAAAATTCCAACTTGTTCATCTTCATCCATGAAATAGATTCGGCTCGTTTACCGGGTAAAAGCATAACATCGGATATGGAATAACGCATACCGGCGGTATGGCGTCGTGCTAGCAGTTTTATAGCTTGTATCTTCGACAAATCCAATGAGTAGGAGTAATGTTCATTTACACTGTAAGGAGTATTACGCATCCCCGTAAAACAAGAGTCCACTTCGGGATACGGTACGTCCGAGGAAAACTCAATCTTCACATTTTTTGTCTCACCCGGACCAACGTAGAGTTGGTCGGTCATTGTTCCACGAAGGACACGGGCATTGATCGGAGCTTTCTTCAACTCTTCCTGAATCTGTACGATCATTTGCAGATATTGAACCGAGTCGTGGTTTTGAACTTTGAATTGAAGTTGATTATAACCCCTCAAATCCCACTCGCCCTTGAATATAATTCCGGACGATCCTCCCTGAGAAATGAGTTCTATTATATGGTTCAATGTATCTATTCTGGTGTCGGCATAGGGGGTAAGTTCCGCATGTGATTGCTCGGTCAGAATAAGCGGAGAGGGCGATGGCTTACAACCTGGACTTCCTATAAAAATTAGAACAGCTAGTATGCCGATGTTGAGTAAATGGTTTTTCATTTGCATTTTTTGGACAAAACAGAATAAATGGTTCTTCATTGTGTTTTTGGATAAGGTTGTTTTTTATAATTGCTGGATGAGTTACAGTATCAATTAAAGAGAGTTGAATAAAACCTATTGGTAATCTTCAGGATTTTCATCCTGCCATTCATTAATGCCGTCACGGATACGATTGCGGAAGACCAAGATGTCGTTGATATAGGTCGTGGTGCCATCTCCATTGGAATATTGGTAGTTCAAGTACAGTTTGCGGTCCTGCAACAACTTTGCACCGTTGAAATGACTCGGTTTGTCGGTAATGGGACGGATAGGTTTGGAGCCGTCAGCCGATTCTATCCGGATTTGGTCGTCGTCTTCGAAAATCAGCTTTAGTTTACCGTTTCCCAGACCGATTTTGTCGCTTTCGACCGCATTGGCCGCAATTGTCGTGAGTGTATATATTTTGTCGTCATCTTGCGGAAGAGTTAGCGGATAACTTTCCCGGGAAACGATTTCTCCCGTTATGTCGTTCTTAACAATGGTTTCTCCGCCGTGATACCAGTTTCCCCAGAAGCGCTGTTCGCATTTTACGGCGATAATCTCAAAACTTTTCTCCGAAATCAATATGTCGGCATCCGCATCTGTAACCTTAAAGGCCAGTGCATAATATGGTTTCAAAGCCTCCTCTTTCGTGAGAATCTTGTCGGTAGCCTTAATTGTCACGGTCGTGGTATGCCGTCCTTTAGGGATGAAGAGATTGTCCATGCTACTAGTTGTATAGCAATCGGCAGGTAGCGGGGTCAGCTTCTCAAGGTTTTGTGCTGCGACCTCTTTGCTTACATAGCTCTGACTGAGATTACCGAATGGGGCTCTCCCGAGTAGGCCGTCGAGGGCAGTGAAAGGGGCCGTCGCCTTTTCGGAGAAGCCCGACAGGTCGTCGGTCAGGAGTGCGTCGTCAATTACAACCTGTACGGAACGGTCGTGGGTATTCTTTACCACCCCTCCAAGGGCCACGGTGAAATTAAATTTCATTCCTTCTCCGATTACGAAGGTGCGCAAGTCGTATTGGTAGGCCACGTATGCTGCTGTATGTTCATAATCCATTGTGTATTTTTCATAGCAACTCGTGAGGAGAAACGACAGCAGCAGTGCCAGTATCTTTGCTTTTTCCATTTTATACATTTTGTTTAAGTGTAATTTTTGACAGACGATTATTTCCACGTTTCCCATCCCTGATTTTGGAGTAATTTCGGACATTTGCGAATTTCGGTATACGGTATTGGAGCCCAAAGTGACGGATATTTCAAGGTTTCCACGACCGGGTACTCATAAGAGATCAATCCCGATTGATTTGAAATCTTTGCCATGTGGATCGGTTTGTTGATTTCTGAAACATCCGTGGCCCAGCGGCGGAGATTGTAGTAACGGTCGCCTTCGAAACAAGTTTCCACGCGCCATTCATTTTTGACGAGGCCTTCGAATGTTGTAGCCTCAGCGGCGCATTCATCAAGATACGGGTCGCCGAATGTCCCCAAGCCCGGTTCGTCATCGTTAGTAGGCCTATTGCGCAACCATGCGATTGCCTGTCTCGCCGAATATCCGTAGGTGCCCTCGTCTGTTGGCCCGACATACTTGTTGGCGGCTTCTGCGAATATCAGGCACATTTTGGTCCAGTTCATAAAATGGATGCAACGATAACCCAGTTCTTTAGTTGTGTCGTTGGTATTCCAATTTCTGTAAATGAACTTTTTGATGTAGTATCCGGTAGCGGATACCTCGTTGGAACCGGGGGCATCTTTACCTCCGTTGGCGCATTCGAATGTATACATGACCTCTGATGCGTTATTCAGACGGCGGACTTGCGCTCCGTTGTAAAAGATTGTTGCATAGAAACGGGGATCACGTCCCTCATACGGGTGTGTTGGATCATAATTGCTACGTTTGTCGTTGATGGGGTAACCGTTGGCCATCGGGAACGCATCGACCAAGTCCTGGGTAGGTGCTACTAACGCCGAACCGCCGAATTGTTGCGGATAGAACGAAGTTTCGAGATTGGAGGATTGCCTCATTTCGGACGGCCAAATGATCTCTGGACTATTGACATTATGCCAAGAGAATCCACGAGTCGGGTCGAATCCTCCTGTCAGTGTGCTTTCCACTTCGAGTTTATGTTTTATGACAGCCGCTGCATATCTGGCGGCTTTGTCATAGCGGGACATGTCGTTCTCGGGGTTATAGGCAGGACTAGCCCAAAAGATGTAAACCATGGCCCGGAGTCCGTCTATGGCTATTTGATCCAGGGATTTGTAACGAGCCGATCCTGTAATCTGGATGGATTGCTGCGGATCTCCCGGATAATCGCGGTTATTGCGAGGCAGATATTTATAAGCGGAGTCGCAATCTTTGAGTATCTGTTCTGCACATTCGTCAAATGTTGCGCGTTCGATTGTCGAGGCGTCGGCGGTTTTCGGATCAGTCGGTTCGGTCAGGATGGGTACTCCTAACAACTCTCCGTTCTCGGCTTTTCCTCCGAAAACTCTCAATAAGTCGAAATACATCCACGCACGGAGTCCGTAAGCACTGCCTTGCAGGCAATTGCGCAATGCGAGGTCAGAGTCTTCTGCAACCATATACCGCGTATTGTAGCCGCGATCGTTTTCAAGAAACATGTTCAGATAATTGATTGCGCGGTAATTATCCCGCCATTTAGTATCGAAAGGATTCGACAACATTTTTGCCGAACCGGAAGAGAATATGCGCCATGCGGCCGTCGGAGAACTGTAAATAGCATCGTCTGTCGCGCAGGACATGGGTATGTAATAATTGTCGAGATATGTTTCTGGCAGGAGTTCATTGTAGACAACATCTACGAATCCGCGTAGCAACTCTGGATAAAGTTCAAAATTTTCATCATTGTAGCTACCGTTGGGAAGCGGGTCGAGAAAGGTACAGGCACTCATAAATCCGGCGGTTACCGACAGTACGAGTAGATATATTTTTCTTTTCATGGTATAGCTTTTAGAGAACCGTTAGAAATTGAATTTAATTCCGGCCGTAATGATTCTGAATAGAGGATAACCAGTGACTCCCGCATCGATTGATTCGGGATCGACATCTTTGATTTTAGAGATAGTTGCGAGATTTTGTCCTTTCAAACTGAAACGGATATTTCTAATGCCGACTTTATTATTTTGTTTGAAAGGCAGCGTGTAGGCCAGCTCCACATCCTGAATTTTGAACCATCCGCCGTCGCGGAGCCAGAAATCGGATTGTACAAAGTTATTGCTCGATTTAGTGTATGCCAGCCGAGGATAGTCACCGCCGATATTGTCGCGGACGAAAGCCGAGTAATTGCCGTCACCCCAGCCATTCCAGAAATAGCTGTTGGTCATAGGGGTCTGAAAGAAGGCTGCTCCTGTTCCCACAATCTGTATTTCGAAATTTTTGTATCCGAATCCCAAATTGATTGCATAGTTCATGCGAGGAAGCGTGTGACTTAAAATAATCCGATCGTTCGTGTCTATCTGACCGTCATTGTTAATGTCTGCATAGATTAGATCTCCAATTTGCAAGTCTGAAGTATATGCCGGCAGCGAACTGATTTGCTCATGAGTTTCGTATTTGCCAATACATTTCAGTCCCCAGTACGAGTCCACTGTCGTGCCGGTACGTTTTTGATAGTCGTAAATATACTCATCATTCGTTAGTCGGTCGCTGACGATTTTCCATGTCGAAGCGTTTACACCGGCGGAGATATACCAATCGCCCAATGTTCGGGCGTAGTTCAGAGAGAAATCGGCCCCTTGCAGATGCTCTTTGGTATAGTTTTTATAAAGATCGCTTCCACGCAGGCCGAATATCGCCGGAAGTTGGTCCGAAATATTGACTATGCGGTTGGTGGATTGGCGATAATAGAAATTAGCGCTAAAAGAGAATGCCTGTAGGAAATCAAAATCGAGACCCAGATCCGCCTGGAAAAGTTTGCCCCATCCCAGATCGGGATTGGCCAAGCGATTCATAGTAACGTATTGTGTTACGTAACGGTTGGTACCAAACCAACTGTCCTGTTTGGAATTCGCACCGAGCCACATGCCGTTTGTCGCAGCGCTGTAATCAGACTGATAAAGATAGGGAGCGCCGAAAATGTCGGTTTCGCCGATCAGACCGACTTGTGTATGCAGTTTGAGATTGTCAATCCACCGGATGTCACGCATGAAGTTCTCTTTGGATATTACCCATGCCAGACCGGCTGACGGGAAGAATGCGAATCTGTTATCTTTGTTGAAGCGGGAGGAACCCGCATACTGAGCCACGAATTCAACGATATATTTATCGGTGTAGGCATATGAAATGTCGGCCGTTACATACAATTGACGTTGATAATTATCGTTACTTTTATTGGTGTTGTCGTTCATGACGAAAGTTGCTCCTGCCGCTATCTTGTGGCCATTTGCCGCCCAATCGTAGGAAAGACGTTCATAAAACGACAGACTTTGCATTGTATAGCTACTCAATATGCTTTTCCCGGATTTTTTGGTGCCGGTGTGAGTCGAAATAGCGCCGATACCATCTTGAGAAGTCCAGTAATAGCCCAAATAATCTTCCTCTTTGCCTATAGTCGTTCGTACGAATTGGGTCAGTCCGAGCAATGTCCTGGACTTAAGGCCTTTGATGAGCCATGAAAGGTCTAAGTCGATGGACGTGTTGAGCATACCGGTTCGGTTGCGTTCCGTATTGAAGCCTCCCTCGAGTCCCAAAGCGTAATAGTTCTGTGTGAATGTACGCGATACTCCGTAAATGGGCGTGTTCAGACGTGCACCGTCATCGCCGAGACTTTGGCCTAATGTCAAAGGAAAAGCGACGGCCGGTACCGAACGATAATTATACCAGGAGGTACGGCCTTTTCGACGGAAAGAGAGCAATGTGTTGAAGTCAGCGCTTACTTCGATGTATTTTCCGACTTTGGCCGTCAGACTTGCAGAAGCATTTAGTTTGCTGTAGTCATTGGAGGCACTGTTCTTGACGATATCCCCGGAGTAAAGTCCGTTGAATGAGAAATTGTATTTGACACGGTCTCCGCCTCCGTTGAAATTGACACCTACGCGTGAAAGGGGCAATGTTTCTTTCAACATTAGCGATTTGTAATCCACATTGGGATATTTCATGTCATAGGGGTCTTTTTGGGAGAATCCTTCGAGCGCTTCCGGCAAATAAAGCTGAGAGTATCCCGAAACTGCCCTCGCGGCATTATTCATCCGGGCGTATTCAATACCATTTACCCATTCAGGAATGCGGTCGGCAATACCGATGCCGCCTTCCATATCCACGTGAATCTGCATCGGGGTGTTGTATCCGCCTTTTTTGGTGCGAATCAACAGGGCTCCATCCGATGCCATCGGACCGTATTTCGCCTTGTCGAGAATATCGGTCAAAACCGTGATGGACTCAATCTGGTTCGGGTCAAGCTGTACTTGACCAAACGGAATATAGATATCGTCGACGATACACACTTGATTGCCAGAGCCTCTAAGGAAGACCTGAAATGAAGAACTGTTCAAATTCGGAGACTGATAGCTTGACGACCAAAAGTCGCCTGCCTTTTCCTGAACACTGATGGCAGGCATCATACCGGTGAGCCTGTTTCGCAAATCGCCGAGTGTCCTTCTTTCAAGTTCTTCTTCACCAATTGTGAGGAAACTGCCGGTAGTCTGGTAATAGGAGCGTTGTTGTGCCCATGGGAAATTGGCGGTGGAATCTCTCCTTTCTGTTTCTGCAGCGAAAATTGGACAGATAGTCAAAATAACTGTCAGAATCAGGAACAAGAAAACTATATATTTTTTCATGCTTGTTATGTTTTAATTATTTCCACTCGTAATTCACGAAGTTTTTCAACTTGTACATCTCGGAATCCGGAAAGGGGAAATAATACATATAATCTTTCCATGTTGATTGCCGGTTATTGGGTAAGGGACGGCGTTCGAATTTGCGTCCGATAGGATGCTCTTCGCTTACCGGAACGGACTCAATATATATGCCGTACAGTGTTTTGGACATGACCTCCGGAGCTGTTTTCCATCTACGTATATCATAATAATAATGGTGTCCTTCGTAAGCCAGTTCCACGCAGCGTTCATTCTGAATTCGCAGTCTGAATTCCTCTTGTCCGACGGTGGATTTTACGCGAGGCATGCCGATACGCTTGCGAACGATGTCGAAAGCTTCGCGGGCTGTCAACGGATAATTTTCAGCCGTACCCGAGGGACCGTAAGCTTCGTTGACGGCTTCTGCGTACATGAGGTAGAGATCAGCTACCCGCAGCAACGGGTCGATATGCCAGATGCTGGTAGTGTTTTTGGAACCGAGTTGTCCGTACCAATATTTGTTGCAGTAATAGCCTGTATTCGAATAGCCGTTTTTATCATTGTCCTTGCTGCCCCAGGCAATGCCGAATGTCAAGTTTGTATTTGAGATGTTGGTCGTCGGATATGTTTTCGTTTCTGGATTATAATGGATATTGACGGCAGCACCTTTTTTCAGACCTTTTACGTAAGTTTGTGTCGAGCCATCGTGCACGATAAAGAGGTTCAGCCGCGGATCCCTGTTGGCATACGGATTCTGTTCATTGTAATGTCCGGCCTCGATTGCAGCCCTGCGATCTTCTTCCGTAATGAGTAGATCACCGTCGAGAGTTTCGAAACGGTCTACGAAGTTTTGAGTGGGACAATTGCCTCCCGCACCGGCACGATATGATTGTGGGTAACAAAGTATTCCCATGAAATTCTTATGGTTTTGTTTAGTCTGATAACTCCAGCCCCAGATGGTTTCGTTGGTAGTTTCCGTCCCCACGAAATTTTGCGTATACTTCTCTTTCGGGAGCAGGTCGAATTCGGCTTCGTCGGCTATCTCCAGCGCTTCGGCTGCTGCGGTCGCCGCGGCTTTCCAGTCTTCGATACCATTTTTGTTGCTGAGTGGACTGGCGGCATAGAGCAGGGCGCGGGCCCGTAATCCGAGGGCAGCTGCGCCTGCCGGTTCGAGTAACTTCTTGCTGGCAAGATCCGCTGCGGAGTTCCGGCGCAAAATACCGGCGGCTTTGAAATATTCGTAAGCCGTATAAAAATCCTCGGCGACCCGTGTAAAGGCTTCGTGGTTCGATAAACGGGGTAGATCCCATTCGTCCCCGGCTTCGAGCGTGTGATCGATATACGGCATTCCTCCGAACTGCCGGCTGAGCGTGAAGTGAGCGTAGGCGCGTAGGAAATATGCCTGTCCCAATAAATCGTTTCGCTCCTCTTCGGTGGCATTTTTACACAAGTCGATGTTCTGGATTGCAATGTTACAACGGCGAATAATAGAGAACATCGCTTTGACGATGGGCTTATAATCGGCCTTACTCACATCGAATGTCAATTGTTCGATGAGCTCTTGCGAAAGAATACCCTGCTTGAAATTCAATTGAGAAACTCCTAATAAACCGCAGTCAACAGCATCGGTGGCTTGGTACCAGGAAAAAGTGCGGGATTGGAACAGGTCGTAATAGAATGGGAATGAGATATGGATGCGCTCCATGTTCTTTCCACCGTTTGATTCGTATACCCAGTCAAAATAACTCCTGTAGTTTTTGTAGGTTTCGAAGACCTCATCCTGCGTCAATCCGAGTTCCGGATCGACATCGAGGTAACTGCATCCGCCTGCCATTATCCCGGCGACACCATATAAGGCGGTCAGTTTGATTGTATGTAAAATATTATTTTTCACGGCTTTTAAAATGCGAGGTTGACACTAAGTTTGAGTATCCGCATAGTCGGATAGTAATTTGAAGCAGTAGTAAGTCGCTGCGGGTCGGTATCTTTCAAGCTGGAATTGAAGAAAGTCCAGAGATTGTTACAAGAGAGTGTAACGCCCAATGATTCTACTCCTAACGCCCTTTTGATTTTTGAACCGCTGAACTTATAGGCAAGCATTACCTCCTTGATCGTCAGATAATCCGACTTGCGCCATGTGTAACCGGGCAGAGCGAGATCGTAGCCCGGATATTTCGATGTTCCTCCACTCCATGCGTACATTTGATCGTTGAACGATAAGGCGGGGATGTCCGAGTTGTGGTTGTCGGGACGCCAATAATTAAGATGTGCCGCATGCACGACAAGATCGCCCGCGTAGAATGGAATAATGGAGGCTCTGCGATAGTTGATGTATTTGCCGATAGTGCCAGTCCACAGGGTTTTGAACGTCAGCCCTTTGTAAGAGAATCCCAAGTTGAAGGAATAGGTTACGGGGGCGTATGTGGAGCCGTCGAGCGTATGCAGATCCGTTATATCGATAATGCCGTCAGGTTTATAATCCAGGAACTTGTAGATACCCGGAGTGATATTCGTCCACTCTTTGGTATAGAGCGGATAACCATGCAATTCGTCAATACTATTGAAATATTTGTCGTCAATAAGTGTATTACCGGTGCGAGGAGCGCCATATTGTGTATTGACTGTTTTTTGATAAGCTGGAATGTATGGTGCATCATTGAACCGAGTAATTCGGTTTTCATTGAGGCCAAACATAACTCCGGCGTTGTAATGGAATCCGTTGCGCGTTGAGTTGCTGTAATTGAGTTCGATTTCCATACCGTGTTTTTTTACGGCGCCCATGTTGACCTCTTTGTATCCTACACCTCCCACGAACATCGTAACGATTGGGGGCAGGAAGATGTCTTCGCGTGTTTCGTCAAAGAAGTCTACGTTGAGTGTCAGGGTATTCTGCAACCATCCCATCTCGATGCCGAGGTCCTGTTTGTGTGCGGTTTCCCACTTGGCCTCTAAATTGGCTATACCATCCTCCTTGATATAGTTGCCGTCTTTTTTCCATGCGGAATAATAGAGCCATTGAGCGCTCGACGCATCGCTTCCTACCCAACCGTTCGAATAACGAATTTTCATTGTACTCCACCAAGGCATTGCTTTCTGCCAGAACGGTTCTTTGGAGATGTAGTACCCGACGGCGCCTGACGGGAATACGCCGTAGCGGTTCGACGGGGCGAATTGTTCGCTGCCGGTGACTCCCAGATTCGCTTCAAAGAGATACTTGCCCTTGTAGTCGTAAGTCAGACGACCGACAAAAGATTGATTGCGCTTCGGGAATGAGCTGCCGGAGTTGACCTGTCGTTGATTATAAAGGGCGAGCGCTGTTACATTGTGTTTTTTGGAAAATTTACGTGCATAATTGAGCGAAGCCTCGTAATAGGAGATAAATTCTATTCCGCTTGGTGAGTTATTCTGGGTGACTGCATACGGTTTTTCGTTGTATACATAGTTGGAGTTTCCTTCCCAGCGCCAAACCTGGGGGTTGCCCAAATCTACTGCATCCCATACGATATCCCAACGGAGTTGCTGCTGATCGGCTTGTTTGGCTATTCGGGAATAGTTGCTTGTAAGACCTACTTTTGCAGAAAAAGAGAGTCCTTTGGTAATAAAGTTGAGGTCCTGTTTCAGGATTACGTCCGTCATCAGGCGATTGGTCATTGTCGAGCGATAATCCGCATCCATGAGGTACGAATAGGGGTTCTCATAGACGCAACCCTGATTGTCGGCAATACGTATTTCTTCAGCCGTGGGATAATCGGGATCCGGGTAGTATCCGAGAGCCCAGGCTGGATAATAAGCAGGATAACTTACAGAGGGTGCTTGGTACATTGTCGAGAACAGAGTAGAGGATGTTTCCGTTGAATTAAGTCTACGACTGATTTGCGTAGCACCTCCGAATTTGAATGATAAAGAAGTTGATTTGGTGATATCCCAGTCCAGATTGACACGGTAATTGAACTTATCGTATTGATAGTTGGTGCCTTTGGTTACTTCTTTTAGAATTGAGCCGTCGTGAACATATCCGACCCCGATATAATAGCGTACCTTGTTCGAACCTCCGACCATACTGAAATCGGCGTTGACACTTGATGAAAAATCTTTGGTCATCAATTCATACCAATTCACGTCAGGATAACGGAGCGGATTGGATTGGTCGGCATATTGCTTGATAATATCGTCGGAATAGAGCGAACCGAATGAGCCTGCATTCCGGTAAGCGATATTCGCCATGTTGATGATTGTGGGGGCATCGACATGTTCGACGGGAAACATCGGGGTGTTTGCGCTGTATTCTACGTTAACTTTGAATTTTGGTTTCCCCTTGACGCCGGTTTTGGTCGTTATGAGGATTACACCGTTGGCCCCTTTTGAACCATAAACAGCTGTTGCTGAAGCATCTTTCAAAACGGAAATGGATGCAACTTCATTGGGGGAGAGTGAGGCCATATCTCGTTCAATGCCATCGACCATAACCAATGGGCTGTTGCCTTTCCAGCTTGACAGGCCTCGGAGAAGAATCGATGTCTGGGAGTCGATTTCGCCCGGGGCACCGCTGGAAGAGATGACTGACATGCCCGATACCTTGCCAGCCAAAGCATTTTTGAGGTTGGTTGTACCCGAATCGACCAGCTCGTCGCCTTTTACCTGTGAAATGGCGCCGATAACTGATTCTTTTTTCTGTACGCCATATCCAACGACCACAATGTCATCGATGACATTGTTATCTTCTTGTAACGTAATAATCCATTCTGTTTGCGCATCAATTGCTTTTTCCTCGGGAGCATAGCCAACAAAAGAAATTTGGAGTATGGTTCCGAGCGGGGCTGCGAAAGTGAAATGTCCCTTGTGATCGGTTACGGTGCCACCCAATGCTGGTCGGTCTTTGGCTACGACAGTAGCTCCGGCAACAGGCAACGAGTTCTTGTCGACGACAGTTCCCTTGATGGTGATTTTATCGGGAATTGCTGATTGCTGTGGCGAATCTACACTATTCCCCCCTGCTATAGCCGGGGCTGAGAATAATACAGCCAATAAGACCGCAACTATCCAGAGGAGGCTACTCAGATCGTAGGAATTTCTTAAGTCATTTTGCATCATTTGGTTATTGATTTTAGATGGGTTTTGAGAGAAAAAACCGGAAAGTCTCGCAACTGGTCAGTCCGTTGCGCTTTCTCATCACAGAGTCCTTCAAATTAACGGGCTATTCCTTTCCGGGCTTGAAAGGAACGCAGGATTTTTCCATGATGAAAATCGGGCTGTCCCACAATGGAAGTCTAGAAAAACGAATTTTCCCTCCGGACATTCCACCTCGGAGAATAACGCAGGACAAGTCATATATGCGTCCCGTAATCGGTTCTACATATACAGCCTCTTTGAGCGAAAGGCCGTCGATTGTCAGGCTGACGAGTTCTCTCTCGAGTTGGTCTGTAGGTATCTGGTCGCTGAACCAGAGCATGGCACCTATTGTTTTGCCGTTTTTGTCTGCAAGACCGACTAACGAAATCTCCCGGTCTGAATAGCTGGATTCCAGCGTAAGTTCTTTCGGGAATACCTCTGTCGTCAGCAAGTTGGCCATATGACGCACACCGTAAAATGCAGGACGTTTGTAAACCACGCTTTTTCGCAGGTTCATCCGAATCAGTCCGAACGATTGGAGCATATTCTCGTACTGGAGATCTACCATGGTGAAAATCGAGGAGGGAATGACTAAGTTGAAATCATTGGCCATACGGCGCAAATCCCACTTCACCTGTTTGTATTCGCTCCACTCCCAGTGATTCATGGCATGACCGTATTCGAGGATGCTCGGACAACCGGTTTCTCCCTGAAAAATATCGATTTTTTCGGAGTAGGATTTCACTAATTTCCGGAGTGCCAGAATATCGGTAGTCGCAGTGTCGGGATTGGGATAATAGGGGTGATAGCTGACGTAGTTGATGAGATGGAGTTTTTTACGCTCTTTGACAATATCCATGACGGATTTGGTCCAGCCGAGTGGCATACCGGAAAGTCCGAATGCAAGGATTACAGCCTCGTTGTCGATCTTGCGAATTTCTTCGGCCGTGCGAATGAGCATTTCTGCATAATATTCGGGATTGTTTTTACTGCGCAAGTTGGGTTCGTTCCATATTTCCCACATGGCAATCCTGCCTTTGTAGTGTTTGACGGTTTCTCGAACATATTTGCACCAGGCTTTCATCACCTCTTCCTTTATAAAGAGTCCGGCTCCCAAATTACGGTCTACACCGTAAATGGGATTGCCATAGCAGAGGCACATCCATGGGCGAACTCCTTCCTCATTGAGTCCGTCAACGATTTTGTCGAGCCATGCGAAATCATATTTCCCTTTTTCTTGTTCACATTTAGCCCATCCACTTTGGATGCGGGCATAGCCGACACCGAGCTCTCCAACGTATTGTTTATATTTGGAAAAGTCTGCATAGTCACGGTCAAGGGTCTCACAACCGACCGACCATCGGGAATTGCCTGTACCGTCGGCAGGTTTAGTGGCAAGCTCCCCGATTTGTAGAAGCGGAGGTGTATGAACATTAAATTGTTGCCATGTTACCGAATAAGGTTTCTTTTGGGCGAATGACATTCCGGTAAATGACATAAACAAGAGGATTAAGAATTTAGTCATAATTTTTTATAATTAGTAGTTTGTTATGCAGCAGTGTGGTGTGGTGTGATGTAATGCAAATATAGTGATAAAAAATTACTAAACAAGAAAAAGAAAGAAAAAAATTGATGCAGACAGGAACTGAGTAGTCGTTTTTTAATGCAAATTCCCTAAATTTGTTGGGTAAACAGGAGACGAAATGGAAGTCATAGATTCGTTAGAAATAGATCAGATGGCTCGTAAACGTTCAGTAAAATGCGTCTTTTAGAGTGAGATAAATGGCAATCGCTTTGCAAGCGATAAACCATTGGAAAGGGGACAAGTGGTGTATGACCAATGAATATTAGCCAAAGGTGTATGAAAACCTATATTTCCTATCTGTGTATTGCGGCACAACGCGATATCATTCGTCGGTATGTTAATGAAGGCCGTGCTATATTGTATGAATATATCAAAAACGGAAACGAGACAAAAATTAACGGCCGCAACTTATACCCAATTTACACAAAAGAATGATATTTGCGGATGTTTATTAGAAAATCTCATATCAGTCAGGTGTAATCATCCTATTTTTTAAATAGTAAGCAGTTTAATTTTCCGATTTCAAAAAATCTGCCTATCTTATATTGGTTATTAAAACTGAATATTTAAATGTAACAAATTAAAAAAGCCCCTTGTATGCTGTTGCTTATTCTCTTATACAAAGATGTAATGACTAAATTATCAAATCGTAAATTTTCCCCTCTCTTCTGCACGATCTTAATCATATTGCGGGTTCTTGTGAGAAAACCATCAAGAAGACTCTCTGCTGTAAGCGTAACGGTTGCATTACGGCCCGTAGTACTCGGCTCGATATCGAAATAAATCTGTCTCCTGTCTTCGTTAGGTTCGATTTTGGGATGGCATCATGTATTTAGCCCCTTCATCGCTAAACGTCAATATTCATTCTCCGCTCGAAACTACATCGATGGACTGGGTACTACCTCCGATAAGATAAACCGTCAATGGCTCTTCAGTCTTTCGGTTAACTGAAATCGAAAGAGCGGAACTATTGCTGTTTGTACTATTATCCGAACATCTGGCAAGAGTCGTCAGAACTAATGCTGAACAGAGCAATGTTTTCTAAAAGTAAATAATTGTCAACTGATTATTTAGTACACGTATGGCGTAATTCTTGTTCCCACCACAATAATAAAAATCAATTATTATTTACAGAATTTAAAACTACTTCCTATTCAATTATCTCACTATTAATGTAAAAAAAATAGTTCAATATCACCGTTATCCTTTTGAATAGACATGAAAATGCTATCGTTTAGAATATTAATTTCTATTGAAAAAGTCTGTACTACAACTAATATTTAATGAAAGATATAAAGACGAATATCATGATACAAAGAATATAAAGTTATCAATTTAACGGTGTGAATACCTTTTATTTAAAGAATATTTCTATCTCTTCTTTTCCTATGCTTTATTGTAACACTCCCCAAACATGGTTCGACTTGTGATTTTGACATACAATGGAATCACGCCAAGCAATTCGTGCAATCACAATCCCACACTCAAATCAGTTTCTTATTTTGAGGCTTTCCCGGGGAGACGGGCGTGTGGCGCATCGACTACGAACTGCTGATCTGAAAAAGCCCCCCCCGAAGCTTAGGCTCCGGGGGCTTTCTGTGTCGTGCAGGCATCTACCATGTAGACGATCGAGACGTAGGGCACGCCCGAACGGGCTGAAAGCCCGATTTCGCACGTGCGGTTGTTCGAATAACCCGCCTTCACGCCCGAGCGTTTGATGACGGGCCGCAGTTTGCGCGGGGCCCAGGCGTTGACCTCGGGGTGCGTGAATCCGCAACCTCCTCGGGCACCACCACCTCGTCGGCACACAGCCGCGCCAGCGAAACGATCACCCCGGACAGCCCCATGCGGCGCATCGAGCAGGTGACATGCACGGCGACAGGGCCGGAACTCCAGCCGGTCGCGCAGGAAGGTCCAGATGAACTCCGCCGGTTCGTAGAGTTTCATGCGGCCGATCTTTTCGCGCATGCGGTGCAGGCAGGGGCTCTGGTCGCACAGCACCGGCCAGCGCCTCTTCCAACTCGGCGGTCTTGCGGTCGGCGATGTCGGCCATGCCCTTGCTTTCCCAGATTGTGTCGCAGCAGAGACGTTCCATGTTCTCGGGAAAGACAACCTCGTAACCCGCCTTGCGGAGCAGCGCGACCATCTTTTCGGCCAGCGGTTCCGCGACTGGGGGTCGCGGGCGAGACCCATCGTCTGATTGATGCAACTCGGGAAATAGACCACCTTGTCCGGTTCCGGCGCGGACGCCGTGCGCAGCGTTTCGGGCATCCGATAGGCCCGCGGCATCGAGGGCAGCCATTGGGGAAGCTCCAGCGCATGCAGCCCCTTCGCGGCAGCGGTCATCGTCCGGGGGCCGAAAACCCGGTGCACCGTGTCGGCCAGCGTCAGCACGGGGCGCAGGATGTTTTTCAGCCCGGTGAAACGGCGGGCCGCAAACTCCCCGGCGGCACCCGCAACGCGCGCAGGGCGTAGGTCTGTTCTCCCGTATTGATTCCCACGGGATAGTTCGTCGAGCAGAGCCCGTCCCCGGCGCAGGTCCGCTCCCCGGGGTAACGATAGCCGCGTTCGAGCTCCCGCACGAGGCGCGGATTCTCGCCGGAGGCTTTCAGCCGGGCGATCTCGCGGCGCACGGGGTCGAAGCCGCTCAGGATGATCGCTTCGGGCGTGTCGTCGACGATGATCTCGATGCCGGTAGCCGCTTCCAGCGCACGGATGTTGCGCCCCTCGCGGCCGATGATGCGGCCCTTGACCTCGTCGCTCTCGATATTGAAGACCGTCACGGCGTTCTCGATGGCCGTCTCGGTGGCCACGCGCTGAATCGAGGTGACGATGATCCGCTTGGCCTCCTTCGTGGCCGTCAGCTTGGCCTCCTCGATCGTCTCGTTGATGTAGGCGGCCGCATCGCTCTTGGCTTCGGCCTTCATGTTCTCGATCAGGATGTTCTTGGCGTCCTCCGAACTCATGCCCGAAATCTGTTCCAGACGCGCGTTCTGCTCCTTCATCAGGCGGTCGATCTCCTCGGTCTTATGTTCCAGCAACTGCCGCTGCGCTTCCATCTGCTCTTTGAGCCGTTCGTTCTCGCGCAGGCGGTTCTCCAATTCGCGCTGCTGATTCAGCAGGTTGGCCTCGATCTGCTTGGCGCGCTGCTCGCTCTGCGCGAGCTTCTGGTTGCGCTCGTTGACCTGACGGTCGTAGTCGCTTTTGAGTTGAATGAATTTCTCCTTGGCCTGGAGAATCCGCTCCTTCTTTATCATTTCGCCTTCGGCCTCCGCCTCTTTGAGGGCGGCTTCACGCTGTGCGCGGATGGTATTCTTGGTGATAAACCGGGTCACCAGAACATAGATACCGACGCACACAACGGCCGAAACGACGCTCGATAATACAATGGCAATCATGGTTTCGAGTTGTGTTAGTTAATATAGTTAATTAATAGGTATACATATATATAAAAAACCGCATAGGATTCCTTGCTCTTGTTTGACGAATCTGCCGATAAGTCATGTGTGGGGGCTTCGGGTTCGCAATCTTCCAACGGCACCCCGGAGGATGCACCCCGAAGGGTCAAGGCCTGATTTTGAGACATTCGCGTAAGTTGACCCCAATGTAATAAGTGTTCAGTTTCGCAAAGCTAGAAGGAATCTATGCGGGTAGATTATTTCTGTGTATGTTAAAGAACGCAATCCGTCGTCAAACGTTTCATTTCAAGAACGGTGCCCGACCTGCGATTATTGTCCGCGCCGGAGCGCCCGTCTCTCTCTTTTCTTTCTGCCGACGCATCGGACCTCGACGTCCGACGCCTCTTCATTCACCGATCCCGCGCCCGTCAGCGCAACGCATCGAGATAGCTCTCCAACTCTCCGCCCAGCGCGGCGAGCGTCTTCACCTCCTCGTCGCCGACCTCGCGGCTCTGCGCCAGCGCCAGCTTCGCCACCGCGATCTGGAAAGCGGCCATCGCCAGACAATCTTCCTTCGAAAACCCCTTGAAGTGCGCCTGTTCGATGCGCGTGACGTATGCGTTGATCTCGCGCTCGGCAAGGCGATACAACTCCTCCTTCTCGCCGTCGATCGCCAGCGGATAGGGTTTCCCGATGATTTTTACCGTTATGTTCTGCTTGGCCATTCGCTACGGTTTCGTTACTCCTGCTGCCGGTTCAACAACGCAATGCACCTGTCTACCTCCCGCACTAAACGGTTGACACGCGCCCGCGCCCGTTCCCGATTCCGACCGCCGCCGGCAAGCCCTTCGGCCAGCCGCACGCACGACAGCTCCTCTTCGAGCGAACGCACCCGCTCCTGCAACGTCCTGTTCTCCTTGCGCAGAGCGTCGCCCTCGGTCTTCATCCGATCGCACAGTCCGCGCAGCT
>OGOU01000719.1_pt1 | contig 28063 bp, 15 predicted proteins | sample 1552721 | NCBI WGS metagenome assembly OGOU01 (sample SAMEA2580176, study PRJEB22360) | human gut metagenome | biome: human gut; feature: human-associated habitat; material: faeces | place: Denmark | collected 2008/2010
TTCGGGTTGTGGAGTAAGGATTCTTACCTGTCATAAAATCAAAGAACTGCTTCAGCCGTGGGTATAGAAATTGTAATGCTTCTTTTGACTGACTATTATTCCATAAATCATAATAGGCATACATTTGTATAGGTAGCGGAGTTCCGTGATGAATAAATGCAGATTCACTTCCTACAGGAGTGGTATAAGCCCTGATACATTCGAAAGCTTTAGTAATATCCACATCTATTAACCCTAAGGCTATGAAGCCAGAATCCCATGTATAAAGACTATTCCAGTTTTTTCCGGGTGTAAAGTGTCGGATATATTGTCCTTGGGTATGAACAGGGTAAACAATGTTAGATAATAATGCTGATTGTAATAGGCGATGTCCGAATTCGTATTTTTTTCCATCTGCTAATATTCTCTTCTTGGAGTCATCCGAATCTTCTTGTATCAACGAAGTCAGAACCTCCGGTGCGGAGTGAAATTCTTGAATCTGTTCATTGACTTGTTGGGGAGTTCCAGTGCAGACCAGGGCATATATAGTTTGTTCGGAATGTGGTGCTAGGACAATCGGGCGTAAAAATGCATTGGAATAATGCCATTCTCTATTTCCTATTAATCTCGATGATACATGATCGTGAGTCTTTTTGCGGAAGAAAGATTCCAGATTGTCATCCAAGACTTCTCGAATCTGGGATTCTTGGTAGTTCCATGCTATCCCATAATAGTTATCACATTCCGGATATTTTAAGATAAAATCCTGTTTTGTTTTTCCTGTTTTAATTTCGGGGATAAAAGAAAGTTTCCTTGGAAGTATCTTGATTTGGTTTATGTCTTCTTCGCTACCAACAAAGAAGCCATCTAAGTCAGTACTGTGAGTTCCCTCTGAGTTTAATTCCATTTTATATCTCCCAGGTTTCTTACAGGAATAAGGGATTGAAATAATGCAATACTCCCCAGTTCCTTGTAATTCCAGACGACTTTCTGTTATTCCTTTTACTTGAAAAGTGCTCGTTTTTCCTTTGGGAGTATTGTATCTGAATCCTATTTTTCCTTTTTCTTTTCCTGGGAGGATATTTATTTCATAAATCACTCTGTCTCCTTTGTCTTTCCCGAATTCTTTGCCTAGAATATAACCACTGAGTGATTGAGAAGTCTGCATCTCATTTCTTTTCCATCCGTCGTATACTAGATTATACTGTGGAGATTTGCGTACAGGTTCATTTAATATATAGTCGGTTGCATTGTACCATTGTATATTGGAGTTTTCGGGTATCTTAAATCTGGGTTGCTCTCTTTCATAATCAATATATGCCATTAAATTAAGAACCAAATTCTGGTTGGCAGTGGTATTATTAACGCAATGCATGCCTACCAGTGTTCGTTGCTTATCTAATATATAATAGGTGACGTCAGTAAACACACGATCTTTCCATTCCATTTCATAGCGGTATGTGATACGGTTCATAGAGGGATTGATGTCCCATGGATAATAAGATGATTCAAAAAGAACATGAGGAACTAGTTGACGATTGCGGTAATAGCCAGGCATTACGGAAAAGTCAAAGCGCATTCCAGCTTGCATATCGGGGATGTGGGAGATTCCGGCATAGCGTTTTGAATAAGGTCCCCAAGCTTGTAGCGAAGTGATGTCGTGACTATCGCTGAAACACGATGGAGAAATTATTGGCTGTCCTAATGTAGATGTTGTTCCCAAAACAACTATCAGGAACATTAATAAAGATTGCTTAGCTTTCATATTAGAATGTAAAATGGTTCATTATAGCAAAGGTATGACTTTTAAAAGTTAACAAAGAAAGAATCTGTTCAATAAAGGAAAGAAAATATTCATAATATAAGTAGTGGGTCACTATGGTTATGCAAAATCCTTCTTATTTGTTAATTATTTAAGGATTAATTTCCCACCTATTGGATATCAAGTATATCGAATTTGCTCCTTTTGAAAGAATGCAGCAGTGAATGATATAGCTTCTGATAGTTTAATATGCATGTGTTGTCTAACATAAAATTGCAGATTACGATAATTGATGTGATGTGATTATTGCTAAAATAGCAACTTCTGTTATAAAAAGGAGAGATACTTTCATTTTTTGAACAATAAGTTTCTTCATTTTTTTTCTAATTTCCCTTTCTTTGCATTGCTTTTCTACAGAACTTATTTGCTAATTAATACTATAGAACATGAAACGAAAATTCCCAAAAACACTATTTGCATTGCCTATATGCAGTTCGACATTCACACGTATGAGCAATAAGCATATCTTATCTACTTTGGTTAGTTCCTTGCTAATTCCACAGGTCAGTGCTGCTGTAACTAGTAAGCCGAATATTTTGTTCGTTATTTCTGATGATCAATCTTATCCACATGCATCAGCGTATGGATCTTCTTTAGTAAAAACGCCAGGATTCGATTTGGTTGCTCAAAATGGATGGCTGTTCAATAATGCTTTTGTTACCTCTCCAGGAAGTAGCCCTTCCCGCGCTTCTATACTTACTGGGCTCTATCCTTGGCAGATAGAAGAGGCGGGTACACATGCTTCTTCTTTTCCAATTGATTATGAGTGCTTTCCTGATTTATTAGAAGAGGCAGGCTACTATATTGGATACACCGGAAAAGGATGGGGACCTGGTAACTGGAAAATATCAGGTCGTAGGCGTAACCCGGCTGGTCCTGAATATAATAAAAGACGTATTCGTCCTCCATATAAAGGGATATCCAATATTAATTACTCTCAAAATTTTAAAGATTTCCTTCATGACAGAGAGGGAAAGCAACCTTTTTATTTTTGGGTAGGTGCGAATGAACCACATCGCCCCTATGAGAAAGATAGTTGGGAGAAGGCTGATAAAAGGCTGGTTGACGTAGAGGTGCCTCCATTCCTCCCTGATAAACCGACTATAAGAAAGGACTTATTGGATTATGGCACTGAAATAGAATGGTATGATAGTCAGTTGTCTCAGATTATTGATATATTGAAAGAAGAAGGTGAATTTGAGAACACTTTAATAATAGTTATGGCTGACAATGGTATGCCTTTCCCTTTGGCTAAAGCAACCTGTTTCGAATATGGTATTCATGTTCCATTAGCGATATGTTGGGCAGATGGAATTAAATATGGAGGAGTTAGTGACGAACTTGTTAGCAGTGTAGATTTATTCCCAACTATACTTGATGCTGTCGGTATACGACATAAAGAAAAGCTGGCAGGAAATAGTATACTCCCGTATCTGAAAAAACAAAAGAATAGTACTGGGCGAACGACAATATTTGCAGGAAGAGAACGTCATAGTTCTGCACGATATAATAATTTAGGATATCCTATGCGTGTGTTGAGAACTAGAAAGTTTCTGTATATAAGGAACTTTTGTCCCGAAAGATATCCTGCTGGTGATCCTTGCTATATAAATAAGGAGGGAAACTTAACGCCAATGTATAGTGCTTATTTTGATATAGACCAAGGTCCGGCTTGGGGCTTTATTGTTGATGAAAAAGATACTCCTGAGATATACCCCTATTTTCTGAAGGCGGTAGCAAAACGCCCATATGAAGAACTGTATAATATAAGTTCAGACCCAGGTTGTCTTAATAATTTAGTTGGCGATAGTGAATACATGAAAGAACTGGATTATCTTCGGAATAAGTTGAATGATGCACTTAAAAAGACTAAAGATGCACGTTATCTGGATAGTTCTGATCAAGATCAGAATATTTGGGAAAGTTATCCGCGTTTGAATGGGGAAATAAGATCATTTCCAAAACCCCTGTTTTAGTAATATCTATTTAGTATCCTGTACACTTATTTGATAGTATAAAATCATGTTCTTGTTATTCATTTTAAAACAAGAAGTTTCTCAAATAATAGTGTTGGAGATAAGAGGGAAATTTGTATTTTTGTGTGTTGGTGTATAAAAACAGAAGAATATGAGCAATAAGATTTATCCCATTGGCATACAGAATTTTGAAAAGATTCGGAATGGCGATTATTTCTATATTGATAAAACAGCATTGATTTATCAAATGGTAAAGACGGGTAGTTATTACTTCTGAAGCCGTCCTCGTCGCTTCGGAAAGAGTCTTCTCATATCCACTCTGGAAGCATACTTTCAAGGCAAAAAGGAACTATTTGTGGGATTGGCTATGGAAAAGTTGGAAAAGGATTGGAATAAACATCCTATTTTGCATCTGGACCTCAATATCGAGAAATATGATACTTTGGAGAGCCTTGACAACATACTTGAAAAGTCTCTGACAGCATGGGAAAAACTATATGGTGCCGAACCGTCTGAACGTTCCTTTTCCCTGCGTTTTGCAGGTATTATACAGCGTGCATACGAGAAAGCCGGGCAACGCGTTGCCATCCTGGTGGATGAATACGACAAGCCCATGCTGCAATCCATCGTAATGAGGAACTTCAAAAGAAATTCAGGGATACCTTAAAACCCTTCTATAGAGCGCTCAAGACAATGGACGGTTGCATCAAGTTCGCCCTACTGACAGGGGTGACGAAGTTTGGTAAGGTCAGTGTATTCAGCGATCTGAACAATTTGGATGATATTTCTATGCGGAATCAGTACATTGACATTTGTGGTGTTAGCGAACAGGAGATTCATGATAATTTGGAAGCCGAACTTCATGATTTTGCCGATATACGGGGAGTGACCTATGATAAACTTTGTTCAGAGTTGAGAGAGCGTTACGATGGCTATCACTTTACACATAATTCTATTGGTATCTACAATCCGTTCAGTCTGCTCAATGCCTTTAAGTATAAGGAATTCGGTAGCTATTGGTTTGAAACCGGAACGTCTACCTATTTGGTGGAATTACTGAAAAAGCATCATTACGATCTGGAACGAATGGCGCACGAAGAGACTGATGCGCAAGTGTTGAATAGCATTGACTCCGAGTCCACTAACCCCATTCCGGTGATTCATCAAAGCGGATATCTTACGATCAAGGGATATGACGAGGAATTTGGTATATATCGTTTGGGTTTTCCCAACCGGGAAGTGGAAGAGGGATTTATTCGCTTCTTGCTTCCTTATTATGCCAGCGTGAATAAAGTGGAATCTCCGTTTGAGATTCAGAAATTTGTCCGTGAGATACGCTCCGGTGATTATGATTCTTTCTTCCGTCGTTTACAAAGTTTTTTTGCAGATACTACCTACGAGGTGATTTGTGATCAGGAGCTGCACTATGAAAACGTACTTTTTATCGTATTCAAATTGCTCGGCTTTTATACCCAAGTGGAGTATCACACGAATGACGAACGCATTGATCTCGTTCTGAAGACGGACAAATTTATCTATATCATAGAATTTAAGTTGGAAGGTACTGTCGAAGAGGCTTTACAGCAGATCAACGAGAAGCATTGTGCGCTCCCCTTCGAAATGGATGAACGGAAACTATTCAAAATAGGAGTGAACTTCAGTGCTAAAACTCGCAATATAGAGAAGTGGGTTGTAGAGATTCTTTAAAGAATTATGTATTTTCTATAGTGGTCTATAATTTTTTCCATCATAGAAAACCACAATTAGATGTTACTTTACAAGTTTTTATTCTACAAATATGAGTGTTTTGCCCATAAATCACAATAAGCCGTGACTTATATTGCTTTTGTCATATCCGAAATTCTATTTTTCAAATTTTCCAATTTATAAAGGAGAAAATTTAAATAAGAGTGCGATTATAACATATTTTTTTATCTTTATTCCTTTGCTTTGTAAATTTGGAACTTTTTTGTGTTTACGAACATTCCTTATAATTTGTATAAATGTTTATTTGTCTCTATATTTGTAAATTGTTTAACTTTTAAATATAATTGCTATGAGACAGGAACTGTTTTTAGGATGGAGTATCCCTTTTGCGATGTTGTTTGCGTTTTATTCATGCAGCCATGAAATGGATAGCAATTTAGAAAGCGCTGTTGAAGAGGCTGTTGATTTGAGATTGGATCAAGACAGTGCTTTAACGAGAAGTGATCTATGGGAGGAAGAAGAAGAGTCTGCTTTAGAGTGGGCAGAGGATAGGGAAGGTAAGTGCCCTTATTCCCCATGTGGGTTGTGTGAATTTAAATTTGTTCCAGACTTAGATTCTGATACTGAAGATGGTTATAGTTATTATGCTGATTTTTGTTGGAATGCGGGATTTATTGAGGAAAGCACAGGACAGGATGTTTCTGATCAATATTTTTTGCAAATTCAGTGGAGCTATACTGGTTATATGAATGAGTGGGCTTATATAAATATGCGCGGTAGTAAATATGGCCTTGTCAAAATACTTGGTGATGGTGCTCTTGAAAAAATACCGGCATATGCTTTTCCTTATAGTACAACAAGACGATATATTTACATGAGAATGCGTACTATTCATGAAAGTTTTATAGGGGCTACGCCAGTACCAGAAGTAGAAACTCAATATAAATATGATCGTAGCTTATTTTCTATGTGGAGTTATCCAGAAGTGATTGGAGATCCTTATTGTAATTACTGGGGGTATAATAGACCACAACCAAGCGTAGATGACATTATTAATGGTGAGGTTGCAGTGGACGAAACAAGTTTTATTGTGAGAGTTTATTTGCCAATGAATACAGATAAATATAGTTACTCGTGTATTATGTATAATCATAATTCGGGTTATGAGCAATCCCTTGGAGGAACTACGAACAGTAATAACGAGGGAATGGCTATCGGTACAAATATAGGGAAAAGTGGTGGTCAAATTGAAGTAATTGCAAAAAGAACTAATAAGTTGACTGGTGATGTGACCTATGATACGACCTATAGGGATTACTCTGCTGGAGATAAAAATGTAGATATTTATATATCAGAATATGCTTTTGGTTATGAATAAAAGTATGTCTGAGCATTTATGATATGTAAGAAATGAAACCTTTTATTAGAGCAACTGCACCAACGGTTTTACCTGTATAATAACGAATAAAACTGTTGATGTGGTTACCCTGTATAAGGTTTATAATGTCAGACTGATGTAACTGTGAGTTTTCCCGATTTGTTTGTACTAGGCAATGTAATTTCTAATAATCCTTGATGATATGTTTTGCTTTCTACTACTTTCCCATTGAAAGTTACTTGGTAATCTTTCTCCGGATTCATGCAAACAAGAATTGTTCGCTGATGAGGAACTGTTGAATCATCAAAAGCTATTTCTGCCTGATACTGTGTATAATCATCATTGAAATGGCTGTTGGAAATCCACACTTCGAAGCCGGTTGAAACTTTCCCTATCCGATAGTATGCAGCAAACCAGTTGAGTATAGGAGATGATAAACCGGAGAATTGATGCCATCCGGCTCCACGTTGTGAGGAGATAATGAAGTGTTCGAAGGTGTAATAACTCTCCTTACATTCTTTTTCCCATGTATTTAATGCGGTAGTTGCTACTTGATAGGCTTTTTCTCCTTCTCCAAGATCCAGCAAGGCTTTCCACACCATCCATTGATGAGGAAACCAAACGGCTCCATTCCAATAACCGTCTGTACGATAATAAGGTGCAGACTGGTCTACTGTAGAAATTCCTACTTCTGTCCACATCTCATTAGGAGAAAATACATGGTTTATCATCCTGCTTGTTTGTTCTTTGGAGGAGATGTTTGCAATAAGTGGGCTTACTCCGTCCAGTCCCTTATTAAAGTTAGAACCATCTTTATATCGATAGATGCCTTTAGGTTTGCCATCTTTGTCATGCATTACATATCCGAAATAACCGGTTTCCTCATCCCATGAATAGGTTTGTAATGCATTTGACAGTTGTTTGATGGTTTGCTCATACTCTTTTACATCTTTTTTAAGACCTAGTTCTTTTGCTGCTAAACGTAAAATTTTAGCAGCTCGGATATAATATGCCGAAGTTACTACTGGAGTAACAGAAGCTTTGTCGCGTAAAGCATGTTGAGGTGGATAATCATCCCATCCTCCTGAATTGTAGAAGTAGTCCCATGTTCGTAGCAGACCAGAACCTTTCATTCGGGTTGTGGAGTAAGGATTCTTACCTGTCATAAAATCAAAGAACTGCTTCAGTCGCGGGTATAGAAATTGCAATGCTTCTTTTGACTGTGTATTATTCCATAAATCGTAATAGGCATACATCTGTATGGGCAATGGAGTGCCATGATGAATAAATGCAGATTCACTGCCTACAGGAGTTGTATAAGCTCTGATACACTCAAAAGCCTTAGTAATATCCACATCTATTAATCCCAGAGCTATGAAACCGGAATCCCATGTATAAAGGCTATTCCAATTTTTGCCGGGCGTAAAATGCCGGATATATTGCCCTTGGGTATGGACGGGATAAACAATGTTGGATAATAATGCTGATTGCAGCAAGCTACGTCCGAATTCATACTTCTTGCCATCTGCTAATATTCTGTCTTCAGAGTTATTCGAATCTTTTTGTATTAATGAAGTCAGAGTTTCCGGTGTGGAATGAAACTTCTGAATCTGTTCATTGACTTGTTGGGATGTTCCGGTGCAGACTAAGGCGTATATTGTCTGTTGGGAGTGAGGCGCCAAGACAATCGGACGTAGAAAAGCATTAGAATAATGCCACTCTCTGTTTCCTATTAGTCTCGATGATACATGGTCATGAGTCTTTTTGCGGAAGAAAGATTCCAGATTGTCATCCAGAACTTCCCGAATCTGAGATTCTTGGTAATTCCATGCTATTCCATAATAGTTATCACATTTCGGATATTTTAAGATAAAATCTTGTTTCGTTTTTCCCGATTTAATTTCGGGAATAAAAGAAAGCTTCCTAGGTAGTATCTTGATTTGCTTTATATCTTCTTCGCTACCGATAAAGAAACCATCTAAATCAGTATTGTGTGTACCCTCTGATATTAATTCTAGCGTGTATTTTCCTGGTTCTTTGCAGGTATATGGGATTGAGACTATGCTATATTCTCCAGTGCCTTGTAATTTTAGGCGGCTTTCAGTTATTCCTTTTACTTGAAAAGTACTTGTTTTTCCTTTAGGAGTATTGTATCTGAATCCTATCATTCCTTTTCTTTTTCAGGAAGGATATTTATTTCATAGCTCACTTTATCCCCTTTATTTTTCCCAAATCCTTTTCCTAGAACAAAACCACTGAGTGATTGAGAAGTTCGCATTTCGTTCCTTTTCCATCCATCGTATACTAAATTATACTGTGGAAATTTGTATACAGGTTCATTTGATATATAATCGGTTGCATTATGCCACTGTATATTTGCATCTTCAGGGATTTTGAATTGAGGTTGTTCTCCTTCATAATCGATATATGCCATCAAATTAAGAACGAGATTTTGATTAACAGCGGTATTATTGACACAATTCATGCCTACCAATGTTCGTTGCTCATCTAATATATAATAGGTGACGTCAGTAAATACACGATCTTTCCACTCCATTTCATAGCGGTATGTGATACGATTCATTGAGGGGTTGATGTCCCATGGATGATAAGATGATTCAAAAAGAACATGAGGAACTAGTTGACGATTGCGGTAATAGCCAGGCATTACGGAAAAGTCAAAGCGCATTCCAGCTTGCATATCGGGGATGTGGGAGATTCCGGCATAGCGTTTTGAATAAGGTCCCCAAGCTTGTAGCGAAGTGATGTCGTGACTATCGCTGAAACACGATGGAGAAATTATTGGCTGTCCTAATGTAGATGTTGTTCCCAAAACAACTATCAGGAACATTAATAAAGATTGCTTAGCTTTCATATTAGAATGTAAAATGGTTCATTATAACAAAGATATGACTTTTGATATTCGTAAAAAGAAAAAAGTGTTCAATAAAAAACATAAATTATTCATAATGCAAATAATTGGTCATTATAGTTTGCGAATCCCTTTCTTGTTAGTTGTTAAAAATGGTTTGGGACTAATTTTCCATTAATTGACCTGTTTTTATTACTGTAAATACAATAGGTTTTCTACTTTTGTGTCGATGATAAGAACTACTATATTCGTTTTTATGTGAGCACATAATAAAAGAAAATAAATAAGGTAAAGAAAATGATGATTGTTTTTTTATATGGTTGAGAAGACTGCTTGAAGGATAACACATTTTATTTAAAATTTTTAAACTGTATGTAACGCAAGGACTTGTATTGAGTCCAACTTAAATCTTATGTAATGAATAACAAACTGATTGAAAAAAGAAGTATCACTATGAGTGCACACCGCTTTATATATATGTTGGCGGGGATACTCTTACTCCTCTCGTGCGGATCGGATAATAATGCTCCGATTGACGATCCTGGCAATACAACGAATCATTATCTACAATTACAACCAAATGGATTGAATGCAATCAAGGTTTCTTGTACAGAAGGAAACTTTGTATTTCCTTTCCAAATCAAGGCTGTAGGGAATGGAAGTAATCAAGGAGGAGAGGCCCAAATAAATTCATGGAGTGAGGATGAATTGAAAGCATATAATAATAAGGAGAAAACATCATATGTTCTTTTGCCATCATCATTGTACTCTCTTACTTCTACAGAAGTATCTTTTAAAGAAGGAATTTCCACTATGGATGTAGAGGTTAAGTTTAATCCATCTAAAGTGTTTGCAGAGTTTAGGGAAAAAACTGTTGAGTATGTCATTGCTTTGAAGCTGAGTAGCGATAAAATCCAAGTCAGGGATAGTCAGAGTAGAATACTACTTAGTATTTCTTTTGATTATCCAACAGTTGGTCTTGCTGCTTCTGCTGCAGAAGTTAGTGTGAATAAAGATTTGATTCCTGTATCTATTGGTGCAACACTTGATTATACGGTAGATGGAGTGTCTACGACCAATCCATGGGATTTCGTCTGTAGCTTCGTTGTACCATCTAATGCAGAAGAATTGGTTGCAGAATATAATAAAGTTTATAAGACTTCTTATCAACTTCTACCTGTTAGCAATTATGATTTAGGTGAAGGTGTGACTTTTAAGGCTGGTGAAAATCAAGCTAATGGAGAAATTACGATTAAACGTGAAGGAATGGCTGTTGTAAATTATTTGCTTCCTTTACAGTTAGGCCACTGCTCGAATGAAAGCATAATTTGCCGTGATGAAGTTTGTTATCTTCAAGTTGGAAGAACATATACAAATCCTATTATTTCAGATAAGAGTGTACCTGATCCAAGTGTGATTCGTGCCAAGGATGGGTACTTTTATTTATATGCGACACAAACCAAGACTTATTGGATGCCTGTTTATCGCTCAAAAGATTTAGTGAATTGGGAATATCAAGGTACAGCTTTTAATAAAGCAACCGAACCTGATTTACCGGGGGGAGGGGCATTCTGGGCTCCGGAGATTCGTTTTCTTAATGGCAAATATGTACTTTATTATTCATGGGCTAAAATGAATGGCGCTGATATTAGTTATACGGCTGTAGCTGTAGGTGATACACCTATGGGACCTTTCCCTGACAGTAAAGAATTGATAGGGAATAAAGAATTTGGTTCTAATTGTATAGATCAGTTTTATTATGAAGAGGATGGGAAGAAATATATGTTCTTTGGAAGCTTTAAAGGTATTTATGTTACTGAATTGGAAGATGATGGGTTGACTGTTAAATTAGGAAATGATGGAAAACCTACTTTGAAGAAACAAGTTTGTGGGAATGCTTTTGAGGGTACTAATATATATAAAAAAGGCAAATATTATTATTTGTTTGCCTCCATTGGTAGTTGTTGCAATGGCGTGAATGCTTCTTATCAAGTAGTAGTTGGGCGTTCGGAAAACCTTCTTGGTCCTTATGTTGATAAAGACGGGAAAGATATGCTTAAAAACAACTGGGAACTTGTGTTGGAAGGAGATGGGCAAAAATGGATAGGACCTGGACATAATTCTATTATTATTCAAGATGATGAAGGTACAGACTGGATGATCTATCATAGTTACCTGAAAAAAGATGGTGGAGTTGGAGGCCGTTTGGGAATGCTTGATCGTTTGCAATGGTCATCAGATGGTTGGCCTTATATCAAGAATTGTGTGCCTTCCGATTCAGATTTAATTCCTGTATTTAACAATTGAGAATATATTACTAACATTTAAAATCAATGTATTATGAAAATGAAAACAAAAGATCATGGTTGGTATTTCCTATGTGGATTACTGGCGTTGGTTAGTTTCTGTTTCGTTAGTTGCAAAGATGATAACGAGGAAGGAGAACCACCTTTTGATCCAAGTAGGCCTGTAGCTATTTCTGATTTTACTCCTAAAGAAGGGGGATTAGGAAGTCGTTTGGTGCTATATGGGGATAATTTTGGAAATGATGTATCCCGAGTTAAAGTAACTATTGGTGGGCAAAATGCCAAGGTAGTAGGAGTGAAAAACCAGAGTCTGCATTGTTATGTTCCATCAAAAGCTTATGAAGGTGACATTGAAGTTACTATTCTAGATGAGTATGGAGAAGAATTGGCTTTTGTAGAGGCAGAAGAAAAGTTTACTTATAAGAAGAAAATGTTGGTGACTACTTTCCTTGGAGAAACTTATGAGAATAATACAAAATATGATATAAAGGATGGACCTTTTAACGATTGTGGAGGGGTTGAAAATATGTTATGGATGGTCTTTGATCCTTTTGATCATGATTATTTGTATGTCTGTGGTGGAAACAAGTCTCATCGTGTGCTTAATTTTAAAGACGAACGATTGGAAACTATAACCTTTCCAAGTCCAGTAGAGAATAAAACCTTAAATGTTCTTAGTTTTTCAACTAAAGGAGAATTGATTGCTGTTAGAGATGTTGCTAATACTACGGAAGATGCAGTTTTTTTCTATTCTCGTGAAAGCGGATTTAAAACACAAGTAAATTCATTTATTGCTCGTGGTTGTAGATCGGCTAGTGCTCATCCTCGTAATGGGGAAATTTATACTTCCAGATATGATTTAGGGGTGATTGGAAGATATGATCCAGAAACCAAGGTGCATGATGTAAGTAAGGTTAAATTGCCGTATTCAAAATGCCAGATATTTACGAATATTCATCCAACCGGAAAATATATGTACATAACTCTGTCTGACAAGCATTATATTATGCGTAGTGATTATGATGAGGCTGAAAAAACATTTACTACTCCTTATTTGGTTTGTGGAAAGTATGATACAAAAGACTGGGTGGATGGAATGGGTAATAATGCTCGTCTTAACACTCCACGGCAGGGCTGTTTTGTGAAAAATCCAGATTATGCGGGGCAAGAAGATGAATATGATTACTATTTCTGTGAAATAGATAATCACTGTATACGTAAATTAACTCCGCAAGGGCGTGTAAGTACATATGCTGGACGTCCGAATGGAAGTGGTACTGCTGGTTTTAATAATGGTGATTTGCGTTTGGAAGCGCGTTTTAACAAACCGATATGCATTGTGTATGATGATGTGAGAGAGTGTTTCTTTGTTGGAGATAGTAATAATCATCGCATTCGTAAGATTGCTATGGAAGATTAATAAATGATAAACACGCATTATAATGAGAAATTTTTTATTAACATGTATGTTACTATTGGGCCTTGCAGTCAATGCCTCTGCACAGGAAAGGATTGTAGTAACAGGAATTGTGACCGATACGAATAATGAACCTATGATCGGTGTTAATGTATCTATTGCGGAGATGCCTGGATTGGGGGCTATTACTGATATGAATGGTAGATATTCAATTAAGATGCCGACTTTTCACAAATTGGTATTTACTTATATTGGCTTTGACCGGCAAGAAGTACTTGTAAAAGAACAGCGAGTAGTAAATGTGATAATGAAAGAATCAGAAGCTAGCCTTATTGATGAAGTCGTAATTACTGGTACTGGTGCTCAAAAGAAAATTGCAATAACCGGAGCGGTAACCAATGTGGATGTAGCAGACTTAAAGTACACTCCTTCTTCTTCCATGGCTGATGCTTTAGCGGGAGTTGTGCCTGGTATACATGCTATGCAATCCAATGGTCGTCCTGGTACTGTATCTGAGTTTTGGGTACGTAGTATTTCGACTTTTGGTGCTAATAGTTCGGCATTAGTTTTAGTTGATGGTTTTGAACGGGATCTGAATGAAGTAAGTGTTGAAGATGTGGAATCGTTTACTGTATTAAAAGATGCTTCGGCTACTGCAATTTATGGTAGTAAAGGTGCGAATGGTGTTATTTTAATTAATACTCGTCGTGGTAAAGAGGGGAAAATTAATATCAATGCTAAAGTAGAAGGGTTCTATAATACATTTACCAAACTCCCAGAGTTTGTAGATGGATATACTTATGCCTCTATGGCTAATGAAGCTAAGATTGCACGTAATCAAGAACCACTTTTCCGACCAGAGGAATTAGAAATTTTCCGTTTAGGACTTGATCAAGATTTATATCCAGATGTAGATTGGATGGATGTGATGTTGCGTAGTGGTGCTTACAGTTCACGTGCATCGTTGAACATGACTGGTGGTGGTAAAACAGCTCGTTATTACGTGGGTGGTAGTTACTATGATCAACAGGGTATGTATAAGACAGATAAATCGTTAAAGAAGTATAATACCAATGCGAACTATCGACAATGGACTTACCGCATGAATGTAGATATTGATATAACTAAAACTACTTTGTTGAAGGTGGGTATTTCTGGTTCACTTAAGAAGCAAAATGACCCAGGGGTAGGAACAGGAGCTATTTGGACCACGTTGATGGGCTATAATTCTATCATGATGCCTTTGACTTATTCGGATGGAAAAATTCCATCCTGGTCGGAAAAAGAAGATAATATCAATCCGTGGACACAGGCGACTCAGACTGGATATAACGAAAGTTGGAAGAACAGCATACAAACTAATGTAGTATTGGAGCAGGATCTGAAATTCATCACAAAAGGATTGAAGTTTATTGGACGCTTTGGATACGATACTTATAACGATAATTATATCAAACGTGTTAAATTCCCGGAATTATATGGAAATCATTATCGTGACACTGATGGAGAACTTCACTTGACTAGAGTGAGAGAAGAGCAACAAATGACTCAAAGTTCTGGAGGAAATGGAGAACGTAAGGAGTTTTTTGAGGGAGAACTGCACTATAATCGCGGTATTCAAGATCATCATTTTGGGGCTGTTTTAAAATACACCCAATCTTCTAAGGTTATGACACAAAATATTAATTCGGATCTAAAGAATGGAATAGCCCGTCGTAATCAAGGTTTGGCAGGACGTATTAACTACAATTGGAGATATCGTTATTTTGTTGATTTTAATTTTGGATATACTGGTTCTGAGAATTTTCATAAAGATAATCGTTTTGGCTTTTTTCCAGCTGTTTCCTTTGCTTGGAATGTGGCAGAAGAAGCATTTATAAAGGATCATGCGAAATGGATTAATATGTTTAAAATTCGTTATTCGTGGGGTAAAACGGGTAATGATGATTTAGGAGCTCGTTTTCCTTATTTATATGCACTTGAAAGAATGTATAAAAGAGACAAGGATGGAAATTACGAGAAGAAGGACGATAAACTTATAGATACGGGAGGGTACCAATTTGCGGATAATAACTTTGAAAGATATTATAAGGGATTGCGTTATTCAACTTTAGCTTCCTCTGACGTTTCGTGGGAAATTGCTACTAAGCAAGATTTAGGAATTGATTTTAGTTTCTTTAATGATAAGTTGTCTGGTTCTATTGATTACTTTCATGAAAAACGTACGGGTATTTATATGGAGCGTAAATATTTGCCATGGATTGTTGGTTTATCGGCTGTAAATGCGAAGAATGAGGAACAATACCCCAAAGGAAATGTAGGTGAAGTGAAAGTAAAAGGATTTGATGGAAATTTTGCATTTAAGCAAAAAATAGGTAAAGTGGACTTGACATTACGTGGTAATATGACTTACGGTAAGAATGAAATTTTGGAACGTGATGAGGAAAACACAGTCTATTGGTATAAAATGCAGGAAGGTCACCGGGTAGATCAAGCAATGGGATTGATTGCATTGGGTTTATTTAAGGATTACGAAGAAATTCGTAATTGGCCAAAACAGTTTGGAGATGTGATGCCAGGAGATATTAAGTATAAAGACATTAATGGTGATGGTGTAATTAATGATGATGACAAGGTTGCTATTGGTGCTACGAAGAAACCAAACTTTACTTATGGCTTTGGTATGGCTGCTAAGTGGAAAGGTTTGGATGTGAATGTGCATTTTCAAGGAGTTGGCAAGTCAACTTATTTTATTGATGGCTCTACGGTTTATATGTTTTCAGGTGGCGATGGTTGGGGAAACGTGTTAAAAGATATGGCTGAGAGTAATCGTTGGATATTGGGTGTTAATGAAGACCCTAATGCTGAATATCCACGTCTGACTTATGGAAAAAATGATAATAACAACCGTTCTTCTACATTTTGGTTGAGAAATGGTGCTTACCTTCGTCTGAAGACCTTGGATGTCGGTTACTCCTTACCAAAAGCGTTGGTGAATAAGATTCATATGAATCAGGTACGTATTTTCTTTATAGGTACTAACTTACTCACTTTTTCTAGTTTTAAATCTTGGGATCCAGAAATGGGTAGTTCAAACGGAAAGCAATATCCGCTTAGTAAAACTTTCTCGTTAGGTATATCAGTTAATCTATAATAAGACGAATATATGAAAAAAGTAATTATAATTTTATCCTTTATGACAGGATTGGGCTTTTCTTTAACCGGATGTGCCGATTATTTGGATTCCGATTATCTGTTTGATGAGCGTCTGACTATTGAGGATGTGTTTAGTAGTAAAGATTATACTAATGAATGGATCGCTCGTGCTTATGCTTATTTGGGCGATGATTACATGCAAGATGTTTGTAGTAAAAAGAGCCTGCCATTCAATTTTGCTGATGATATGTATTTTGGTGATGAATCTGATGGTTACAAAAATTGGAAGAGTGGTCAATATACCGAAGAGGGGGTTCTTGGTAGTAAGAATCAGAGTGAAAAGGTTTGGAAAACAGCTTATCAAGGTATTCGTCAGGTCTCTATATTCTTAAATAATATTGATAGAAATAAAGAATTCTCAGAAGAGGAGATTGCGGACTTTAAGGGACAATCTCATTTCCTGCGGGCATATTTTTATTGGTTTATGCTTCGTTTGTATGGACCGATACCTATTATCCCAGATGAGGGACTTGATTATATGGATTCATATGATAACTTAGCTTATCCGCGAAATACATATGATGAATGTGTAGCGTATATAACAGATGAATTGATAAAAGCTGCAAATGTATTGCCACTTCAGAGACCTGTACAAGAGATTGCGCGACCAACTCGTGGAGCAGCATTAGCATTACGTGCCAAAGTTCTTTTATTTGCTGCAAGTCCGCTATATAATGGAAAAGCTCCAGCTTCGGTTGCTGCGGCTTTGGTGAATAAAGATGGAACACATTTACTACCAGAATCATATGATGAAACGAAATGGGCTAAGGCAGCAGCAGCGGCTAAGGATGTAATGGACTTGAATTATTACGAACTGTATGTGGCTCCTTCTAGGGCAGTAGGCGAGCTAGCTTACCCAGCTACAATTGCTCCTCCATATCATAAAGAGTTTTCAGAGCAAGATTGGCCTAATGGCTGGAGGAATATTGATCCGTTTGAATCATATCGTTCGATTTTCAATGGGGCAGTAGCTGCTAGTGCTAACCCTGAATTAATCTTCACACGTGGGCAGAATCAAGGCGGTGAAAATCTAAAGGTTTTAGTGATCCATCAATTGCCTCGTAATGCAGCTGGAGGGTATGGTTCTCATGGTATTACACAGAAGCAATGTGATGCTTATTATATGAATGATGGGAAAGATTGTGCAGGTATGAATGATATGTATGCGGACAGAGCTGGATATGAAGGTCGTTACAATTTGAATTCACGTTCGAAGGACTTTGTGACAACAGAAGAACTAGCAGAATATCCAGAACTAGGTCCGTTAGGGGCGGGAGTTTCCAAACAATATGTACAGCGTGAACCACGTTTCTATGCCTCTGTCGCATATAATGGAAGTACATGGAATTTGTTACGAGCACTTAATGATGATACTCATGATGAGGAGAAAAATGTACAGGTCTACTATTATCGAGGTGATGGACATGACGGGTATAAGACTTCTACATATTGGTTACGTACAGGTATTGGTATTAAGAAATATGTGCACCCTGATGATATTAGTTACACTCAGAAAAATGCTTATGATGTAAGTCGCGTTACATTTAAACCAGATCCTGCTATTCGTTATGCAGAAATTCTGTTAATTTATGCTGAAGCTTTGAATGAACTGGGAGGTTCGTATGAAATAGCTTCTTGGGATGGCAGTAAAAAGCATTCTATTAGTCGGAATGAGTCAGAAATGAAAAAGGGGATCCGTCCAGTTCGTATTCGTGCTGGATTACCTGATTATAGTGAAGAAGATTATGGTAACCCTTCAAAATTCCGTGTTAAACTGAAACGGGAACGACAGATAGAACTTTTCGCAGAAGGACATCGTTACTTTGATTTGCGCCGTTGGATGGATGCTCCAGAAGAAGAAGCTGCACCGGTATACGGTTGCAATATGTTGGCGACAGAAGATATGAAGGTAGAGTTTCATACTCCAGTAATATGCACTTCTTTACCAACTATCTTTGCGGAGAAGATGTGGTTTTGGCCGATCAACCATAAAGAATTGAAGCATAATGTTAATCTGATCCAGAATCCGGGTTGGACTAATCCAGAATAATCTTTTAATTATTGGAGATATGAAAAAAATATATTATCTATTTTTGAGCATGATTGTAGCGATATGCTGTATTTCGTGCAACAACGAATGGGAAGATGAACAGTATTTGCAGTTGGCTTCTTTCAAAGCTAATGTAAATTCTCAAGGAGTAACTACAACCTATGTTCGTTACAAACCAGGAGGAACTGTACGTTATAACCTTCCAGTAATACTTAGCGGTTCGACCATGAATAGTCAAGCGGTATCCGTTCGTGTTGCTTTGGATCCGGATACTTTAGCACAATTGAATAAGGAGGTGTATGGACATCGTGAAGAACTTTATTTTCAGCAACTAGAAAGTAAATATTACAGTATGCCTGAGACTGTAGAGATACCGGAGGGAGAATGTATCTCAGTGTTGCCTATTGATTTTACATTGGATGCTGATTTGGACCAAGCAGACAAGTGGGTATTGCCTTTGCAAATTGTGGATGATCCTTCGTTAGGATATCAAGCAAATCCTCGTAAGTATTATCGGAGAGCTATGCTAAGGTTGCTTCCATTCAATGATTATTCGGGTACTTATGATGCTTCTCAATATTTGGTTTATATTGATACGGATAAAAATAATCCTTTTACAGTTGCATCGCAACGGGCATTTGTTGTAGATGATAGAACTATTTTTATTTATGCTGGAACGAGAGATATAGATTTTCTGGATCGAAAACTATATAAGGTCTTTATTCGTTTCCCAGAAGAGGGTTCAGATACTAAAAAACTGGAAATTTGGTCCGATAATCCAGAAATAAATCTGACAGTGGATCCAGACTACCCTGCAAACTTCGTGATGTATGATGAGATGGATGATTTAAAGCCTTATTTGAAGAAAATCTTTATAACAATTAATTTAAATTATACGTTTGAAGATTATACTACTATACCAGGTAAACGAATCAAATATTCAGTATCGGGTGCCTTATCAATGCAGCGTGATTTGAATACATTGATTCCTGATGAGGATCAACAGATTCAATGGTAAAAGTACTAATAAAAGCAGACATGGTTAACAGATGATTAATCTATGTTGCTAAACTGAAACGCAGGTTATCGCAAATTTTGATTTGATTCAGAATGGGTTTGTGATAGCTTGCGTTTTAAACATTAAAAATGAAGAATGTTTGTAACATTTATTTTTTAGATAAAAAATATGAAAAATACACACTATAGGTTATTTTTAAACGTATGTTTAATATTAGGTACTATTTTCTTTTTGTCTTGTGGCGGAGGTGATGATTCGCTACTTAATGAGAATGATCAGAAAGAAGATGATGGGCAGAAAAACGAAACAGTTATAGAGTCTGTTTCCGATTTTACAGCGAAAGAGACTAATAAGGCAAATGAATTACTATTGGAATGGAAAAATCCATCAGGAATTGTCGCTGTGGAGATATCTTATTTCTTGGAAGAAAATGAGAAATCTCCTGCAATTATAAATGTGCGTGTATATGGTGAGAAAAATAGTAAATATACACTCCAATTACCAGAATTTGGAACCTACCAAGTTGCTGCTGTAGCCGTTGATAATTATGGTAAGCGTTCCGAGAAAGTGACGATTTCAGCTACTCCAGCCGAAAAAGACGCGATTGACCCGGATATAATAGCAGAGTATAAATTGCCGATTGCCGATCCTTTTATGTTATACCATGAAGGTAAATACTATGCATATGGAACTCGTGTTAACGGATTCGAAGTGTATATCTCTGAAGATTTGAAGCAATGGAAGCGAAATGATATAAAGGCTTTGTCACCGGAAAATTCCTGGGGAACTAAATGGTATTGGGCTCCGGAAGTATATTATGTGAAATCAAAGAATTTGTTTTATATGTTCTATTCGGTGGAAGAACATATTTGTGTAGCTACCTCTACTAGCCCGGAAGGTCCATTCGTACAAAGAGAAAAGAAACCTATTGTAGCAGATGAAAAAGGAATTGATACCTCGTTTTTTATAGATGATGATGGTACTCCTTATCTCTATTATGTGCGATTTACCGGGGGAAACGTGATTTGGGTAGCAGAAATGAATGATGACTTGACCAGTATAAAAAAAGAAACATTGACTAAATGTATAAGTGCTACTGAACCTTGGGAGAAGAAACAAGGTACGATTGCCGAAGGTCCTTCGCTATTGAAAAAAGGGAATACTTATTATCTGATATATTCGGCAAACCATTATGAAAGTAAAGACTATGCTGTAGGATATGCAACAGCTAGTTCTCCTAAAGGACCTTGGACCAAGTATAGTGGAAATCCAATTCTCCGAAGAGACAAAGAGGCTGCTAAGTCTGTAGGACTAGTCGGTACAGGACATGGAGCACCGTTTGTCTGTGCCGATGGAAGTTATAAATATATCTTTCATGCTCATGCAAGTGAGACTAGTGTAGGTCCTCGTACTTCTTATATCAGTAACTTCAATATCTCCGATAAAGGAGTAATTAGTATTACAGGAGAAACGATTGAACCGGTGAGAATAAAGTAACCCTATAAACTAGGAATATCATGAAAAATATCCGATTTAATATGCTGTTAGGAATCTGTTTCTTTCTCTTATTTGCATTATTAGGTGCATGCGGTGGGGGCGACTCGCCTATCACGGATGAAATAGATGATGGAAAGCAGGATGGACAGGGCCCAAAAACAGTACCTCCGGTTACCAATCTTGTGGCGGAGAAAACGGAGAGAGCGAATGAATTGCAAGTAAGCTGGACTAATCCTGTCGGAGCTATTTCTGTAGAGATCTCTTATTTGTTAGAGGGAGATAAACCTGAGAACACAGCAAAGAAAAACATACGTATTGCTACAGAAAAGGTTGGTTCACTGTTAATAGTTGTCTCTGAACCGGGAACATATATTGTGACTGCCGTCGCTGTTGATAATTATGGGAAACGCTCGGAGGAATTGACGGTCACTGCTACGCCGCTTCGTGAAGAAGAGGTAGTGAGAACCCGTTTCCTAGAAAGAGCTGACATCCTGATGACTTCGTTAATGAATCTTTGTTTCGGAAAGTCTGCACGTGACTGTTGGAATACAAGATATCCGCTTGCTACCGGACCTTATTGGGATGGAGATGCCGTAGTCTGGGATCAAGGAGCAGGGCTTTCTGGCTATGTAGCTTTGCGTGGAGCTTCAATCGGGGTATCTGCTTATGAAAAAAAGTATGCAGATTTGACTGACCGTATGTTTAATAGTATCAATCGTTTTATCACAACTGATAACAAGCGCAGCGCTTACGCAGTTTATCCGCAAAACGGAAATGAAAGGTATTATGACGATAATGTCTGGATAGGACTGGATATGGCGGAACTGTATGAACAGACAAAGGAAAATCGTTTCTTGGAGAAGGCGAAAATGGTTTGGGATTATTTGATGGTGGGAAACACCAGTTCATGTGGTGGCGGTATTCTTTGGAGGGAAATACCGGCATACAGTAATAAACATACATGTTCTACCGCACCGGCTGCAGTATTGGGATGTAAATTATATCAGATAACCAAAGAGCAGAAGTATCTGGATAAAGCTAAAGAATTTTATGCATGGTTGATACAATACATGCAAGATCCGAGTGATCACCTTTTCTATGATAATATTACTCCTTCGATGACTATAGGTAAAAGTAAGTACAGTTACAATTCCGGTCAGCCAATGCAGGCTGCTTGTTTATTGTACAATATAACAGGAGAACAACAATATCTGAATGAAGCGCAGCAGATTGCCCGTTCAGCCCACAGTAAGTGGTTTACCTTGTATGACTCAAAAGAACTGGGAGAAAAGTTCTATCGTATAAATGGAGATCATGCCTGGTTTTATTCTGTATTGTTTCGTGGTTTCCTTGAACTGTATAAGATTGATGGAAGAAGGGATTATGTCACTGCGTTCGAGAAGAGCATGTTGCAGGCTTGGATGTCAGAATGCCGGAATCAAACAACTAATCTGCTGAGTAATAATTATTTTATCGGTAAAACGAATTCTTCTTGGCAAGTCCTGCACGAAGGAGCTTTTGTCGAGATGCTGGCTCGTTTAGCTGTACTGGAACTAGAAGGAAAATAATGAAGAATAAGATGTATAAAATGAAAAATGATGGTTGGATACATGATATAGCGAAGGCACTGTGTTGCATATTCCTGATAATGACATCGGGTGGTATGCTTTATAGCTGTTCCAGTGAAAATGAAGAACCTGTGCCACCGGTTCAGGAAGGTACGGGAAATGACGAAAAGGAAAAATACACCTATGTGTATCAGTTGAAGGCAGATAATTATAATATGCCGACAGAGGGTACTATCTCTCCTGAGTATGATGACTCTCCTGAGGGAAAAGATATTAGTAGTTTGGTTGATGGAGACTGGACAACTTCTTTCTATACTCCTAATAATTCTGTCTCTATCATCTGGAAGGGAAAAGAACCGGTTGTAGCGCGTTATTATTCGGTTATGGCAACCGGAGATAAAGAAGGAAATGCACCTGGTGCGTGGTCTCTTTACGGATCGAATGACAATGTGAAGTGGACCGAACTAGATAATAGAATTCGGCAGGAGTTTGAAAAAAGGGAGAAAAAGTTTTTGGAGTTGAGACATAAGGAGGCGTATCAGTATTATAAACTGACCATTCATCGGAATCAAGGCGGAAAAGGAATCGAAATTCAGGAATGGATGTTACAGACCAAGCGGACAATTGATACTCCCTTACTGACTGATTTTCCGGAAGGGAGTACTCCTAAGGAGATAGGGAAACGATTGGGAAAACTTTTTGCAAAGGGGAAACATAATGGGAAAACTCTCAGTTATCCGGAAACTTTTACTTGGAACGGAGCATTGAAATATGCGGAAGTAGTGAAAGACAATGAACTGATCCGGTCCTTGAAAGATGGGTTTGAGTCCTTTTTTACTACTGATAGGCACTTTTTGCCTGGGATGGATCATGTTGACCGGAATATGTTCGGTAGTCTTCCTCTCACATTATATCTGATCACTAAAGACGAACGATATCGGGAAATGGGCATGCCTTATGCAGATACCCAATGGGAAGTACCGGAAAATGCAAGTGCAAGTGCGAAGTCATGGGCAGCGAAGGGATATAGCTGGCAAACTCGCTTGTGGATTGACGACATGTATATGATTCCAGTCATTCAAACGCATGCTTATAAAGTGACCGGTGAATTGAAATACGTTGAGCGCGCTGCTAAAGAAATGGCGATGTATCTGGATGAGTTGCAACGTACGAATGGACTTTTCTATCATGCGCCGGATGTACCCTATTTTTGGGGAAGAGGAAACGGATGGGTGGCGGCAGGGATGGCAGAAGTGCTTCGCTATCTGCCGGAATCGAGCCCATATCATTTGCCTATTGTAAGAGGTTTCCAAACTATGATGGCAAGTCTGAAAAATTATCAAACAGAAGAGGGTATGTGGAGACAGTTGATTGATAAACCGGACTGTTGGGTAGAAACATCGGGCTCGGCTATGTTTACTTACGCATTTATTATGGGAGTGAAATATGGATGGTTGCCGGTAAAGGAGTATGGTGAGGCTACTCGAAGAGCATGGTTGGCTATGCTTACTTATATAAACTCGAATGATAAAGTAAGAGAAGTGTGTGTCGGTACCAACAAAAAGAACGACATGCAGTATTATTATGATCGTCCGCGTAATACGGGAGATTATCATGGACATGCACCCTATCTTTGGTGTACGGTTGCTCTTCTGGAAAAATAACGATGAATACGGGCGATTCTGTCTTTTATTAAAGTATTTTGGGACTAAAATCTTATTTATTGACCTGTTTTTGGCATGTTGAATAAAAGGAAACCTCTACTTTTGTTCCATGCCAAAAACCATTTAAAACTATAACATAAATATGCACAACTTTGTTAAGACTCTTTTTTCTGTTTTGCTACTACTTTTCTGTTCAGTATTGACTGCACAAAATAGGATGAATGACGCCAGAGATCCAAATCGTATTTGGCTTGATTCGGAAGTCACTCATCATGGAGATTATCAGTGGAAAATGATGAAAGCAGGCGATATCACAGATCCGGGTGAGAAAATATCTTTATCAGATTATCCGACTGAACAATGGTTGCCAGCCATTGTTCCCGGTACAGTCTTAAATTCTTTGGTGTATAATCAGAAATATCCCGAACCTTATTATGGAGTCAATAATAAGCTTGAATCAAAACTAATCCCTGATCTCTCTCAGGTCGGACGTGACTTTTATACTTATTGGTTCCGTACAGAGTTTGAGGTCCCTCAGTCTTTTAAGGGGAAGAATGTTTGGTTACAGCTGGATGGAATCAATTATCGGGCAGAAGTATGGGTGAATGGGAATTTGCTTAGTACCATCAATGGTATGTTTATACAGGACTATATTAATGTGACCGATTTTGTAAAGATAGGGAAGAATAATGCACTGGCTGTAAAAGTGTATCCGGTTGATGTTCCCGGAAGTACTAAGCCGAAGTCCTGGGGGGCTGCGGGAGAATTCCATAATGGTGGTAACGGCAATATCGGATTGAATACTACGATGTTGATGACTGTAGGCTGGGACTTTACCTTTATGGATGGCATCCGTGACCGCAATACAGGCATCTGGAAAAACATTTCTATCTATGCTACCGGAAAGGTAGCTTTACGTTATCCGTTTATTAAGTCTGAATTGCGTAAACCGGATTATGACCAGGCACGTGAGACCGTATCTGTAGAAGTGATTAATTCGTCAACTAGCAATAGTGGAATTAATTGCAAAGTAAAGGGTGAGATTGTAGGTGAGAATATATCTTTTGAGAAATCATTCCGAGTGATTCGGGGAGAACAAAAACTGGTTACTTTTTCGTCGGAAGAGTTTCCGCAACTTGTGATGAATTCTCCTCGCTTGTGGTGGCCGGTCAACAAAGGACCGCAAAACTTATATGATCTGAAGTTGACCGTATCGGTTGACGGAGTGGTCTGTGATTCCGTAAAGACGAGATTTGGCATTCGTGAAATCACTTCCGATACTAAGACACCGGACAAATCACGTGTCTTTTATGTAAACGGCAAACGATTGTTTATCCGTGGTACGAACTGGATACCGGAAGCTATGTTGAGACACTCTGATGAGCGTACTTATGCTGAATTGCGCTATACCCGCCAGTCGGGCGTCAACCTTCTGCGTATGTGGGGAGGTGGTATTGCCGAATCTGACTATTTCTTCCAGCTTTGTGATGAACTGGGTTTGCTGGTATGGCAGGAATTCTGGATGACAGGGGATACTCGTCATCCTCATGACAAGGCTCTCTATATGAGTAACGTGGAGTCTACAGTGAAGCGTATTCGTAATCATCCGTCTCTGGCTTATTATGTTGCTTCCAATGAAAGCACAGAAATGACCGGTACTCCCGAACTGCTGAATCAGTTGGATGGTACACGCGGATATCAGATGCAGTCGGAGTGTGCTGGAGTACATGATGGCAGCCCTTATAAACAGGTGAATCCGATGCAGCATTATGAAAATACAGCTTCTCCACGAGGTAGTCGTGTAGATGGCTTTAATCCTGAATATGGTGCACCGACTCTTCCTACAGTAGAAATACTCCGGGAAATGATGGATGAGAAAGACCTGTGGCCTATCAACAAAGAAGTGTGGGATTATTTGGATGGAAATGGTTTCCATCTGATGACTACTATGTATACAGACTTGGTAAATCATTATGGAAAGTCATCTTCGATTGACGAATTTGCTCAGAAAGGACAATTGCTGGGTGCAATAAACTCCAAGAGCATTTGGGAAGTATGGAACTATAATAAACTGGATTATGGTGACCGTTTTTGTTCAGGGCTTTTGTTTTGGTATCATAACTGTTCTATGAGGCAGGTAGCTTCCCGTATGTGGGACTGGTCTCTGGAGCCGACAGCTTCTCTTTATCACACGGCCAATTCTTTAGAACCTTTGCATGCTCAGTTCGATTATCTTAAAAATACGGTTTCCGTAGTGAATGATTTCTATCGTTCTTTCGATAACTACAAGGTTACAGCACAGGTGTATGATATAAATAGCCGGAAGGTGTTTGAAGAATCGGCTACTGTTAATCTACCGGCTGATGGAGTAGCGAATGATGCGTTGACTATTCGTTTTCCCGAAGACATTTCTCAAGTTCACTTTATCAAATTAATACTGAAAGATGAGAAAGGGAAAGACGTTTCTTCTAATTTTTACTGGCGTTCCAACGATAAGTACGAAGGAAAGACGACCTTGACCGGCCCGGCAGCCTCTGGCTTTGAGGATTTGAGTAAACTTCGGACTTCTAAAGTGAAACTGGCTTATAAGGTGAGGGAAGAAGGTGATAACTATTTTGTTGATATCACTATGAGGAATACATCCAATCAGATAGCTTTCTTCAATCAACTGCAATTCCTTAATGCAAAGATGAGTCCGATACGTCCGTCATTCTATACGGATAATTTCTTCTCCCTGACTCCGGGTGAAAAGAAGACGGTAACGATCGAGACGGCGAAGAAAAAACTGGGTGAAGGAGTAATATTGGTATTAAAAGGATGGAATATCGATAGCCAAAAGTATAAACTTAAGTAAGATGAAACTTAAACTTATAGCTACATTGATAGGTGGATTGTTTAATTGAGTGTTAGTGAATCGGACAAAGGAACTAATGTTCATCAAATGATAAATAGAATACTATGACTTCTAGAAGAGAATTCTTAAAAAAAGCAGGGCTGTTGACCGCAGCTTTCACTGTACCCACTCTCAATACGCAGGGAGAAACAACGCAATCCAGGCTGAGTCTGAAGAATACAAAGATTGCCGTAGATGATCGGTGGGATGTTATTGTAGTTGGCGGAGGACCTGGCGGTTGTGCTGCCGCTATCTCGGCAGCGCGCGAAGGGGCCAAGACTCTATTGATTGAAGCAATGGGGCAACTTGGCGGGATGGGCACAGCCGGTATGGTTCCGGCATGGTGTCCGTTTTCTGATGGTGAGAAGATTATTTATAGAGGTCTGGCAGAGAAAATTTTTGAAGCTTCGAGGAAAGGAGTACCGCATGAGAGAAAACAGAAAATGAATTGGGTGAGTATAAATCCCGAATATCTGATGCAGGTTTATGATCAAATGGTCGCTGATTCGGGAGCTCAGGTTCTTTTCTTTTCGAGGGTTGCAGCCGTTGAGATGTCAGCAAATGATACAATAGACGCTATCATTGTGGCAAATAAATCCGGACTTGTCGCATTCCCTCCTACTGCATCATCACGGAAAGCTACGTCCTGCGCACCGCGACGGAAGCGCATGTGGCGAATCACGACATCGTGTGTATCGAT
>OGOU01000731.1_pt1 | contig 27753 bp, 18 predicted proteins | sample 1552721 | NCBI WGS metagenome assembly OGOU01 (sample SAMEA2580176, study PRJEB22360) | human gut metagenome | biome: human gut; feature: human-associated habitat; material: faeces | place: Denmark | collected 2008/2010
CGGTTAGTCAACCATTCTCAGACAAAGAGTCAACCCTACTAAGTAAAACCACCAAACCGAGTCAACCTATTTCAGGAACGGACATCCGGAGTTGACACGGCCAAGTTTTTGGCCCGGCAGTAGCTGTGTTTAACAATTTTTTTGTAACTTCGTGCCAATAAAGTGCCGGCTATTCTTTCCGGCATTGTCAACGTATTGTATTACAAAACATTATCGCATGCTAATCATCGGTATCGCCGGAGGCACCGGCTCTGGCAAAACCACTGTGGTCAATAAAATTATCGACAGTTTTCCTGCCGGAGAGGTCGCTGTCATTCCTCAGGACTCATACTATAAGGACTCGTCACACATTCCGCCCGAAGATCGTTCGAAAATCAATTTTGACGAACCGGCCGCCATTGAGTGGACCTTACTTGTCGAACATCTCAACAAACTCAAACAAGGACATCCTATAGAAATGCCGACTTACTCGTATCTGACTTGCACACGTCAGGCCGAGACAGTCCATGTCGAGCCGTGCGATGTCGTCATAGTCGAAGGTATACTTGTGCTGTGCGAACCCGAGCTCCGCGACATGATGGATGTCAAAGTCTTTGTCGACGCCGATGCTGACGACCGTCTTATACGTGTCATTGCCAGAGACTGCATACAGCGCGGGCGTACTCCGCAGATGGTTATCGACCGTTATCAGGAAGTGCTCAAACCTATGCACTGCCAGCACATCGAACCCTCAAAACGCTTCGCCGACCTTATTGTTCCGCAGGGTGGAAGCAACACCGTTGCCATCAGACTGCTTACCGACTACATTGACAGTCGTCTGCGCCACTGAGTAAAACAACACGTGCGCCTTGCACGTTGATAAATATATTGACGCCCCGGATCCGATTTAATCGCTCATTTCTCTATTTTCCAGATGGGACTTTCATTCAAACTGAACTTCAGACATCGCGACGGTGCGGACGTACCCGAAATCGTCCCCACCGAGCATATTGACGGACGGCAACAAACACTTGGCCCCGAAATCACCGACGGAATACATGATCGCGACATATATAAAGACACTGCCGACACCGACCGCGAAGAGTGGCTCGAACCCGAAGACGAAAATATCGGAGGTGAGTCAGACAAGATGATTCTCCGCACCGACAACCTTGTCAAAATCTACGGCAAACGAACCGTCGTCGACCATGTGTCAATCGATGTCACTCAAGGCGAAATTGTCGGTCTGCTCGGCCCTAACGGTGCCGGCAAGACAACAACTTTCTATATGACAACCGGCCTAATCCGCCCCAACAGCGGACGCATTTTTCTGGACAAGACTGAAATTACAGGCTATCCGGTTTATAAACGCGCCCGACGCGGAATCGGATATCTGGCACAGGAAGCCTCGGTGTTCCGCAAACTTTCTGTCGAAGACAATATCCGGGCCGTGTTGCAAATGACCGGCAAGCCCAAAGATTATCAGCGCGAAAAACTCGAGACGCTTATTTCTGAGTTCAATCTACAGAAAGTTCGTAAAAACCTCGGCGACCGACTCTCGGGTGGCGAACGCCGCCGTACCGAGATTGCCCGCTGTTTAGCCATTGACCCAAAATTCATCATGCTCGACGAGCCTTTTGCCGGTGTCGACCCTATCGCCGTCGAGGACATACAGTCGGTCGTCTATAAGCTGAAAGAAAAGAATATAGGCATCCTCATCACCGACCACAATGCCCCGGAGACACTGTCAATCACCGATCGCGCCTATCTGCTTTTTGAAGGACGTATACTTTTTCAGGGAACGTCCGAGCAACTCGCCGAAAATCCCGTCGTCCGCGAGAAATATCTCGGACGCAACTTCATCTTCCGGCGCAAGAAGTTTGACTGACAACAATTTACATAAATGCATCTAACATAATCATACCATTATTCATTAATTCATCAAAAAATATTATGAAAAAGATTTACCTTTTGGCAATTAGCGTCTTACTGGCAGCGGCACCCAAGGCACATGCCCAGTTTAATCTCGGACGTTTGGTCCAGGGTGGAACAAAACTCGTTCAAGCCGCCACTGTCAGCAGCGAACAGATACAGCAATACGTCAAGGAATATATCGCCGATTCTGACTCCAAGAATAAAGTAGCTGCAGCCAACAGCAAATATACCCAACGTCTCAACAAGTTAACCGAATGGCTTAATTCGGTGACCATTAATCCCGGCAAAAAAAATCAGATGATCATACCTCTCAACTTCAAAGTATATATGACCGATGATGTCAATGCTTTTGCCTGCGCAGACGGGTCGGTACGTGTATATTCGGGACTAATGGACGTCATGACTGACAACGAACTCCTCGGAGTCATTGGACACGAAATGGGACATGTAGCTCATGAAGACACCAAGAAAGCATTCAAACAAGCATTGGTAAATGCCGCTATCAAAGACGGCCTTGCTTCGACAAGCAACACTGTGGCCGCTCTTACCGACTCGCAGCTCGGAGCTCTCGGCGATGCGCTTGCCCAAGCCAAATACTCGCAGAAACAAGAAAATAACGCCGATGATTATGGCTACACTTTTCTTAAAGAACACGGCAAAAATCCCGCAGCCATGGCTTTTGCTTTCCGGCGATTGAAAGAGCTTGAAGCTGCTGCCGGTAACTCTAACACAAGTGCCATAAATCAACTCTTCTCGTCTCACCCCGAACTTGACAAACGTATCGAGCGAATGGAGAAAAAAGCATTAGCCGACGGATATTCCATTACCAAACAGGAGCCTGCTACCCAGCAGAGGACAAGCAAAACGTCAACTTCCGCTAAATCAAAATCAAAGAAAACTACGACCAAGAAGTCAACAAAGTCCTCAAAAAAATCTAAAAAATAAGATAATCAAAGCGTCATGACAGAAAAAGGTTATCTAAGAGTCTCCGCAGCCGTACCCGAGGTATCGGTCGCAGATGTGCAGTCAAATATCCGCGCCATAGCTGACATGGCCGGACAGCTTGACCGTGAATACGTCGAACTCGCCGTCTTTCCCGAGATGTCTGTGACGGCCTACACATGCGCCGACCTTTTTCACCAACAAACATTACTCGAAGCTGCCGAAAACGGCCTCGGCAAGCTTCTAACGGCTACCCGGGGACTCAACCTGACCTTTGCCGTAGGCGTTCCTGTCCGTTGTGACGAAGCCCTTTATAACTGTGCGGCAATATGTGCGCGCGGACAACTTTTAGCACTCATACCCAAGACTTATATTCCCAACTACAACGAGTTTTACGAAAAACGCTGGTGGTCATCGGCCCCGGCTCATCCCGTCAGACTCACCTTTGCAGGACATGATGTCATGCTCTCCACACGGCAACTTATAAAAGTCGCCAACACTCTTGTTGCCGCTGAAATCTGCGAGGATATGTGGGCCCCGGTACCACCTTCGGCTTTCGCGGCAATGGCAGGCGCCGAAGTCATCGTCAATCTTTCGGCCAGCGACACACTCATAGGCAAGCATGCCTGGCAGCAGAAACTTGTCAGCGGCAACTCCGCACGGTCGATTTGTGCCTATGTTTATGCTTCGGCCGGATTCGGAGAATCCACCACCGACCTTGTTTTCGACGGTCCTACCTATATTGCCGAAAAAGGCAAAATGCTCAAATCAGGCCCCCAAAACGACCACAAAGGCCACTTCATCACAGCCGACATAGACATAGATGCCATCAGTCGCGACCGCATGCACAATTCGACCTTCGGCGACTGCCGTCGTATCAATGAAACTGCTCTTAATGATTACACGACAGTCATTTCGCCCACCGTGGTCACTGACAAAACGGACTTGATGCGCGACATATCCCCTACTCCATTTGTTCCCGATACCCGCGACAATATTGTCCGCCGCTGCCGCGAAATCACCGATATTCAGGTTTCAGGTCTTGCACGCCGACTTACGGCCACACATTGCCGCAGCCTTGTTGTCGGCATATCCGGCGGACTCGACTCCACTCTTGCTGTGTTGGTTGCCGCCGAGACTTTCGACCGCCTCGAACTCGATCGAAAAGGCATCGTCGCCGTTACTATGCCCGGATTCGGAACCACCGGACGCACATACAAAAACGCGTTCACTCTCATGGAGCAGCTGGGTGTCACTATTCGCGAAATATCCATCGCCAAAGCCGTCACTCAGCACTTCGCAGACATAGGCCACAATCCCGAAGTCCACGATGTGACCTACGAAAACTCGCAGGCACGCATGCGCACTATGATACTTATGGACATTGCCAACCAGTGCGGAGGAATGGTTCTCGGCACCGGCGATTTGTCAGAACTGGCTCTCGGCTGGGCAACCTACAATGGCGACCACATGTCCATGTATGGCATCAACGCATCAGTCCCCAAAACCCTTGTCCGCTATCTTGTTGAAGCATTTTCGGCCAAAGCCCGCACTGAAGGCAAAACACAGCTTGCCGATGCTCTCGACGACATTTGCGCCACTCCGGTAAGCCCCGAACTGATTCCGGCCGATGCAAAGGGAAATATCGTACAGAAAACCGAAGACCTTGTCGGCCCGTACGAACTCCACGACTTCTTTCTATACTATGTCCTCCGCTACGGTTTTTCGCCCCGGCGCATATTCACCATGGCACTGCGGGCCTTCGACGGCAAATACTCGCGTGACACTGTCAAAAAGTGGATTACGATATTCTTCCGCCGATTCTTTGCCCAGCAGTTCAAGCGCTCATGTCTTCCCGACGGCCCCAAAGTTGGCTCGGTATGTCTGTCGCCACGCGGTGACTGGCGAATGCCTTCCGACGCTTCTGCAAAACTCTGGCTCGACCAGTGTGAGAGCCTATAACAATATGCCCGCAATCTCCTGAATGCTTTTCAACAGTATCACATTTCTAATATTTCTGCCCATCGTTTTTGCCATCTACTGGAGTCTACACCGACAACTGCGATGGCAGAATATCTTTGTGGTCATTGCGAGCTATGTTTTCTACGGCTGGTGGGATTGGCGATTTCTTGTGCTCATTGCATTCACGACGGTGTGCAGCTATATCTCCGGGCTGCTGATTGAGAACGCTCATAGCCGCAGGTGGTCACGTACTTATATGTGGCTAAACATATCCATAAACGTAGCCATACTCTGTCTTTTCAAGTACTTTGACTTTTTTGCAGCCAACTTTGCCGCGATGCTCGCTGCCGTCGGCATACACACCGACGCGGTCACACTGCATCTTGTGCTGCCCGTCGGCATCTCGTTTTATACCTTCCAGGCTCTCAGCTACTCGATAGACGTGTATCGCGGTAAAATATCCGCTACACATGACCCGATTGCTTTTTTCGCTTTCATATCGTTCTTTCCACAACTTGTCGCGGGTCCAATCGAACGAGCCACCAACATATTGCCACAATTCAGCCGTCAGCGCAAGTTTGACTATAAGATGGCTGTAAGTGGCCTGCAACTCATGTTGTGGGGCTTTTTCAAAAAAATGGTCATTGCCGACAACGTTGCACCTTATGTCGACTCGGTGTTCAATAATTATGCCAGCTGCGGGGCGCTGACACTATTTGCAGCTGCAATACAGTTTACCATTCAGATATACTGTGACTTCTCGGGTTATTCGGACATCGGTATAGGGACGGCACGACTCTTCGGCATACAGCTAATGCGCAATTTCCATCTGCCATACTTCTCGCGCTCGGTAAACGAATTTTGGCGACGCTGGCACATTTCCCTGATGTCGTGGTTCCGCGACTACATTTACATTCCCTTAGGCGGCAACCGCGTCAAAAAACACAAAATTGTGCGTAATACAATGATTGTTTTCCTTATCAGCGGTCTGTGGCACGGAGCGATGTGGACTTTCGTCTTCTGGGGAGCATACAGCGGACTTACCTTACTTCCGGCAGTCATTCGCGGTCGCAAAGACTCTTACAAAGGTACAATAGCCGGCGGTGACAGGAAATTGCCATCGTTCTATGAGTCTCTGCTGATGGGCCGCACTTTCCTGATTGTTCTTTTAGGATGGATTCTGTTTCGCGCTCTGACTGTCGCCGATGCATGGAATTATATCACGGGAATGTTCACCCGCTGGGGAACTCATACTCCCGTCGAAGGCAAAGAGACTTTTATATGGATAATCCTATTATTTGTTGCTGAATGGCTGTCGCGTCACCGAGAGTCCCCGCTATGTTTCGCCGGTAACGGGCTTATGCGCTACCGTGCGGCACGATGGACAGTATATTGGCTGGTCTGTGTCATCATTCTTCTCTTTTTCCGTATTCAGTCATTCATTTATTTCCAATTCTGACATACTGTGCGCCGATTTGTCATAAATATATTGCTATTTGCCTTGATTCTTGCAGTTACTCTCGCTGCAGGCGAACTGCTGGTGCGCAATGATTTCAATTCATATAAATATAAGGACCAATATGTGCGTAGTCATGGGCAGGCAATATCCACGCTGATACTGGGCGACTCGCACAACTACTATAATATAAGTGCCGCCGAGCTTGGCGACAGCGCTTTCAATCTTGCCAATGTATCGCAGAACTACGAGTACGACTTCCGTCTGCTCGAACAATATCTGCCGATACTGCCCCATTTACATACAGTCATACTTTCAATGTCATACGGCTCGCTGCGTGTCCCGGACTTCGAGCATGGCGAGGTACCTTTTTATGCTTCCAACTACAAGATGTACATGGACATAGACAAGCATAGTGACTTCTCGCTTTACAACTTCGAGATTGCTTGGCCCGAAATATATTCGGGACGCGTGCGCCGAGCAATATTCGGAGGTCGCGGAGGCTGCGACTCTTTAGGACAAAGCACCAATAACGTCCCATCGGATTATTATAAAGGCTGGACATCAAGGACCGCCGCTTTTGCCGTCGAACAGACCATATCAGACACAACGCAGGTGGCGCAAAACGTATACTGGCTCGACAGGATATGTAAGTTGTGCCATACACACGGCATACGCACAGTACTTGTCACCACACCTCTTTATATAGAATACCGCCGTCACATGGACCCCGAGCAGAGTGCCGAAATGAAACGAGTGTCAGCGATGATGCAACGACGTTATGGTACAGTCTGTCTTGACTACATGGCCGACAAGCGTTTCACATTCAAAGACTTCTACGACGGTGACCATCTTCTTCGCGGGCCCGCTACCAGGCGCCTATCCAATCTGATTCGTGCCGATATGCAATAGTTGACGCCAACAATCGCTTACTTTCAATGACATTCAACAGCTCAATCAACTACCAACTACCATAATTACCTCAGGCACTTATATAAATTTGATTTTGACTAATAGCAAAAAAATAGCTAACTTTGCGCTTTGAAAATGCCGAAACATTAACCAACCACTATAAAACATATTAAAATGAGAAAAAACATTGTTGCAGGTAACTGGAAAATGAACACCACCCTTCAGGAAGGTGTAAAACTTGCCGAAGAAGTGAACGAAGCACTCAAGACAGTCGAACCTAAATGCGACGTCATCGTTTGTGTCCCTTTCACTCATCTCGCATCAGTCAACGGAGTCATCACTGAGAAACATAAACTCGGACTTGGCGCTGAAAACTGCGCAGACCATGCCAAAGGCGCATATACCGGCGAAGTTTCTGCCGCAATGGTAGCCTCGACAGGCGCACAATACGTTATCTTAGGTCACAGCGAACGCCGTCAGTACTACGGCGAGACTTCCGAGACTCTGCGCGAAAAAGTAGCTCTGGCACTTGAAAACGGCCTCAAACCCATCTTCTGCGTCGGCGAAGTCCTCGCTGAACGCGAAGTCGGCAAACACTTCGAAGTTGTCAAATCGCAGCTTGTCGACGGCCTCTTCAACCTCTCGGCCGAAGACTTTGCAAAAGTAATCGTCGCTTACGAACCCGTCTGGGCAATCGGTACAGGCAAAACCGCAACCGCCGACCAGGCCGAGGAAATCCACGCTCATATCCGCAGCGTCATCGCCGAAAAATATGGCAAAGAAGTCGCTGACAACACCTCAATCCTCTACGGCGGCAGCTGCAAGCCTACCAATGCCAAAGAAATCTTCGCAAAAGCTGACGTTGACGGTGGTCTCATCGGCGGGGCCGCTCTCAAATGCGCAGACTTCATGGGCATCGTGACAGCTTTCTGATCCTCGAGTTCTAACATCTTAAATATGCGACATATATTCACTCTTATCCTCGCCTGTGTCTGTGCGATGGCCGTATATGCCGACGAACCTTCGGCCGGAATTGTCACGCACATCAATACTCAGCAGGGCGGCATTGCCGTCGAAATCCCCTCTGAACTTGAAAACGAACTTCAGTTCAAAAAGGAAGACCCCCGGCAGGACAAAAAGTCAGATAACACTAAAGCCCGTCGCCCGACAGTAGGATACAGAGTGGAAATATTCGCCGACAACAACGCCCGTACAGCCAAGAGTCAGGCCATAGCCCGACGCCGCAAAGTCTCGGCACGCCTGCCTCAATACCCCTCGTATTTGGTTTTCGAATCGCCATACTGGCGTGTCCGTGTCGGAGACTTCGTCTCACGCAGTGAAGCCCAGTCGGCCATGAGCGAGATTCGTCGCACATTTCCGGCTTTCTCGCACGATTTGAGGGTTGTCCGTTCTCACATTAAATAAATTATACTGAACAATGCCCGAAAAAACTCCGGTATCCCCTGAAGACATGAAGCGTGTCGAACAGATTGCCGAGCATTATCGCGCCATCCTCGAACTCATAGGCGAGGACCCAAATCGCGAAGGTCTCGTCAAGACTCCGGTACGCGCTGCCAAGGCCCTTTGGTACATTACCTCGGGCTACCGACAGAACGATGATCAGGTAATGAAGCAGGCGATTTTCGAATATGCCGGTTCCAAGATGATTATCGTCAAGGACATAGAATTCTATTCGATGTGCGAGCATCATATATTGCCTTTCTTCGGACGCATCTCGGTTGGCTATATCCCCGACGGGAAAATGATTGGTCTGAGCAAACTCGCAAGACTCGTCAACGTCTTTGCCCGACGGTTACAAGTACAAGAGAGACTTACCGCCCAGGTATGCCAAAGTATCATGCGTACGCTACATGCGCGAGGAGCTATCGTTCTCTGCAACGGAGAACACCTGTGCATGAAAATGCGAGGCGTCGAAAAAGAAAGTTCGTCGACAACCACCTGCGACTACACCGGAGCCTTCGCCGAAGACCCGGCTCTGCGCGCCGAATTCCTATCATCGCTGAAAGCTCTATGACAACCCGAAACAACATAAGCCGCCGTGAATCAGTCTCGTCCTCGTGCTGTGCTTCTGTTTCGTCACCCTATACCAACAACGCTACCGGCTGTTCTGGCCGGTAGCGCTGTTTTAAATATAATTTTTCATTATCATTCTTATTATTTTCTAACTTCTAAGGTTAAAAGCAAATCATGTCAACGTTACGATTCAAAGCAGTCGAAGAATCATTCAACCGCCATGCCGTAAAAGTCGATACTCCGGCCGAACGTCCCGACGAATTTTTCGGTAAATCCGTCTTCAACCGCACGCAGATGTTCCGGTATCTCAATCCCGAGACCTATTCGGCTCTCATTTCGGCTATCGAGAACAAAAAGCCCATATCGCGCCAGCTCGCCGACAATGTCGCCAAAGGCATGAAACAATGGGCCATTGACAACGGCGCCCGCCACTACACACACTGGTTTCACCCGCTGACCGACGGCACTGCCGAAAAACATGACTCGTTTATTGAGCACGATGGCAAAAGCGGTGTTGTCGAAGAATTCTCGGGCAAACTCCTCGTCCAGCAGGAACCTGATGCTTCGTCATTTCCCAACGGTGGCATACGCAACACCTTCGAAGCCCGCGGATATTCCGCCTGGGACATATCATCACCGGCATTCATCCTGGGCCAGACACTCTGCATACCCACTATTTTCATATCATATACCGGCGAGTCACTTGATTATAAGACTCCTCTGTTACGTGCCCTCAACGCTGTTGACGAAGCCGCGACAGAAGTCGCTCACTATTTCGACCCAAACGTTAAACATGTACGTTCATTCTTAGGTTGGGAGCAGGAATACTTCCTCATTGACGAAGCCCTTTTTTGCGCGCGTCCCGACCTTGTGATGACCGGACGCACCGTTCTGGGACACGAAAGCCCCAAAAACCAGCAACTCGAAGACCACTATTTCGGCGCCATTCCGTCGCGAGTCGAAGCATTCATGCTCGATCTCGAAATTGAGTCGCACCGCTTAGGCATACCCGTCAAAACGCGCCACAACGAGGTTGCACCCAATCAGTTTGAATTAGCGCCAATATATGAAGAAACAAATCTTGCCAACGACCACAATCTGCTTGTAATGACACTCATGGCCGAAGTTGCACGACGTCATAACTTCCGCGTTCTCCTGCACGAGAAACCTTTTGACGGAATCAATGGTTCAGGCAAGCACAACAACTGGAGCCTCGGCACCGACACCGGAGTACAGCTTTTCGCACCGGGCAAAACTGCCAAAGACAACCTCCAGTTCATCACTTTCTTTGTCAACGTCATGAAAGCAGTCCACACACACAACGCGCTGCTTAAGGCTTCAATCATGTCGGCAACCAACGCACACCGCCTCGGTGCCAACGAAGCACCTCCGGCCATAATCTCAATCTTTACCGGAAGTCAGCTTGCCAAAGTCCTTGACGACATTGCCAACTCGGCCGAAGGCTCGATTGAAAACCTCAACAAGCGCGAAGGAGTTTCGGTAGGCGTCGCTCAAATTCCCGAACTTCTTATTGACAATACAGACCGCAACCGCACATCGCCTTTTGCATTTACCGGCAACCGTTTCGAATACCGCGCTCCGGGGTCGAGCGCCAACTGTGCCTCGGCAATGATTGCCCTTAACGCTGCCGTCGCTCACCAGCTGCGCCTGTTCAAAAAAGCCGTCGACGCACGCATCGCAGCCGGCGCCGAAAAAGACACCGCTATTCTTGACGAAGTACGCAAACTTATCAAGGAGTCAGACGCAATACACTTCGACGGCAACGGATACAGCGATGAATGGAAAGCCGAAGCCGCCAGACGCGGTCTCGACTGCGAAAGTTCAGCACCCAAAATTTTTGACGCCTATCTCAGCAAAAGCTCCGTCGAGATGTTCAAGGACACCGGTGTATTCTCCGAAGTCGAACTCAAAGCACGTAACGAGGTCAAATGGGAAATGTACACTAAAAAAGTACAAATCGAAGCCCGTGTACTCGGTGATCTGGCGCTGAGCCACATCATACCCGTCGCCAAAACCTACGAGACCCAGCTTGTAGACAATCTTAGCAAACTCACCGAAGTTTTCGGTGCTAAGAAAGCTCGCGAACTTGGCGGACACGATGTCGAGATGATTGAAAAGACCGCACGTCATATCAACGAAATACAGGAAGAAGTTCATGCAATGGTCGAAGCCCGCAAGGTTGCCAACCGAATCGAGGATGAGCGCTTACGCGCCATAGCATATCATGACACGGTCATTCCGCACATGGACACAATACGCCATCATGTCGACAAACTCGAGCTTATTGTCGATGACCGCCTGTGGCCACTTCCCAAATACCGCGAAATGCTTTTTATCCGCTGACAACACTTCTGCAGGCCGCCTCGAGACACTATTAAAAATATTCTCGGGACAGCCTGCAGATAATATTGACAAGCAAAAAACGTTATAACAATGCATCCGGCAATAAGAGCCGTACAATCTCAACTCCATAAAATTTACCCGTAAGACGGCAAATGGAACAAATCAAACACGAATGTGGCGTAGCTATGATACGCCTTCGCCAACCGCTCGAATATTACAAAAAGAAATACGGCACCTATACTTGGGGACTCGACAAACTGTACCTGCTGATGGAAAAACAGCACAACCGCGGTCAGGAAGCCGCCGGTGTCGGTGTTGTCAAACTCGGCGTACCTGCCGGCTACGAATACATATTCCGCGAACGTGCCCTCGGCACCGGCGCCATCTCCGAAATCTTCGGCACAATAGGCACGCAGCTAAGTCCTGAAATGCTATCATCCGACCCGGCTCGCGTCGAAGCCTTCGCTCCCTTCATCGGCCAGATATACATGGGACATTTGCGCTACTCGACAACCGGTCACAGCGGCATGTCGTATGTGCATCCTTTTCTACGCCGCAACAACTGGACCTCGCGCAACCTCATGCTTTGCGGCAATTTCAATCTCACCAACGTTGACGAGATTTTTCATAACATCGTAGCACAGGGCCAGCACCCCCGCCTGTACAGCGATACCATAATGTTACTCGAGCAAGTAGGCTATGCCCTTGACAAAGAGAACCACCGGCTTTTCCGCGAATTCCGCAACCGACTCAGCGAACCGGCTCTCGGCGAAGCTATCGAGGATAATATAGACATGACACGAGTGCTGTCAAACGTAGCTCCGACATGGGACGGCGGCTTTGTCATATGCGGCGCCACCGGTTCGGGCGACATGTTTGCTCTGCGTGACCCTCACGGAATTCGGCCTGCATTCTATTATGCCGACGACGAAGTCATTGTCATTGCCTCCGAACGTCCTGTAATACAGACAGCATTTAATGTGCGTCGCTGCATGGTTAACGAACTTAACCCGGGCCAAGCCATCATTGTCGGCAAACACGGACAATTTGCCATGCGGCAGATTTTGCCCGAAGAAGAAAATAAACGCTGCTCGTTCGAGCGTATTTATTTCTCGCGAGGCAACGACTACGACATCTACCGTGAGCGCAAGCTCCTGGGACGTTATCTCGCCGAACCTCTTGCCCGCGCCATAAACAACGATTTTAAGCATACCATACTCTCTTTTATCCCCAATACCGCCGAGGTAGCTTTCATGGGCCTGAGCGAAGCTCTCACCGACAAACTCGAAGAATGTAAAGCCGAGCGAATAGCACGGCTCGCTGCCACATGCTCTCTCGACAAAGAAAAAGTTCAGGATATCCTTTCGCAGAGACTTCGCACCGAAAAAATCGTACAGAAAGACATCAAGCTACGCACTTTCATCGCCGAGGGGTCATCGCGCGAAGACCTTGCAGCCCATGTATATGATGTCACATACGGTATCGTCGAAAACGACGTCGATACCATTGTTGTCATCGATGACTCCATTGTCCGCGGAACTACCCTCAAGCAGTCTATACTGCGCATGCTCGACCGCTTGCATCCCCGTCGCATCATTGTGCTGTCGTCATCGCCTCAGGTCCGCTTTCCCGACTGCTACGGCATAGACATGAGCCGAATGGCCGAGTTCTGCGCCTTCCGTGCCGCCGTTCAACTTTTCAAAGAGCAACGCCGCGAAGCCGAACTCGAAGCCATTTATCGCGACTGCCTTGAAGAGTTGAAAAAACCCGCTGTAAAACAAGTCAATCAGGTTAAACGCATATACGACGGATTCAGCGACGAAGAAATCTCGAAAAAGATAGCACAGATGCTGACTCCCAAAGACATGCATGCTCAGGTCGATATCATATATCAGAGTATTGACGACCTGCATCGCGCCATTCCCAACCATCCCGGCGACTGGTATTTCTCCGGCGACTATCCCACGCCCGGTGGAACTCGGCTTGTCAATCAAGCCTACGTCAACTACTACGAAGGGAATCCTCTTCGCCGCTAATCCAATTTTCCCTTATACAAAAGCCCGACACTGACCGCAAATACAGACCGCTCAGTGTCGGGTTTTTCGGTCAATATCACAATCAAATGGTCATTTAACAAGACAAACTTTTTCACTCAATTAATAGGTTTTGCCACAACAAGTAGAGGATTTTTGTCACGGTCGGTCATAGCTATCAGCCGGAGTTCGCCACCGGGCTTTATACTTAATTTTTTCTGCAGGGCGGCAGCTGCCATCGGGAAGTTGCGACAGCTGACCCAGGCGCGGTCAATCTGACGATGTAGCCTTTTGATGTTTTTTGATTGCCACGGCACTATGTCTATGATTTCCAGCACTTGTCCTGAAATGCCGCTGCCTGCCGTATCGCCAAAATAAACATGAGTATTCGGAGCAAGTTTCTCAAGATTATGCCGCGTGGCAAAAAGCTTGAAAGCGCCGGCTTTGACTACTGCCGGGAAAGGCAATACAAGCCATTGTCCGACAACCGGAGTAGCGTATGTCGGTTGGGCTGAAGCTTCTTCAGTTATTGTAAAGCTGAAATTTTCATCGCCATAGGCACCAAGAGTCACAGCATGAATATTCGGCGTCATGGAATTATCACTCTTAGTTTGGCTTACAAGTAGCAATTCGCGACATTCGGTAGGTGTTGCTATGACATAAATATCTCTGATGCCCTGAAGACTATGCATCACGGCCGAGACGTCTAGCATAGGCGAAAGCTTGGCTATAAGACGATTGAAGTGTCGAGCTATCAGCGGGCTTAAAGCGACGAGGTCAGGTTGGCAATCCTCTATGGCAAATACACGCTCCCCGTCAGTGCTGCGGCGTGCCGGGTCGGCAAAAACAGTGTCACCCGAAAGTTTTCCCTCGCGCAAGGCCTTGGTGCTATCACCGGTGATGACCTTGATTACGTCTCCGTAACCCATCCCGGCGACATTGTAGCGTAGAACCTCGGCACGCGAAGGCTCAAGCTCGCAGGCTGTGATATCGCGGCATAGTTCGGCGGCATGAAGTGCATCGATTCCAAGGCCCGCAGTGAGGTCAGTCAGTGACGGACAATCGCCAATAATCCGACTGTGAAAACGTGCCATGCGGTCGGAAGTCGCTTGTTCGCCCTGCAGTGTATCGGCAAATAGAAATTCATCAAAATGCTCAAGAGTCTCGGCCAATTTTGTCCCGAAGCGGTGTCGGCACTCTATCTGGGTTATAGCGTAGGCATAAAACCCTTCGGTATCACGACGATGATACTTCAGACGCAAAGCAGATGCGTCCTCCGAAATATGACTGCGGACAAAATCAAAAAACTTTTTACGCCCGCAATCATTATTAATAATGTGTGAAGTTATGTTTGTCATATCTTTGTTCATAAACGCAAAATTAAAAAGAATTTTTGCTATAATAAATAATTAACTTACCTTTGTTGGACAACATAACACAATAATCATCAAAATACGACCAACTGCAAACCTTATGGCTTCAATACAGAAATACGCAAACGCCGAAATCGAAAAAGACCGCCGCATACTCGAACTCTTAGCCCAGAATTTTCCTACAATACAGTCGGCAAGCACCGAAATTATCAACCTCGAAGCCATACTCAACTTGCCTAAGGGCACCGAACACTTCGTTGCTGACATACACGGCGAATACGAAGCTTTCAGGCATATACTCAAAAACGCTTCGGGAAATATCAAACGTAAGGTCAATGAATTGTTTGCCTCGACAATGCGCGAAGGCGAGATACGCGAACTATGCTCACTGATTTATTATCCACGGCCCAAGCTCGAACTTATCAAGGAAAAAGAAAAAGACATTGACAACTTTTACGAGATAACTCTCAACCAGCTTGTCAGAGTGTGCCGTGCCGTTTCGGCCAAATATACGCGCTCGAAGGTGCGCAAAGCACTGCCCAAGGCTTTCGCCTACATCATCGAGGAACTTCTGCACGAGACTCCCGACGATATCAAGAAACAGGCATACTTTCGCCGTATCGTCGAAACCATCATAATAACCGGTCAGGCCGACGAGTTCATCGTCACTCTCTGCAACGTCATACAGCGCCTGTCAATCGACCAGTTGCATCTGCTCGGCGACATTTATGACCGCGGTCCCGGAGCCCACCTTATCATGGAGATGCTTGCCCACTACCCCAACTTCGATATCGTATGGGGCAACCATGACGTGCTTTGGATGGGAGCCGCCGCCGGTAACATACAGTGCATAGCCAATGTCCTGCGCATATCGTTGCGCTATGCCAACATGACGACACTCGAAGAAGGATATGGCATAAACCTTGTCCCGCTTGTAACCTTTGCCATGGAAACATACGCCGACGGGCCGCTCGACAAGTTCGAGGCCAAAGTCGAAGACAACAACGGACACACCGAGAAGACAAAACGTATACTGGCACAGATGCACAAAGCCATCGCCGTAATACAGTTCAAACTCGAAGGTCAACTCATCAGACAGCATCCCGAATGGCAGATGGAGGACCGCATGCTCCTTGACAAAATAGACTTTGAGCGTATGACAATACGCATCGACGGCAACGAATACCCCCTCACCGATCACAACTTCCCCACCGTAAATCCGTCTGCCCCATACACACTCACAGCCGAAGAACAAGACATCGTCAATAAACTGCAGCACTCGTTCCTTGTCAGCGAGAAACTACAGCAACATATTCAGGTGCTTCTTTCACGTGGCTCGATGTACGGCGTATATAACGGCAACCTTCTCTATCATGCCTCTATGCCACTTAATGCCGACGGTACACTCAAAGATATTGTCATCGAAGGCAAACCTTACCGTGGCAAAGCCCTTATGAAGAAACTGAATATGATTATACGGTCGGCTTTCTCGCGTGATACGAGCGACGAAGATCGCCGATACAGCATAGACTATTTCTGGTACCTGTGGTGCGGGCCCGATTCGCCGCTTTTTGACAAATCCAAGATGGCGACCTTCGAACGCTATTTCATTGCCGACAAAGCCACCCATGCCGAGGAAAAAGGGCAATATTATACTCACCGCGAGAATCATAAAGTCTGCGACATGATACTCGACGAGTTCGGTGTCCGCGGTCAACACCGGCACATTATAAATGGCCATGTTCCAGTCAAAGCTTCGCGTGGCGAGAATCCTGTCAAAGCTGACGGTCGCCTTATGGTCATCGACGGAGGCTTCGCCAAGGCCTACCACAACACTACCGGAATTGCGGGCTACACGCTTGTATTCCATTCGCGAGGATTCGAGCTTGTACAGCATGAGCCATTCACCTCGGCCGAAAACGCCATTATGGCGGGAACCGACATCGTCTCGACCAACCAGATTATAGAGATGAGCGCCCACCGCATGCGCGTGCGTGATACAGACAAGGGCCGCGAACTCCAGATGCAGATTAACGAGCTTATGGAACTTCTGTACGCCTACCGCAATGGCCTCGTCCCCGAGCGGACATCACGCTTCTAAGTTTGCCCCCTAACCCACAGCATCATTGTATTTCCACCCATTTTCATCGCATTTCCATCCAACATGGAAGTGAAGTTTTTGTTATCTGCGTACTATACGATTTTTGGCAGTTCGGCAGAAATTCCGTAAATTTGTCGGTCAATTGGCCTACGGCTTCTATGCTGACGTCCGGAATGGCCTGCTAACATTTCGAAACACGACTTCAAATGGCTGATACAAAGGCTGACAACAATATTTCAGACACTATTCCGGTACTGCGATTTGCGCCTCGCTTCCGCGAGGTCAGATGGGGTGGCCGTCGCATCGCCGGATTCAAAGGCATTGCCCTAAATTCGGACCGAGTAGGCGAAAGCTGGGAAATTTCGCCCCTTGTCGGCATGGAGACCATCGTCACAGACGGTCCTTACAAAGGCAAAACGCCCAACGAACTTATCGCCATGCTCGGAAGCAGACTGCTTGGCGACAAGGTGACACGACGTTTCGGCGACAGATTCCCATTGCTTATCAAGTTTATCGATGCCGAAGATGACCTTTCTATACAAGTACATCCCGATGACAACTCATCGCACGGAAACGGCAAAACCGAACTATGGTATATAATTGATGCCGCTCCCGGCTCGCACATATATTCCGGCCTTAACCGCGAACTCACCCCCGAAGAGATGACCGAGCTGATTAAGTCGCGTCAACTTGCCGACGTACTTGCCAAGCACTATCCACAAAGCGGTGACGTCTTCTACATCCCGGCAGGCCGTGTACACAGCGCCGGTGCCGGAAATTTTGTCCTTGAAATACAACAGCCCAGCGACATCACCTACCGCCTGTGGGACTGGGACCGCCGCGATGCATCCGGACAGCTGCGCGAACTGCATGTAGACAGCGCCCTGCGCTCAATTGACTACTCGCAAACCGACTATGGTCTGGCTCGCCCGCAGTTGTTGGCTGACCGCGAAACCATTGTCAAGCGGACACCTTTCTTCACCGTAACGGCTCTGAGCATCGTCAGCAAAGTTAAGCTCGCCGTTGGCACACGTCACTCTTTCAGAGTGCTTGTTGCCGTCGAAGGGTCCGGTACCGTTACCGACCCTCAGGGGCGACAGACCACAATCGAACGTGGTCAGACACTATTTGTACCCGCCGAAATAGACCGCGTTAACATAAAATCGACAGGCGATGACACACTGCGGCTAATCACTGTCTTTATCGAATAAAAAAGTGCCCTACGTACATCTTTTCTTTCCCGAAAACGATCTGGCTCTCGCGGCAAATCTTTCCAATTACACCCCTCCTAAAATGGCAATGGCCATGCACCTGAGCGGCGAGCCACTGCCCATGTGGTACGGCGCTCCCGGCGATGTATTCATTTGCCGTGGTATCAACGCACATTGGCTCACGACTATGCGACAAGCATTTGCCCTCGAGACCGATGTCTGGCCTCACCGCTGCGAAGGATATACCCCGAGGCCGTGGGGTTGGTCAATGGCTGTAAGACGCGAATTCCGTTTTGCCGGTTTTTCGGACAATCAGCTCCCGTCGGATACTGATCTTTTGTCGATACGCCAACTTTCGCACCGCCGCACTTCGGCAGAAGTTTTCAAGCTGTGCAGTCCATTTCTACATGATGTACCCTGCACCGACAAGCCTATCGAGGCACACAGTGTTGACGAGACAATATCCCTTGTTGATAAATATGGCGGCGACGCAGTACTTAAGTCTCCATGGTCGAACGCCGGGCGAGGTCTCGTCTTTACCCGTTGTTACGGAAAGGAGGCGCTTATCGAACGTATTGCCGATATTATTTCTGCTTACGGGTCGGTAATGGTCGAACGCCGATACGACCGCCTCATAGACTTTGCGACTCTATTCGAGGCATTCGATGACGGAACGGTACGCTATTGCGGACTTTCGCTTTTCGAGGCCGACAGGCTGGGCGCATACACACGAAACATCGTAGCCCGGGATGATATACTCATTTCTTTAATAAATCGCTATATCGATGTATCCAAGCTACAGCTTCTTATTGCCGCTCAGGAAGTAGCACTTGCAAAGATTATCAATGCACAATATACAGGGCTGCTTGGCATAGACATGTTTGTTGCCGAAAGTGCACAAGGGTTTCTCCTCAACCCATGTTGCGAGCTGAACCTGCGCACAAGCATGGGACATGTCGCGCACAGCCTTGCGGCCAACATTCTGGCACCTGGGCTCAAAGCCACTTTAGCGGCAGTGCCTAATCCCTACTACAACTCGCCTAAAGTTCCCGACAATCCACTCCAGAATGCAGAAGTGAGAAACAACAGATTGCAAGCCGGTACACTCATACTCAACCGTACCACCAGCCGTTTCCTATTCACTCTCAACGTTGAAAACGAGATGTAAAAACATCAGCCCGCAGTACGGCCTGAGCCAGCCAGCAATCACTTATTTAAAATCAACCTCAGGCCCACAGAACATCAGAACATCAGTAGACGAAAAAACGGTTCACAGCCTTCGTCGGGGCAATATAACAGACGTTTTTTCGTTTATATCTACATGGGATAATATCCCTCTCACTAATAATGAATAATCGACCGGTCCGTCATATTTCAAATATAATATTTGTATACGTCGTTGCAGCTGTCGGTGCTTTCGCACTGGGCTTGAGCGGCGCATTGTCGTGGGCACAGACTCCGCTTGCGCCCACGCAGCTGACACCGCCTCCGGTGTACACACCTGTCGCACCCGACCGGCTGACGTCTGCCGCCGACTCGATAATGCTGCCGATGGGCGCAAAAAACAATCTCATTCCGCAAAGCTACGAAGACCTAATGTCCGACGAAATTGCCTATGACTTATCCACACCGTCAAACATCAAGACCGAAGCCGAATTCGACCCTGTAACAGGTTGTTATGTTGTTCGCACCAAAATCGGAGACACCGAGTTGACAACACCATTCCTACTTTCGCCCGAACAGTATAACAACTGGCAACTGCGCCGCGACATGCAGGAATATTACCGTCTGCGCAACCTCGAAGCCGTCACCGAAAAAGAAAAACAGCCCTTCAACATCTTTGACATGAATTTTGCGCTGGGTCCTCTCGAAAAGATTTTCGGCCCCGGTGGCGTCCAACTCAAGACACAAGGCTCGGTACAGATTTCCATGGGCATTAAGTCCAACAAGACCGACAACCCCTCGCTCTCGCTTTCGTCGCGTCGCAAGACCTACTTCGACTTCGACCAAAAAATACAGGCGACAATCAACGCCTCGGTCGGCGACCGTCTTAAGTTCAACATGAGCTACAACACAGACGCCACTTTCGACTTCGATTCAAAAAACCTTAAACTTGCCTACGAAGGCAAAGAAGACGACATAGTCAAGCAAATAGAGGCCGGCAACGTGTCTATGACCACCGGCTCATCACTTATCAGAGGCTCGACAGCACTTTTCGGCATCAAGACCAAACTACAGTTCGGCAAACTCACGGCCACCGCACTGGTTTCGCAACAGAACTCCGAATCAAAATCCGTTTCGACTCGCGGCGGTTCACAGACGACTAAATTCAGTGTCAATGCCGACGAATACGACCAGAACCGACACTTCTTCCTCGCCCAATACTTCTACGAGAATTACGACCGTTTCGCCTCCAAGCTGCCTTTCGTTTCGTCCGGCATCAATATTACACGCATCGAAGTCTGGATTACCAACAAATCCAACCGATACGAAAACGCACGCAACATCGTGGCGTTCATGGACCTTGCGGAAAATAAGAACCTTGCCAACGACTATTGGCAGCCCAACACCTCGGTCGCCGTTCCCAGCAACAACGCAAACAACCTGCTCACGACTATCAAAAACGAATATCCCGATGCTCGCAACATCTCTCAGGTGACACAGGCACTTGCTCCGCTGTCGGCCTATGGTATCGAAGGCGGACGCGACTTTGAGAAAGTTGAGAGCGCACGTCTGCTTTCGACCTCCGAATATACCTTCAACCCAACTTTGGGCTATATCTCGGTAAAATCGGCTCTTAACTCGGACGAGGTCCTTGGTGTTGCATTCGAATACACCTACGGCGGTCAAGTTTATCAGGTTGGCGAATTCTCCTCTGACATTAGCTCGACCGACCAGTCTTTGTATGTCAAGATGCTGAAATCAACTACAATTGCACCGAGACTGCCGATGTGGCGACTGATGATGAAAAACGTTTACAATCTCGGAGGCTATCAAATTCAGAAAGACAAATTCCGTCTCAACATCAAATACCTTTCCGACACAACCGGCACACAAATCAACTACCTTCCGGTACCGGGCCTCAATGACCAGTCGCTGCTGCAGGTTATGAATTTGGACAGACTCGACTCCAACCAGGAAGGCAACCCCGACGGCTTCTTCGATTTCATCGACGGTTATACCATAATTCCGGCTACCGGCAAAATCATCTTCCCGGTAGCAGAACCTTTTGGCAGTCATCTTGCATCAAAAATCAACAACCCGGCACTTGCCGAGCAATATTGCTTCCCGCAGCTATACGACTCGACGCTTGTCGTCGCACGTCAGTTTGCCGATAAAAACAAATTTATCATCGACGGCGAATATCAGGCATCGTCCGGGTCGCAGATCCGGCTCAACGCCATGAATGTTCCGCGAGGCTCGGTCGTTGTAACAGCAGGAGGCGTGACTTTGACCGAAAACTCGGACTACACAGTCGACTACGCGATGGGCATCGTCACCATTACCAACCAGTCCATTATCGACTCCGGGCAAAGCGTATCTGTTTCGCTCGAAAACCAATCCATGTTCTCGACACAGCGCAAAACCCTTTTAGGACTCGACCTGCAATATCAATTCTCCAAGAACTTCAACATCGGTGCAACGGTCTTGCACTTCTCGGAGAAAGCGCTCACCGAAAAAGTCAACATCGGTGACGAAGTGGTCAACAATACGATGTTCGGCTTTAATCTGAGCTATAATACAGAGTTCATGTGGCTGACCAACCTACTGAACAAAATTCCTACCGTCAACGCCACTGCACCATCAAAATTCTCACTGACTGCCGAATATGCCCAGCTTGTGCCTCATGGACAGAAGTCCGGGTCGACCAAAGGCTCGTCATATATCGACGACTTCGAATCCACACAGACTGGAATTGACTTGCGTTCGCCCTACTCGTGGTTCCTGGCGTCTACACCCTACGATCCCAGTCCCGACGCACTCTTTCCCGAAGGCTCGCTTTCAAACAACGTCGATTATGGCAAAAACCGAGCTTTGCTCAACTGGTATTTTATCGACCGCATGTTCACCCAACGCAACTCATCCCTTGCTCCCGGTTACATCAAAAGCGATCTGGCACAGTTATCCAACCCTTACGTCCGAGAAGTCAAATCATCCGAAATATTCCCCGGACGTCAACTCAATTATGGCGAGTCAAATATAATTCAGACTCTCAACCTTTCATTCTATCCGACCGAGCGCGGCCCTTATAACCTCGATGCCGACAACATCGATGACAAAGGCTCCCTGCTCAACCCCGAAAAGCGCTGGGGCGGCATAATGCGGCGTCTCGACAACACCAATTTCGAGCAGTCTAATATCGAGTATGTCCAGTTCTGGTTGCTTAACCCCTTCCTCGACCCCGACAACCCCAACCTCGACGGCGGCGACCTATACCTGAACTTCGGCGAGATTTCCGAGGACATACTCAAAGACGGTAAGAAAAGCTATGAGAACGGAATTCCGGTCGACGGCAACGACCAGTATCTGTCCGAAACTGTCTGGGGTCGCGTTTCGACGCAAAACTCGCTGACATACTCATTCGAAAATGCCACCGGCGCACGTACTGTTCAGGATGTCGGTCTCGACGGACTGTCTAACAACAATGAATACGATTTTCCGACATATAGCGACTACCTGAACCGTCTGCGCACCAAATTGTCTCCGTCGACCATCGAAAACATGAGCGCCGACCCGTTCTCTCCTCTCAACGACCCGGCAGGCGACAACTACCATTTCTACCGTGGATATGACTACGACACGCAGCGTCTTGGTATCCTCGACCGCTACAAACGCTACAATGGCGTCGAAGGCAACTCTCTGTCCCCCGAAGATGTCGACGAACCGCTGTACCAGTCTGCACGCAACACCCCCGATGTCGAAGATATCAATCAGGACAATACCCTTAACGAATACGAGCGATACTTCCAGTATAAAGTCTCGATACGCCCCGAAGACCTCGAAGTCGGACGCAATTATATCACCGACAAGCAGGTCTCAATGGTTCGCGGTGTCGACGGCAAAGATTATCAGACCGAGTGGTATCAGTTCAAGATTCCACTCAGCGACTATCAGAAAATCGTAGGCTCGATTAATGACTTTTCGACAATACGCTTCGCACGTATGTTCATGACCGGCTTCAAACAGGTGACACACCTGCGCTTCGCCACCTTCGAGCTTGTGCGCGGCGAGTGGCGTGGATATGATTTCAACCTCAACCAACGCGGAGATGCTCCGGCCGAGGGTCAGCTTGACATTTCGGTTGTCAATATCGAAGAAAACGCCAAACGCGAACCCGTAAACTATGTGCTGCCTCCCGGTGTAACACGTATCGTCGACCCCGGACAGAGCCAGATCACACAACTCAACGAGCAGTCAATGTCGCTGAAAGTCACAGACCTCGCTGCCGGCGATGCACGTGCCGTGTACCGCAACACCCAGCTCGACTTGCGCAATTATAAACGCATGCAGATGTTTACTCACGCCGAAGCTCTTATCAACAACGCTACGCAGCTACAGTCGGGGCAGTTCTCTATTTTCATACGTCTGGGCAGCGACGTCAAGCAGAACTTCTACGAATACGAAGTGCCACTCGAACTCACCGCTCCGGGTCGTTACAACAACGATCTTCCTTCGGACCGCCGTCTCGTATGGCCCGATAACAACTTCGTCAACTTCAGTCTACAATCGCTCGTCGACCTTAAGAAACAACGCAACGAAGCCAAGCGCAACGAAGAGTCGGGTGTAGGCTACGGCACTTTATACACCGGCCGAGACCCCGACAACGAGCACAACCGTATCGCCGTCATGGGTAACCCCTCGCTGTCCGACATCCGCGTGCTACTTGTAGGCGTCCGCAACAACTCATCCACTACCAAAGACGGCACTGTATGGGTCAACGAACTCAAAGTCACCGACTTCAACGAAGACGGAGGTTGGGCCGGCAAAGCCAACGCCACACTCAATATATCGGACGTCGCCACACTCAACTTCGGCACTCATATCGAGACTGCCGGTTTCGGAGGTGTTGACCAAAGCCTCAACGAACGACGTCTCGACGACTACACCCAGTATAATATAGCTGTCCAGGCCGACCTGGGTCGCTTCCTCCCTGAAAAAGCAAAACTGAAAGCACCGATCTACTACTCGTACTCACACGAAAAAACATCACCCAAATACAACCCACTGGATCAGGACGTTTTGCTCAAAGACGCTCTCGACGCCGCTGGCTCCAAACACGAGCGCGACTCGATTGAAGCTTACGCCATCGAAAAGACCACTATACAGAACTTCTCTATTTCAGGCCTTAAATTCGACGTACAGAGCAAAACACCCAAACCATGGGACCCCGCAAACTTTACGTTAAACTTCTCATTCTCGAAACAGAATCGTTCGAATCCGACGACCGAATACGAATACACCAACGATTACCGTGGCTCGCTACAATACTCTTGGTCACCTTACATCAAGGGGCTCAAACCTTTCGGCTGGATGAAGTCCAAAAACAAAAACCTGAAATTCCTCAAAGACTGGGAAATACAGTGGCTGCCTAACAACATATCGTTCCTCACCAACATGACACGATATTATTATGAACAACAGACACGTTCGGAGACCGATGTCATGTTCCAGCTGCCGGTATCCGTATCAAAGAACTTTATGTGGGATCGACAGTTGTCACTGACATGGAATCTCACCAAGCAACTTTCACTTTCGTTTAACTCCAACACGGCGGCGAGAATCGAGGAACCTGTCGGCGCCGTCAACAAAAAACTCTTCCCCGACGAATACCGCCAGTGGAAAGAGGAAGTATGGAACTCGATATTGTCCATGGGTACTCCCTGGAACTATAATCAGACATTCACCGCCCAGTATAAAGCGCCCTTCTCGCGTATTCCCATCCTCGACTTCCTGACAGCCAACGGCGGTTATAACGCCACATACCGTTGGGACCGTGGCGCTACTGTCGACGGTGTCAATGTTGGCAACTCTATTTCAAATCAGGCTGCATGGACTGCCGACGGGCGTATTAATTTTGAATCACTCTGGAACAAGATTCCCTTTGTCAAAGATGTCAACAAACGCTTTGCCAACCGCCGTCCGACAACCACGACACAGCGCAAACCCAAGAAATTCGAACGTACATTTAAGCTGCTTACGGACACTGTCCTGAACATCAAGCACAACCTGCGCACTACCAAGGTCAAAGTCTCCGCCACGAAGACTGACGGCACACCCTACCCTATAAAATTCAAGGTTGCCGACGCCAATTCGGTCAACATTCTGACTCGCGGCGATGAGAACCTTAAATTTACCATCCTTGAAATACTTAAAGACGAGAAATCGGTATGGCGCGAAATCGGCGAATACGCCACACGCCTCGTAATCTCACCGCGCAACTTGTCGGTCCGCTACCGCAACACGCGTACTATGAATCTGCCACTGTTCATGCCTTCGGTAGGCAATATCTTCGGGCAAAGCAACTCCTATGGGCCGATGAGTCCTGGTCTCGACTTCGCGTTCGGCTTCAATGGCGACGACTATGTAGACAAAGCACTCAGCCGTGGCTGGCTCATTACCGATGACGGCCAGACATCGCCGGCATTGATTTCGCATACCAACGAGCTTAACATCGAACTCAACCTCGAACCGCTCAAGGGCCTGCGTATACAGCTAACAGCCAACCGCACCGACAACCGCTCCCAGTCAATACAGTTCATGTATGCCGACATGCCCACAAGCTACAGCGGCTCATATACCAAGACCCACGCCGCCATAAAGACAGCACTTCGCCGCGCATCGGCAGACAACGGCTATGCCACCGAGGCTTTCTCCAATTTCCTTGCCTACATTCCTATAGTCCGTGACCGTGTCGAAGCACAATACCGTGGTTTGCACTATCCCGACGCAGGGTTTATCAAAGGGACTGCCGACGCAGGCATGCCTTTCAACCCCGAAATAGGAACTATATCGGCCACATCCTCCGATGTCCTGATTCCGGCATTCGTAGCCGCTTATACCGGGACAGACCCGCACAAAACCTGGCTCGACCCATTTCCATCGTTTGCCTCGGTACTTCCCAACTGGCGAGTAACTTATGATGGCCTTATCAATCTGGGCAACATGCGCAACATCTTCAAAACATTCTCCATCAACCATACATACCAATGTACATATTCGGTGGGATCATACTCATCGTACCTTAACTGGGTTGCCGCCGGTGGCAAGAACATTGGCTTTACCCTTGACGAACTTACCGGGCGCCCCGTACCGTCGTCGCCCTACAACATAACCTCGGTAGCCATAACCGAAAAATTCGCACCTCTGTTTGGTATCCAAGCAACTTTGAAAAACGAATTGCAGTTCAGTGCCGAATACCGTGACTCGCGCACGCTCACACTCAATTCGTCTGCAGGACAGGTTGTCGAAGCCACTCAGCGCGGAATCAAAATCGGCGCCGGTTATAAGATTATCGGCTTCAACACCTTCTTAAAAATGAAAGGCTCGCAACAAGGAGTATCAAACGACTTAACCCTCAATGCCGACATCGGATTTGACCACTCGCAAGCGCTTATCCGGCGCATCGAGGGCAACTATACCCAGCCTACCTCAGGTACCAAGTCTTTCAACATCAACTTCACAGCCTCGTATGTTATGTCAAAGCGTCTGACGCTGTCGGCCTACTTCGACCACCGTGTCAACACTCCTCTCGTAACCACCTCGTCCTATCCCACCACCAACACTTCGTACGGACTGTCGATAAATCTGTCTCTGGCTCGTTAAGCGGACTCATATTTTGAAAGTAACAAAAACGCCGGCGAATATCGGAAATATCTCCGAGATTCGCCGACGTTCTGTTTCTGTAATCGGCTGAATATACATTTTGTCATGCAAAATATTTTGGACTGACAGATGGCGTCAGACTTTCAGACAAGCTTCAAATTACCATGGGCATTGTAACAATAACGGTGTGTGCGACCGGTCCGCAGGTCTGTGATACGGAACACCAATGTTTCCGGGTCAAGGTCCGGCGCTACTTCTCGGCATGCTGCGCTGACAGCAGCTTCAAGTGAATTGAATCCGCTGCCTTCGTAACTACGGACATATTTACCGTCATATTCAATTTCGACACGAACGCGGTCGTCGGCCGACAGACGCTCGCTTGCAATATGCTTTTCCATAGCCGCTGAAGTCTTATTTGTGCTGATGTTTCTTGTTGCCCTGGTGTTTCTTATTGAACTTCCCGTTTTTTACTGCTTTGTCTTTAAGAGCTTTGTTTACGGGCTTCCCTGCGGTATACTGATAGTAGTTTTCGAGATAAGTTGTGTACTGATAAGGGGTAAGCATCGCTTTAAGCTATAAAATCCTTCAAAAAAGCGTAATATCCTAAGAGCCGAGACGAAAATGTCGC
>OGOU01000733.1_pt1 | contig 27732 bp, 20 predicted proteins | sample 1552721 | NCBI WGS metagenome assembly OGOU01 (sample SAMEA2580176, study PRJEB22360) | human gut metagenome | biome: human gut; feature: human-associated habitat; material: faeces | place: Denmark | collected 2008/2010
GGACGCGGCAGGGTGATTTCCGCTTTGAGCCGCGGGACTGGCCGAATCCGCAGGCGATGGTGGACGAATTGAAAGCAATGGGCGTGGAGACGGTTGTATCCGTCTGGCCGACCATCGACGAAAAGAGCGTCAACTTCGGTGAAATGGCAGAGCGCGGCTTGCTGGTGACGGCTGACCGCGGCAACGCGATTGTCATGACGTGGATGGGCAACACGTTTTTCTTCGACGCGACGAACCCGGAAGCGCAGGCATTCGTCTGGGAGCAGTGCAAGAAGAACTACTACCAGTATGGCATCCGCTGCTTCTGGCTGGACGAGTCCGAGCCGGAATACGGGCCGTATGACTTTGACAACTACCGCTATTACGCCGGCCCTGCCCTGCAATGCACGAACACCTACCCCGTCGGCTACGCAAAGTGCTTCTACGATGGATTGCGCGAAGCGGGCGAAACGGAGATTCTGTCGCTTGTGCGCTGCGCATGGGCGGGCAGCCAGAAATACGCCGTTCTCACTTGGTCGGGCGACATTTCCTCCACTTTCCGCGCGATGCGGGAGCAGCTGCAAGCGGGTCTGAGCATGGGCATGGCAGGCATTCCGTGGTGGACGAGCGACATTGGCGGCTTCCTCGGCGGTCAGGTGGATGACCCGGCGTTCCGCGAGCTGCTGGTGCGCTGGTTCCAGTGGGCGTGCTTCTGCCCGGTCTTCCGGATGCACGGCGAGCGCAGCCCGTGGTATGAGCGCGAGCAGGAGTACATTGGCGACGTGCGCCAGCTGACAAGCGGGCAGGCCAACGAAGTCTGGTCGTTCGGCGACGAGGTGTACGAGATTCTGCGGAAGTACCTGTTCGTGCGTGAGCGGATGCGCCCGTACATCCGCGAGGTGATGCGCGCCGCCCACGAGCACGGCGACCCAGTCATGCGTCCCCTGTTCTACGGCTTCCCGGCGGATAAAGTCGCGTGGTCTGTGGAGGATGCGTACCTCTTCGGCGCGGATGTGCTGGTTGCCCCGGTGCTGGAAGCGGGCGCAAGGGTGCGCGACGTGTACCTGCCCGCGGGCGCAGACTGGACGGATGCCGCGACAGGTGCGGAATACGCCGGCGGACAGACCGTGCGCATGGACGCGCCGCTGGACACCATGCCCGTGCTGATTCGAAAGGGCAGCAGGGTCAGGGTGTATTCGGACGACTGATATTGATATATGAAGGCGGGCGGATGCGAGCGCGTATGAGCACCCATCCAATCTTTCCACCGATACACTCTCTTCCGCCCCGCCGCGTCCACCGTCGATACGGCGATGTCCCCGCACCCTTCCGGCAGGACGCAGAACCACGGCAGTTCCGGCTGTTTCCGGCTTCGGCGGAAGCGCTGCATCACTTGCAGGCCCTCCGGCGTGATTTTGCCCACACTCCAGCTTTCCAGCGTGTCCAGCTGCTGCTCGGTCTTCGGGAAGGATGGGTGCGCGGCGTGGAAGCCCGTCAGCAGCAGCATCCCGCCGTGGCCGTTGTACTCCCCTTCCAGCGGCGTTTCGTCCATCGTGCAGGGGCAGTCAATCGTCAGGTCGCTGCACTCCAAGCGGCTCGCTGTCGTCAGAATCGCCTCCGGGCTTTTGTCCACGCCGACAAAGCGGCAGCCCAGTGACTGCGCGGCTTCCATCGCCGTGCCGCTTCCGCAGCACAAATCCGCCACCATGTCGCCTTCGCGCACGACGGGCAGCAGCAGGCGCTCCAGCAGCTTCAGCGGCTTCTGCGTCGGATAGCCCGTGCGCTCCGGGTCTTTCTGCTGCAAGTGGCTGATGTCGCTCCACACGTCGCCCGGATACACCGGCGCATCGTCGTAGTTGAGTGCAGGCTCTCGTAGGTGCGGGAGACCGTGACGCCGGTGGTGATTTGGCTGTAACTCCGCCCGTTCTCGTCCACGCAGCGGCGCATGTGGTTCTTGCGATGCTCCGCGCGCGCCAGCGGAACGCGCCGCAAGTCGAAGTGGTAGTCCTTCGAGCGCGCGTAAAGCAGGATGGTATCGTGCTTGCGGCTGAAGTATTTCTTCGCGCGCCCGCCGCTCTCGTAGCTCCAGACGATTTCGTTCAGGAACATATCCTCCCCGAAGATCTCGTCGCACAGCAAGCGGGCATACGCGCTCGTCCGCCAGTCCAGATGCAGATACAGCACGCCCGTCGGTTTCAAGAGGGCTTTCGCGCACTCAATTAGCGAACGCAGCAGTTCCAGATATTCCTTCGTGTCGGCAAAGCGGTCGATATACGCCGGATATTCAGGCATCGGGCGACCCGTTTTCCAGCCGGACGTGCCGAAGCGGCGGCGGCGCGTGAACGTCTCCCCCGTCATGAACGGCGGATCAATATACACCGCCTGCCCCTGCCCCGCCAGCGCTGACAGCGCGGGCTGCTGCTGGTAAGCATCCCCGCACAGGAGCAGATTTTGCCCCGACCCGGTGATTTCCCGCGAGATTTCTACCGCCTCAAACATGTTCTTTCCTCCCGCGATACTGCGCCCGAAGCGCCTTTAATTCGTCCTGCATGTCCGTCAAACGCCGCAAATGCGACGCCTGTTGATTGTCCTGCGCAAGCAGATTCGCCGCCTGACGCACTGCCGCGACAAAATCCTGCGAAAGGGCGCTTTTCCCCTGCCGTGCCAGCGGGCAAACCGCTTGCGCCGCCGCATCCGTCGCGATTTTCACGCCATCGGGGCGCAGGAGCATCACCAGCGGAAACATTCGGCACGCCAGCGGACGATTCGCGCGGTTGCAGCGCCCCTCGCAGACGAGAATCGTCCCGTGCGGCGAATCCACGAGCGTAAAGCCTTCTTCGCCGCGATACATTTCCGCCTCGCCCGGAAACAGCAGCATCCCCGTCTCCTCGCCGGGATGCGTTTGGCAGCACGCGCCGCCGCATACCAGCCCACAGTCCGTTTGCAGCGGGGTAATCTCTTCCAGCAGCTTTCGCGCCGCCACGAGCGATTCGGGAAGCATTCTCTCATCCTCCTGATGATTCTTGTCCTTATTTTACAACATTCTGCCCATTCTGCATAGCCCCTTGCAAACTTTTATCCCCCAAAAAGACAAAATGCCCGCTGATTTTCACCAGCGGACACCGTGGATTTTGCAATTATGCTTCCGGCGTCGCCACAAGGAAGCAGTAGTCATTCAGTTCCCCAGACTCTTCGGAGAAGAAGTTGTAGAACGTGAAGTTGTACAGGAAGCGCTCGGCGCCATACACGCCATAGCCATCCTGATTGTGGTCGGTGGTGTCGTAGGGGTCGGCGACGATAATCACGTCATCCTGCGTGGTTTCCGTGCCCATCGTGTCGTAGCCGATGATGACCTGCCAGTGGCCGCCCCAGTCGTTCCAGCCAATCATGATGGGGTTGCCCGCCGCCAGCTGCTGCTGGATGTACTCGAAGGTGAAGATATCCGCAACTTCCTCGCCCGCGTCGATGGCGGAGTAGCAGTTGAAGCCGCCCACGCCGTTAAAGATATCCACCATTTGGCTCATGCTGGTCGCGCCGGGCTTGTCGCCAATCGTGCCACGCAGCTGCGCCAAGGTCTGCTCGTTGTAGTCGCCGAGCTTGCCGTACCAGTTCATCACCATCAGGGCACTGACAACGCCGCAAGACCATTCGCTCGTCTGCTGCATGGTCTGGAAATGCGGCAGGATGGTCAGCGTGTCGGTCGAGGTCATGTTGTAGAAGTCCAGACGGCTGAAGTACGGGCTGTCCACATGGTCGCCCGCGCGTTCAACGCTGTCCGCGCCGTCTTCCGGGCTGAGATCCACCGCGTAGGGAATCTTCATCTCGTCGGAGTAGTTGCCGTGCGTTTCGTCCGCCAGGGCCGCGACGCTCAGGAGCATCGCCAGAGACAGGAGCAGGGAAAGGAACTTCTTCATGGGGGGTCGTCCTCCTAAAAAGTATTTCGTCGCAGGCTGGCTGGGTAAAATGGGTACGAAAAAAGGTGATGTTTGCACAGCACACACCACCCCGAAAGCATCTTTTCAGAAAGCGTTCGGAGATAAGGATAGGTTGTCAGAGTCAGCAGCAATTCCTTGCGGGACTGCCTCAAGTAAAGACTTACTTTTACTACTCTTATTGACCATTTCACAAGTTGCTGCGCGTCGTGACGCACAAGGGAAACCCGGTGAAACTGAGCTTTGAACTCATACGGCTTCCAAATGGAGCGAACCCGCATGGGGAAACCGTATAATCAATGAGATACAGCGAAAGCTGCGTGCGAGTTTATACCCCGCATCGGCATTTGACCCGGCTGTCCGTTCGGCCTTGCGCCCCTTGCGGGACGGGTCAGTGTCTTTTACCCGGAATGACTCTAACTCATTCCTTATCTGCGACGGGGTTGATTATACCGAAAGTTACCCCGCTTGTCAATACTTCCCGAAATGTTTTTGTCGTTATTTGAACGTAATCGTCGCGGTGAGGATTTCCTTCTGCCACTGCGTCGCCTTGCCATCCTTGCCGAACGCGCCGACGCGGCATTCCAGCTGCACTTCGCAGGATTTCAGATGGCTCGTGTCCGCCTCGGTCAAATCCACCTGAATCCCCAGCGACACCGTGCCGTCCGGATTCTGCGTCAGGAAGGCACCGATAAGCGGTGTGTCCGTTGTCTGACCGTTGACTTTCAGGAATTGCAGGGTTGGCGTAGCTTCCATGCCAATAGGCACGAGCGTCTTGCCGTTCTGTTCCGCCCATTCCGCCCACGAAATGCCGCTGGGGTCGAGCTTTGCGTCGACTGGGGTCGTTAAACGCACTTCATGCTCCATGTCAGCTTCCACCGCGACCAGCTGCACACTTTCATCCGCGGAAATGACGGCAGACGCGAACAGCTGCCCATTCTCCGGGGAGTAGACACCATCCTGCACCGTGAAGGTCACGCCGCCGATGGTCAGGCTGTCGCCCGAAGTACCAGCCTTGCCCGTCAGCAGCCCCAAGCGGTCATCCGCTTCGTTCTCGATGGGATGCCCCGCGTTCCAGACCAGTTCCGTGTGCGTGACGACCGCTGCATACGCCGTCGTCAGCACCAGCACAAGCGCCGCCGCCAGCACCATCGCGCGCCGCGGGAACGCCACATGCCGGCTCTCCTCGCCCTTGGGAAGCGACGCCGCAACCCGCTGCCGGAAGCTATCCGGCGTGTCGCCATAGGCGCGCTGCCATTTTTCCTGCTTCGTTTTATTCATCTTCCAACAGCTCCTTCAACTCGTCGGACTGCCGCAGCTTCTCTCTGCCGCGGTGCAGTCGGCTCTTGACTGCGCTCTCCCGTATGCGCAGCGTGCGGGCAATGGTGCGAATGTCCATGCCCTCCATGTAGTGCAGGACAATCGGCAGGCGCAGTGTGTCCGGCAGCGCGGTCAGGGCGCGGCACAGCATTTCGTCCGCATTCTGTGCTTCCCATTGCGCCGGCTGATTTTCCCCGACTTCCGCCATCGGGATGATTCGGCGGCTTCGGCGCATGATGGCATAGCACTCATTGATGAGGATGCGTGTCAGCCACGTCTCCATGTACTGCTCCTGCCGCAGCAGGAAACGCCCGCGCCACGCTTTTTCCAGCGCGGACTGCACGGCATCTTCGCGGTCAGCCTCGCAGCGCAGCAGTGTGCAGGAGACACGGTAGAGCCTGTCCTGCATCGCCAGCACGCGCTGGGTGAATTCCGTCTGCGTCACTGCGCTTTCCCTCCTTTCCGCCTGTTAGATGGGGAAGAATGCAAAAGGTTGCGGGGGAAGATGAATTTTTTTCTTGCTGATGGGCAGCGCCCCTTGGGTTCCCCTATAAACACGCGGGCACTGCATGAAAATGCGCTCAACTGAATCGCGCGAACGGGAGTCCAGAGGGTCGAAGACCCTTTGGCGGGGTCAAGGGGCAGCGCCCCTTGGGGTTCCCCTATCAATCACGAAAAGGCAGCCGTACTGAGAATACGGCTGCCTCAGCGGTTAGGATTACTTCGCGAGCTTCGCGTTCCAGAAATTCGTGGTCAGGAAAACGTTGTAACCGGTCAGGCGGTTCGTGCAGGCAGCCGCCTGATGGAAGTGACCCATCATCAGGATGGGGCAATAGTCGCTGTAGCAGTAATACTGGATTTCTTCCCAGGTTGCGAAAGCCGCTTCCTTCGTGGCGGCAGTGGTCATCTGGAGCATGAGTTCCTGCAGATGCTCATCGTCAGACCAGCCGGCATAATCCGCAGACAAGAAATTGCGCAGGGACGGCACCGCGACAGAAGAGAAGGTGGTGAAGTACGCATCGTAGAGCGTCTCGTCGTTGCGCATGGAGGTCATGGTCGTGCGGTCGGTCGCGGTGATTTCCAGCGTCACGCCAATCTTCGCGGCTTCCTGACGCAGCACTTCCAGCATAGCTTCCGCGCCGCCGCCGGTCGCCGTCAGGATGCGCAGGGGCTTGCTGGTGTCAAAAGACGACTGCGCCAGCAGTTCCTTCGCCTTTTCCGGGTCGTTCTGGCAGAAGAATTCTTCGCCCTTGGTGGTGTACCAGCCGGGCTGGGACTTTTCCATGAAGCAGGGGTCGTTGTCGTACAGAGAGCCGTAGTTCGCGGTGTTCAGGTCATCCGCGTTCGCCAGCGCCTGGAACGCCAGACGGAGGTACTTGTCCGTGGAGTGCTTGTTCCAAACGAGGTTAATCATGCCAGTCTGCATAGAGTAGCAGGTGATATCGGGCATGGAGCGCAGGGTTCCGAGATAAGCGTCGGTCGCCTTGACAATGAAGTCATATTCGCCAGACATCAGGCCATTGAAACGGGTCGCCGCGTCCTTAACAATCCAGTACTTCAGCGTCTTGGTGTACGCGTGCTTGTAGCCCCACAGGCCGTCAATGGGCTGATCCGGGTCGCCGTACGCCGCATAATCGTCGAAGCGCTCCAGCAGCACATACTGGTCAACCGCCCATTCCTTGAACATGTACGGGCCCGTGCCGATGATGTAATCCGCCGGGACATAGCCCGTATCAGCATTAACCGCCTCGATGGATTCCACCGGGTAGATAACAGCCGCCTGCGCTGCGCCCGCAAGCATGTCCAGCAGCATGATGGCGGAATGGTCAAGCGTCAGGGAGACGGTGTAATCGTCTACCACCGTGAAGCGCGCGTCGCCAACCATCTTGCGCGCCGTGCCGAAGCACTCCAGCCAGCGGTTCAGGGACGCCACCACATCGGCGGAGGTCATTTCCTTGCCATTGTGGAACTTCACGCCCTTGCGGAGGTAGAAAGTGAACGCGGAGTTGTCGTCGCTCACGTCGTAGCTTTCGCACAGTTCCGGCGCAATGCTGCCGTCCGCCTTCAGGGTGACGAGCTGCTCCATCACCGTGCCGCGCAGCATGTTGCGGCCATTGACGGAGGTATCCTTGTGCAGGTCGTAGGACGCGCTCTGGTTGTCATCGGCAATGTTGATGATGTCCAGATAGTCCTCTGCGAAAGCTGCGGGCAGAGCCAGCGCCGCCAGCAAGGTCAGCGCCATGAGCAGGGAGAAGAGTTTCTTTGCCATTTTGCGTTTCTTCCTTTGTCCTTCCGGGTGTGAAGATACCCTGTCCCATCCATTCGCGCTTTTTGCCGCTGTCGGGCGCTGCGCGTTTTTAGCAGGGCAAAAGCAATTTTACCACGATTTCATCTGTTTTTCAAGAGAATTTTACGTTTTTTGCGGAAAAATCATAACAAATTTGATTAAATAACGCAAAATGTTCGTCTTTTTCGCAAAACGGTTGATTGCTTGCCAGATACGCACGCTTTGGGTATAATATTTGTTATATATAACGAACGCATAGGAGATGTTTCTCCCCTTGCAACAAAAAACAAAGCCGTAAATAACCCCCCAAAAGTAGCGGCGCCAAACGTTTCCAAACAGTGATCGCAGACTTCGTCTGTTTTCATTGCCCTTTGGTCGCCTCCGCAGAGGCGATTCCCCATGCAACAAGAAAAGCAAAGCCGCAGATAGCCCCAAAAGTAGCGGCGCCGAAGGGGTCGAGGTGGGCGATCGGAAAGCCCCCTCGTCGCCTCCGCAGAGGAGAAATCCCTGCACAACAATACAGAAATAGGCTAAAACGAGCCGACAGCGCCTCTCCACGCTGCCGGCTCGTTATCAGCCGCTGATAAATTACTCTCCCACAACCTGCTTGCCGCCCACAAACACAGCCTTGGTGCGGCACTGAATGTCGCGCAGCGGGTTGCCTTCAAAGATGGCGATGTCCGCATCCTTGCCGACTTCCAGCGAACCCACGCGGTCAGCAATGCCCACGACGTGCGCCGGGTTGATGGTGATGGCGCGCCATGCAGATTCTTCCTTCATGCCCGCCTTAACCGCCAGACCCGCGCACAGCGGCAGGTAGTACAGCGGAATCACCGGCGCGTCGGTGATAATGCAGACTTCCAGACCCGCGCGGTCAAGGATGCCTGCCGTCTCGAATGTCTTTTCGCGCAGCTCCGCCTTGCTCTTCGAGCCCAGCGACGGGCCGACCAGCACGGGCTTGCCCGCCTTCACCAGCTGATCCACAATCAGGTGACCTTCGGTGCAGTGGTCGAGCGTAATGTCCAAATCGAACTCACGGGCGATGCGCAGGGCGGTCAGAATGTCGTCCGCGCGGTGCGCGTGGGCCTTGAGCGGAATCTGCTTGCGAATGACGGGCAGCAGAGCCTCCAGCTGCATGTCAAACGGGCGGGTCTTGGTGGGGTCTTTTTCCGCCGCATCGATTTCAGCAGCATAGCGCTTCGCCTTGAAGAGCTGTTCGCGCAGGAGCGCCGCGACCGCCATGCGGGTGACGGGTTCCTTGTGGCCGTTCTGACCATAGCAGCCCTTGGGGTTCTCGCCGAAAGCAATCTTCATGGCGACGGGGTACTTGACAATCATGTCGTCGATGCAGTTGCCATCGAGTTTGAGGGCAACAAACGTGCCGCCAAGGACATTCGCCGAGCCGGGGCCGGTGGTCGCGGTGGTCACGCCGCCTTCGAGTGCGAGGTGGAACGCTTCGTCGCGGGGATTGATGCCGTCGATAGAGCGCATTTCGGGGGTCACAGGGCTGGAGTATTCGTTGCAGTCATTGCCCTCCCAGCGCATCCCCTCTTCGTCGATACCGATATGGCAGTGCGCGTCGATGAAGCCGGGAGTCACGAGGCAGCCCGTGGCGTCGATGACCTTGGCATCCGCGGGCGCATCGACGGTCTTGCCGATGGCGGCGATTTTGCCGTCGTCGCCGATGAGCAGTTCACCATTTTCGATTTCCGCGCCCGTGATAGGCTTGATTTTTCCACCCTTAATGAGAATCATAGGATTCAACCTCCTTTTGTTGAACAAGGGACTTGCGCCCTTGAACTTTTCGCTGATTATGCAGGGGGTTCGCCTCTGCGGAGGCGACCAAAGGGCAATGAAAACAGACGAAGTCTGCGATCGCCCTTTGGAAACCTTCGGCTCGCACCCATGCTGCTGGTCTTTATCGCAACGAATGCAGCGTGAACAGCGCGGCGTTACTCTTCCTTCAAATACTTGTCCATCCACGCGGTGATTTCCTGCAAACGGCGGATGCGACCCTTGGGCTTGCCGCCGCGGCTCAGCTCGTGGTTCTCACCGTGGAACAGGCACAAGCGCGTTGGGACGCCGTGATGAATCAGCGTTGAATACATTTGCAGCGCCTCCACCATCCAGCAGCGGTAATCCTCCTCCGAATGGATGAACAGCGTCGGCGTGGTGCAGCGGTCAGCGTATTTCAGCGGCGACTGCTTCCACATCTTCTCCAGATTCGTGTGGGTTGTGGCGAGAATCTGCCGCTCGGCGAACAGCGTGCCGATGTCGCTCGTGCCCTCCATGCTGACGAAGTTCGCAATGCCGCGCTGGGATGCCGCCGCCGCGAAACGGTTCGTGTGGCCGATAATCCAGTTGGTCATGAAGCCGCCGTAGCTGCCGCCCGTCACGCCCATATGCTTCTCGTCCATGTCGGGATAGGCTTTCAGCGCCTCGTCACAGAACGCCATGATGTCGTCATAATCAATCGTGCCGAAGCGGCCGCAGATGTAGCCGAATTCGTTGCCCCGGCTTTCGCCGCCGCGCGGATTGCAGTAGATGACGTAGTAGCCGTGATTCGCCCAGTACTGCATCTCGTGGTAGTACACCGCGCCATAGGTCAGGTGCGGGCCGCCGTGAATGTCAAGGATGACAGGCGTCTTCTTGCCCGGCACATGATCGGTCGGCGTCATCACGAAGCCGTCAATCTGTACGCCGTCGCTGTTGATGAATTGCAACGGCTGCGGGATAACGGGCGGCTTGGTGAGGAAGAAGTCGTCGTTCCAGCTGCTCAGGCGGGTCAGCTTGCCCTCCGCAAAGCGATACAGCTCCTGCAAGCGCATGTCGTACATTGCCACGCAGTACACTGCGCCGTTCTGCACATCGAAGCAGTCAATCGAACCGTCCTTCTCCAGCAGCTTCTCCATCTTACCCGTGCGGTCAATGCGCCACAGGTGCGTCGCATCATATACGCCAGTCAGGAAGTACAAATACTCCCCGTCCGCGCGCATCACATAGCCGCCGCCCATGCGGCAGTCGCTGCCGACGGGGTTGCCGACGTTGATTTCGTCGTCCGTGTCGCACAGGAGCGTGCGCGCGCCCGTTTCGAGGTTCAGCAGCAGCAGGTCGGGACACTGTGCGCAGCTGTACCGATCCATCTTCGTCCCGCAGTAAGCGAGCGAATCGCCCCAGAACGTCATGCCTTCGATGTAATATTCATCCTCCGGCAGCAGGCAAGTGATTTTGCTCTTCTCCGCGTCGTAGCAGTAAACGCCGACAAGCTCTTTTTCAATCGGTTCCACCATGCAGCCCGCGTAGGCAATCTTCATGCCCTCTACGCACACTTCCATCACGCGGAAGCGCGGCGGGGTGATGCGCTTGAGTTCTTTGCCGTCCCAGAGATACAGCGTCTTGCGGGTCTTGTTGATGACGCCCTTGCCGTTGAACCAGAAGGGATATTCATCGAACACGGTGCAGACCTCATTGCGCTCCTTCTCCGCCAGACGCGCCGCGAGCCGCTCATGCCCTGCCAGTCCTTCCAGCGCGGCTTCGGTCGTCAGGTTATCAACGCGGGAGAACACAATGCTTCCATCCGTTAGCACGCCTTCGAGCGACAGGGAGCCTTCGCCGCGGCATACTTCTTCCGCCGCACTGCCCGCATTCTGGCGGTACAGCACGGTCTGCCCATCCGGGAAAGCGTCATCCGCTTCGACCGGCACGGTATACAGCAGCGTTTCCGCGCCCTGCCAGCAGAAGCCCTTCACTCGTCCAGAGTTCGTCAGACAGGCATTTTCGCCGCTTTCCGCGTCGATGCGGTAGAGGTTGGCGTTGTAGCCATTCTTTGCGAGATCAGGCGTCGTCGCGACATAGGCGACCTTCTTCCCGTCGGGGCTGATTTGCACCTGCGAGAGGAAATTATACATAAGAAAATCATCAAGTTGAAGCTGTTCCACGCTATTTCCTGCCTTTCAGGGCACAGCGGTAGGCGCTGCGTCCGCAACAAAATGGGGAACTGGGTTCTTGTTGTTGGGAAGTTTCTTGCTCTTTTTTGGGGATGGGGAATGCAAAGAATGCCAGAGGGCATTCAGCTGCCCTCTGGTGTTCTCATTTCCATGCTGATGGGGTGTCGCAGGGGGAATCGCGCCTGCGGGCGCGACCAAAGGGCATGAAAACAAACGAAGTTTGCGATCGCCCTTTGGAAACCTTCGGGTGCACACTACCATACTTGTATTGGCGTGTTGCTTATTTTTATGGTTACAAAACGCTTTCCGCACAATACCTTTCTATGATAATCAGATTTTCGCGCCAGAAGGCGCCTATTTCATTTTTTGCGAGGTGATTTCCTTGGCGCGTGACCGCCGGCGCGGGTGTGAAAAGCAGAAAGACCCCGGACGCTCTTTGTCGCGGGCGGTCTCGATTTTCTACATCAGCGCATTCTGCCTTCTGTTCCTGCGCGATTACCAATGGCAGGCGCTCGCACTCGCCGTCGCCGTACCGCTGGCGAGCGCGTTCACGACTGGCTTCCTGCCGCGGCTCTTCCCGGTGGATAAGCTGCTGCTGTCGCTGACCAACTTCCTGTGCGCGCTGGGGCTGCTCGTCCTCTACGACACCAACCCGACGTATGCCTACCACCAGTCCATCTACTATTTTGTCGGGCTGGCGGCGATGGTCGTGTGCATCTACCTCATCCGCGTCGGGCGCAGCTTCCGGCTGCTCGTGTGGCCGATGATGCTGCTCTCGCTCGTGCTGCTCGTCCTCCCGCTGTTCATCGGCAAGGAGACGTACGGCGCGAAAAACTGGTTCTATGTCGGCGGCATCTCCGTTCAGCCCAGCGAAATCGTCAAGCTGACGCTCATCATCGTCATCAGCCGATTCATGGCAGATCGGCGGCTGATGCCTTGGCTTGGCTTCTCTGTGGCATGTCTTGGCGTGCTGATGCTGCAAGCCGACCTCGGCACGGCGCTGCTATACTACGGCGTGGCGCTGATGCTCTATTTCGCTTCGTCCGGGAATCCGGTGCTGATGCTGTGTGGCATCGGCGGCGGCGTCGGCGCGGCGCTGCTGGGCTATCAGAAGTTTGCGCACGTCAAAAAACGCGTCGCGATTTGGCTCGACCCGTGGAGCGACTACGACAACGCGGGCTATCAGCTCATTCAAAGCCTGATGGCAATCGCCAGCGGCGGCGTGTTAGGCGTCGGCTTGGGGCTGGGCAGCCCGACGACGATTCCCGTTTACCACACAGACTTCATCTTCTCCGTCATCTGCGAGCAGTTCGGGATGCTGTTCGGCTCGTGCGTGCTGCTGATGTATGTCGCCATCATCTGGCGCGGCACATCCATCGCAATGGCGGCGCGCACCCGCTTCCACGGGCTGCTGGCCATGGGCTGCACCGCCATGCTTGGCTTGCAGACGTTCATCATCATCGGCGGGGTGATTAAGCTGATTCCGCTGACGGGCGTGACGATGCCGTTCGTGAGCTACGGCGGCACGTCGCTGGTGGCGTGTCTGTGCCTGATTGGGCTGATTCAGGGCGTTTCCAGCGTCAATGAGGATGATTTGGCGCGCGATGCGGACTTAGCGGATTACGGTGGAGGTGCGGCATGAAGCGGCAGCGGTTCAAATTCAAGCTTCTTGCGTTCTTCCTCTTCGCGCTTTTTGCCCTGCTCGGCACATACGGGATGCACTCGATCGCCCTCTACGGCAACCGCTGGTTCACCTACGCGAAGAATCCGCGTGTACGGGCGCAGAAGCAGAACGTCGTGCCGGGAGATATTCTCGACCGCAGCGGCGTGGTGCTGGCGACCTCTTCCGTCAGCGAGGACGGCACCGTCACCCGCGTTTATCAGGCGAATGAAGCTGCCCGCCGCGCCGTTGTGCACCTGCTGGGCGATTCCGACGGGCAGGTTGCCAACGGGGTTGAAAGTTTTCAAACGGCGTACCTCTACGGCTTCCAGACCGGGATTTGGGAACGGATTCAGGCGCTTGTGACCGGACAGAAGCGTCACGGCGACAACGTAACCTTGACCGTGGACAGTTCCCTCTGCACGGCAATTCTGCAATCCTTCCAGCGGCGCGCGTCCGGCAAATCCGGCGCGGCGGTCGTGATGAACTACAAGACAGGCGAAGTGCTGGGGATGGTCAGCCTACCGACGTTCGACCCCATGAGCAGCAGCGCCGTGTCCGCCTCCTCCAACGCCTACTGGAACCGCGTCACGCAGAACCCCTATACGCCCGGCAGCACATTCAAACTTGTGACCGCCGCCGCGCAGCTCCGCGTAAACCCTTCCGCGCAGACGATGCAAGTCAACTGCACCGGCAATTTGACCGTGGACGGGCAGGTCATCCATGACTACGGCTCTGCCAGCCACGGCGCGGTTGACCTGAAAACCGCCTTCATGCGCTCCTGCAACAACGCCTTTGCACAGTACGCGCTGTCCATGGGCGACAAGGCGCTGCGCGAAGCGGCGGAATCCTTTGGCTTTAACGACAACTTCCTTTTCCGCGATCTCGTCGTAGAGAACAGCGTCTATCCGACCACGAGCCGCAGCAATTTCAACATCGCCATGAGCGGCTTCGGGCAGTCCGCCATCACCGCCACGCCGATGCACCTGTGCCTGCTCGCCGCCGCCGTCGCGAACAAGGGCGTGATGATGGAACCCGTGCTGATTGACCGCGTCGCCAGCCCGTCCGGCGTGACGCGCTATACCCGCTCCAGCCGCGTCTACCACACCGCCATGACGGAGGGGCAAGCCGCGATTCTGGCGGAGTACATGCGCGCGGTCGTCACCAGCGGCACAGGCACACGCGCTGCCGTCAGCGGGATGATTATCTGCGGCAAAACCGGCAGCGCGGAAACATCACTGAACGGACGTGCCATCACGAACGGTCTGTTCATCGGCTTCGCACAGGACGTCCCCTACGCGCTGTGCGTCGTCGTCGAGGATATCGACGATGGTCAAGGCGGCGGCTCAACCGCTGCGCCGATTGCCCGCGATATCTTCGCGTACCTCAAAAACATGCAGTAAAATAGCGTCGGACAGTTTTCATGGCTGTCCGACGCTTTTGATTTGCTTACCCATTGCCCGCCCAAAGGTGGCTTTGCGGGATGTAGCACACGCTCTCGTTGTCGTTCATGACGATGTAGTAATTGCCCTTGATGCCGATAACGACCCAGTTATCCCCGCTGTGCCAGCGCGTGTACGGTGCGGATTTTTTCGGCTCATCCAGCACCTCAAATTCATACGTTGTCTCGTCCGCCACGTTCAGCCGATATTCTTCGCGCACCTCCAACTGCGGAAACGCGCATTCCACTTTGTCCGCATCCTCGCCGAACGCCAGATACTTGGTCATCATGTAACCCGTCGTCGCGCGCCCGATGCGCACATATGCCCAGTCACCGCGGATTTCCTCCACATACACGGGCGTTCGGTTGTAGAACTTGCCGAGATTGCGCCCTTCCTTGCTCGCCTTGCCGCGCAGGTACAGTCGATCCGCCGGATTTGGGTTGTTGACAACCGCCCAATTCGTGCGGTCAAGGTGCTGAACGGCTTCTTCATAGGTCGTCGGAAAGTCCGCAAACGGCAGGTCAGTCACGTCGGAATACGGGTGATTGCCGTAGCGGAAGCCCGCGTTTCCGCCTGCCGACTCCGCGTAGACCTGCAAATCGTAGAGGGCGTGGCGCTTGATGCCGATGCCGCCCGCTCCGTTCCAGACCTCACGCAGCGTCAGATAACCGCTTTCGCACGTCATGCAGTACGTTAGTTCATCGACGCAGAGGAGGATGGATGCCACGCCGCCGTGGTAGCGGTCGAAGGAGAACGGCGTGCCAATCACCTTGCGGATGACATAATTCCCCAGATTCGTCCTGTACGCCACGCGCAGCACGTCGCCATCCGCCGCATCCACCGTGTGCATGGCAATCAGTTCCGTCGTGCAGTACAGTTCCACCAGCGTCTCGCCGCCGGTCAGCTCATCCGACACATACGGCAGCAGCGTCTCCGGCAGATTCAGCTGGATTGCGCCCGATATGTCCGCATCCGCCAGCAGTGCTTCCGGAAAGTCCGGTTTCATGGCAATCGGCTGACATTTCCGTCCAGCGCCGTCCAACAAAATCAGCGAACCATCCTGCATGGTATACGTTTCTTCCGCGTCAGCAATGGGCAGGAGCAGCCAAATCATCAGCAGCGCAAGCAGTTTCTTCATTGGCATTCTCCCCTTACCCGTTGCCCGCCCAGAGCCAGTCCTGCGGGATGTAGCGCACGTTTTCGTCGGTGTCCATGATCATATAGAAGTCGTCAATCACGCCAATCAAATAGCACTCTTCACCCCAATTCCAGAGCGTTTTTGTCGCCGACATGTTCGGCGCATCGAACACATAATAGTCATAGGCCAGTTCATCCGCCACATTCTCCTGATACTTTTCTATCAGCGACAACTGCGGGAAGGCGCATTCCACCTTGTCCATATCCGCACCGAATGCGAGATACTTCGTCATCATCCACCCTGACAGGTCGCGCCCGATGGTAACGTGCGCCCATTCGTCGCGGATTTCGTCCACATAGACCGGCGTTCGGTTGTAGAACTTGCCCAATGAAACCGACTTTCGGTCGGGTTCTGTGCGCAGATGCAGACGATCGGTCGGATTCGGGTTGTTCACAACCGCCCAGTTCGTGCTGTCCACCTGCGCCAGCATTTCCGCATACGTTTCGGGGAAGGCTGCGAAGTCCACCGCTTCCACGTTGTAGAAGGGATGTGCGCCGTAAACGTAGCTGTCATTTCGCATCGAAATCACTTCTTCCATATTACCGATAGCGTGTGGCTGAATGTACACAATTTTCCTGCCGGCGGTGTACCACAAAATGAGTTTTCCATTTCGCAGCTTCAAGGCGTATTCCTGCCCATCGACTTCCATGTAGACTTCGCCTGCCGAGACGTGCACCGTGTCCAGCGAAAAATCCTCCCCGACGACTTTGTCAACCATTTGATAGCCGTCGCCCGTCCACCACGCCACGCGAAGCACATCGTCCTTCGCCGCGTCGCGCAGGTGCATCCCAACCAGCGCCGTCGTGCAGTAAATCTCGACCAGCTCTGCGCCGCCGGTCAGCTCATCCGCCACATAGGGCAGCAGCGCCTGCGTCAGCCCCATCGGCGCGGCGACGAACGTATCTCCCTGCGCAGCGAGCGCCTTGGCTGCTTTCGCAAACCCCTCCCTGACGGCAATCGGCTGATACGTCGTGCCGTCGTCGGACTGGAAGATCAAATAGCCATTTTCGACGGTGCAGCGGTACGCATCATCCCAGAAATCTTTGCCACCCGAAAACTCCTCTGCCCCGGCGGTCGTCAAAATCAGGAGCATGGTCATCAGCAGCGCACACCATTTCTTCATTCGGCATCCCCCTTTGATTCGGTGTTCTGACAATGAAACGAACGGGCGGCGCGTTTTCTTCCGCAGAATTGGGAATTACGGCAAAAAAATCCCCCTGCGGGTTCAGCAATGGATGGTTCCGTTTTTCGTGCAGGGGCGTATTGGGCTCATAGTGCCTTTCCTTTCGTCGGACGAAACAGCCCAGTCATGTCCTTTTTTTCGATTTCCAACAGCCTGATTTTACGGTCAAGCCCGCCCGCGTACCCCGTCAGGCTGCCGCTCGTGCCGACGACCCGATGGCACGGAACGATGATGCTGATGGGATTGTGCCCGACCGCGCCGCCGACCGCCTGTGCCGACATGTGCCCTGCGTTCAGCCGCTTCGCCAGTGCACCGTATGTCGTCGTCTGCCCGTATGGGATTTCGAGCAGCAGTTGCCAGACCGTCTGTCGGAAAGGAGACCCGACTGGATGCAGCGGCGGCGTGAAGTCGGGTTCACGTCCGGTGAAATAGACATCCAGCCAGCGCTTCGTGTCCATCAAAATGGGCGTTTCGCGTTCAACGTGTTCTTCGGGCAGCGTTTCCGCGTAATATCGTCCGCCATCGAACCACAGCCCGGTCAGCCCCACCTCATCCGCAGAAAGCAGGATGTTCCCCAAGGGAGAGGATATCGTTTGCGTGTAATGCATGTTTGCACCGTCCTTTGGGTTTTCCTCAAAAAGCAAGAGACTCTCTGACGCAGCAGGAGCAGGTGAAGCAACGCCTTCCCGGAAGAAACAGCGGCATGACCCTCCTTTTTTCGGAAGGCCATGCCGTTTTCCTTATGCAGCGGCTTTTTCCGCAGCTTTTTTCTTCCCCGTAAATTTTGCCTTGAAGGCTTCGATCCGCTTCCGGCGCTTCTCGCGGCGCTCGATGCGTTCACCAAGGTCGCGCGCACCCACGCCGTACACCAGATACAGAATCAAGCCGGAAATGACCATGATGAACACCGTCGATGCGCAGCGGCGGCCCGATGCGTTGACATTGTAGCCATCGCGCCCTTCCTCGGCGCACATGTTCTGGATAATCATGGCATACGTTTTGCCGTAGCTGGATTGGAACGTCGCCGACATGTCGTATTCGGTGAACAGCGCATTGAAGTTCAGCGCGAACACCGCCAGCACACTCGGCAGGACAATCGGCAGCTTCACCCGCAGGAATGTCACCAGACTGCTCGCGCCAAGGTTGCGCGCCGCATCCTCCAATTCCTCGTCAATGGCGTAGAACGCCGCCTTGATCATGCGCAGGGCAAACGGCAGCTTGACCACCGTGTACGCCATCACAATCAGGAATCGCACGTTATCGCGCATGTACAGGTTGTTGTTGAAAACATACCACACGCTGTCAGAGTTGAAGTAAGTGCGGTAGGAGTAGCAAATCAGGATGGTCGGCAGCAGCCACGGGAAGAGCAGGCTGTATTCCAGCACAGTGCTGCGCTTCTTGCCCTTGTTCTTGAAGATGTAGTTGACCGCAACGACGACGATAACGCACGCCAGCGCCGCCGCAATCGCGGAGAGGACGAAGCTCAGCCGGATGCCGCCGACGGTATCCGCGTTGGCAAACAGACCGGAAATCGCGCCCGTTCGCGTTTTCAGCTTGCCGCGGTTGGTCAGGAACTCATAGTCCTGCTGACCGAAGAAGTTAATCAGCGTGAACTGATCCATCGAGAGCGTCTTGGAGCGAATTGCCGGATAATTCTGGAACGCGAACAGCACAATCATGACCACAGGCGTCATGTAGATGATGAAGAGGACATAGGCGTAGATATGCGCCAGCACGTTCGCGACCGGGTTGCTAATCTTCTGCTTGACCAGCTTTGCCTTCGTTTTGCTGACGGAGAGGTAATGCCCTTTGCGCTCGTAGGAGGACAGAACGGTCAGCAGGATGATGGTGAACATCGCCAGAATGATGGACAGCAGCGCCGCGCGCGCCTGCGGGAACGCTTCGTCCGCCGACGATGAGCCCGCCAGACGCACGATTTCCGGGTTGATGGAGTCATAGCCCAGCAGCGTCGGCGCACTCATGGCGCACAGACCCGTGATGAACGTCATGACCGTGAGGGAGAAGAGCGTCGGAATCAGCGTCGGGAAAACGACCTTCAGCAGCACCTTGAATGGCTTCGCGCCGAGGTTGCGCGCCGCTTCCACCGTGTTGTAGTCAATCGCGCGGATAGCGTTGCGCAGGAACAGCGCGTGATTGCTTGTACAGGCGAACGTCATCGTGAACAGAACGGCGTTGAAGCCGGAGAACCAGTTCTTGTCCATGTTGGGGAAAATCCCGGAGAGCCACGTCGTCATAATGCCGTCGCTGTCATAGAGGAAGAGATACCCCGTCACCAGCGCAACGCCGGAGTAAATCAGCGTCGTCATATAGCCGAGGCGGAGGATTTTCGCGCCCTTGATGTCGAAATATTCCGTCAGCAGCACGATGCTGATGCCAACGATATTCACCGTGATGACGAGGCAGACCGCCAGTTTCAGCGAGTTCAGGACGTAGCTGGGCATGTTGCCCGCGAAGAAGAAGCGGATGACCGCCAGCGGGTCGATGTTGCCCGCACTGTCCGTCGTCGTGAAAATCTGCGTAATGGTGTTCAGGCACGGCAGGAGCATGAAGCCGAAAAACAGGTAGACGAAGAACGCAACGCCGAACACTTTGCCAAGCATCCCCAGCGTCAGTTTGGAGGATTTTTGCGTCATATTGCTTCCTCCTGTCATTGCGCGTCGTAGGACATGACGTCCGTAGGCTTCATGGCTACGGTCACTTTTTCGCCCGGCGCATAGATGTTGATGCCGTCGTTCTTTTCGATTGCCTTCAAAATCTGGCTGCCCACATCGATGTAATACTTGATGTACAGGCCGTAGTACTCGATGTTCTCAACCACGCCGTCAATGAGGATTTCATCGTCGCGCTTGGGCTTGTTGACGTGCAGCCGTTCCAGCCGGATGAAGTGATTCTGCCCTGCCGCCAGCTTCATCTTCGCGGCAATCGGCGCTTCGACGCGGTTGATGTCGCCGATGAAGTTGCAGACAAACTCGGTCTTGGAGTGGTTGTAGATCTCGTTCGGCGTGCCAATCTGCTCGATATAGCCCTTGTTGAACACGGCGATGCGATCGGACAGGGTCAGCGCTTCCTCCTGATCGTGGGTGACGTAGATGGTTGTGATGCCGAACTCGCGCTGCATCTTCTTCAGCTCATTGCGCAGCTGAACGCGCAGTTTCGCGTCCAGATTGGACAGCGGCTCGTCCATGCAGATGATGCTCGGCCCGGTGACGAGGGCGCGGGCGATGGCAACGCGCTGCTGCTGACCGCCGGACAGCTGGCTGACCGCCTTTTTGAGCTGCTCGTCGGACAAATCGACCTTGCGCGCAATTTCCCGCACCTTCTGGTCGATTTCCGGCTTTTTCAGCTTTTTGAGCTTCAAGCCGAACGCGATGTTGTCGTACACCGTCATCGTCGGGAACAGCGCGTAGCTCTGGAATACGATGCCGATGTTGCGCTTTTCAATCGGCACATGGGTAATATCCTGCTCGTTCACCGACACCGTGCCGGAGACAGGCTCAATAAAGCCGGTGATGGTGCGCAGGGTGGTCGTTTTGCCGCAGCCAGACGGGCCGAGGAAGGTGAAGAACTCCCCTTCCTTCACGTTCACGTTGATATTGTGCAGCGCCTCAAAATCGCCGAATTTGACCACAATGTCCTTGAGTTCAATCATGGGCGACAGCTCCTTACTTTATGATTCGCAGAATTTTGCACAGGCAAATCATGCTATAAAAAGATGGCGAGCCCGCGTAGGACTCGCCATCCGGGGTTCAAATCCGCTTCTTTGCCGGATGAGAATTTTGGGGAATTACTGCGCCGCCTGCGTCATCACAGCCCAGTTGACATTGTCCCAATCGGGTTCCGCGGGCGCCTGACTTGCGTCTGCCCAGTAGAAGCCGAGGTTGGTCATGATGTTCGTCCATTCCTTGCTGTGCGCCGCGACATATTCCGCATAGGTCATGTCGGTGCCTTCCACCTTCTCCAGCGCGCAATTCTTCAGCTGATAAATGGCGGGGATTTCGTCGCCGTAGACGTTCTTCACAGCCACCTCGTTGCAGGGGAAGGAGTCGAATTCGTCAGACCATTCCGTCTGCGTTTCCGCAGAGCCGAACCATTCCGCGAACGCCTTGACAGCTTCCGTCTGTTCGGGCGTACGGTCAGCACGGTCAAGGATGCCGATGTATTCCGCGATGTAGTAGGTGCCGTCGTCAATGTCCACAACGCCCCAGTTTTCGGGGGTGGTGGTGCCGGTCAGCGGGGCAGAAGAGCTGTCCGCCGCGGAGTCAATCTTGCCATACAGGGAGGAAGAGTAGAACGTGGACACCTGCACGTCGCCGCGGTTCAGCGGGTCAAAGCCGTAGCTGTCGCCGGTGTAGGAGCCGTTCGCGCAGTACTTCCACAGCATCTTCCAGCCATCCACGGAAATGCCGCCGGCAGGGCTGGTCGGATCGGTGAAGGCGTACAGCATGGCGCTGTTGATGTTGCTGTTGGTCGTACCGCCAACCTTACCCTGACGATACCAGTGATAGCCGCAGTCGACAATATCAGACCAATGCTGGAAGTGGAGTGCTTTGCCATTCGTGCCCTTGTCGTCATTGCGGTAGAGCATCAGCACGTTCTGCACGACGAGGCCATACGCCTTGCCGGGGTAAACGTACTTGCCGACTTCGTCCGCCCAAGACGGCGTCCAGTCCATCACCTTCAGGTTCTCATAGGTGCCGTTGACCAGCTGAGACCAGCGGGTTTCGTTCAGACCAAAGATGATGTCGCCGTCCTTGCTTTCGTTTGCCTTCTGGATAGCGGCGTTGTCGCCGGAGATGACGGAGTTATCGTCGATGGAGATGCTGAAGCCCGCTTCCTTGGCGGCATTGAGCAGCCAGTTCACGCGCTCGGTGGAGTTGGAGTTGGAGTAGATGCGGATGGTATAGCCGGAATAATCCTTCGTTTCCGCCATTGCGCCGCCCGCCAGCGTCAGCACCATGGCCAGTGCCAGCAGCATAGATACGAGTTTCTTCATTATAGGAACGCCTCCTCTTTCGAGATGCTGTTCTGCATCTCTGATTGTTTTTATCATACCACATTCAGCTTGTCTTGTAAAGTCCTAATATGTTATTTCCATCACCATCTGGTCGCATTTTTTCCGTTTTCGCCCATGTTTCCGGACGTGAGCGGTAGTTTTATCACGGCATGTTTTCACGAATTGGAAAATTTGCGCACAAAAAACAGCATGGGCGTTTATTTCCCATGCTGCAAAGAACCCTGCTTATCCCACCACACCCGGCACTTCATAGCGGATGCGCATCTTCGGCGCTTCCTGCAAGGTGGCGTAGTAGTTCGTCATCCAATCCGCGTGACCATCCTCGACATTCACGCCATCCGCGGGCGGCGCGAAGAGATTCAGCTTCAAATCCGCGGGAGTATCCAACGGAGCGTCAAAGAACGCGCTCATCAGGTCAATCGTCTTGACGTGCGGCGCTTTGTAGAACCACTTGCCGTGCAATTCCACCATCAGCCCGATTTCCTGCTCCACAGTCATTTCGCAGAATTCCGGATTGCCCTCGAAGTGCAGCGGAATCGCCAGGCCGTCGGCATCCTCCGCGCCGCCCCAGCGCAGTTCCGCCGGGAAGGTTGCTTCCCCCATCTCCGTCATGCTCGGCTGGAAGTACGGGTCTTTGAGCAGCTCGCGGTCCTGCGCCAGCATCGGCTGTTCAATGCCGACTGCCGGGTTGTTCGGGTCTTCGATTTCCAGCCCCAGACGCCCGCGGTCGCGGAACTGATAGAGGCTGATAGCCTTGAACCAGTCGGCTTTATGGTCGCGGAAGGCTTCGGCAAAGCGGATGACGCTCTCGCCTTGATGGCGCGGGCCCGTCACGTCGCCGTCGGTGTTGAACTCCGCCGTCACCAGCGGCTTACACCCAAACTGCGACGATGCGCGCTCGTAGGTGCGGCGGAACAAGTCGTAATACATGCCGACGGAATCCGCCTTATACTGTCCGCCGCCGACTTCCGCCACGTCATACGGCCAGCCGTAATGGAGCGCGAGGTAGCAGTCCGCCGACCAGACGTCCGCCGCGCGGTACGCCACCGCAAACTCGTCCTCCTTCTCCAGCTTGCCGTCCGCCTGTGCGAAGCCCGCGCAGAACACCGTGCGGACGTTCGGGGCTTCCTGATGGATGATGTCGGAGAAATGCGCGAAGAACTTGCCGACCTGCTCATAGGTGAAGCGCTTATTATGCGTGAACCACGTTCCGCTGCACTCATGGTTGATGCGGATGGTCATGCGCCCATAGGGGCGGAGCATCCGGGCGACTTCGCGGAGTTCGTCGTCAGAGAGGGAGCAGTCGAGCGTCAGCGTGAGGGCGGCATCTTGCCCGTGGCGGCGAATATCCCGCATCTGTTCCCACGGCTGACCGTCGGCATTGAAGGGGAAATAATCATCATAAGGATAGTCCCACTGGAAGGTGATGTTCATGTCCTTGCACGCCTTGGAAATGCGCTGCGGCCACTGCTTATCGTGCGGGTAGTAGGTATACATGATGCCTATGGCGCGGTGCGGACGTCCGAGCTTATGCAGGATGTAGTCCTGATTGACGTACTCCGCGCGTTCGCTGCCGTCGCCGAGGTCAAGGGCGCACTGGGCTGCACCCAGATGGAGCTTCTGCATGGCGATGTTCCTCTCTTCTCGTCGTGTTGTTTATTTTCGTCGAATCTTGCACGGTCATCAAGGGATCATTTTGATTCCCTTGCATCTACTTCACTTGTTAGGATTCTCACGCTACTGCCAAGCCGAACTTCTTTTCTGGAAATATACCATGTTTTTCCATTGTCAGAGCTGCCTTGATAGAAGAGAAATACGCGTCCATCATCATCACGGAAAGCATAAGGATGTCCGGATTCACTGCTGTTCCATGTGCCCGGCGCGCCGCATGGGATTAGTGGCTCATTCGATACGCGGCGGAAGAAGATGCCATCCTCGGATACTGCACAGCCGATTTGCTGTGGCGTGCAATTATAGGAGCCGCCATAGAACAGGTATATTTTCCCGTCCTCTACGACCGTTGCGGGTGCTTCGATGCAATCGCCCTCCCATGCAAGTTCTGGCATAAGCAGACTCTGTTCTGCCAGCGGATGCCACGCATTCCGCCCAAAGTCAGAATCGATTTTTGCCCATGCGCCGCCAATTTTCTGGATGCGCATAGCATGGTCGCGCGTTGCAAAATACAGGTGTATTTTTCCGCCGAACACGCACACATCGGCATCAATAGCGCGCCCACAGCACCAGGTTGCCGCCGGATGAAACACAGGGTTCTCTGGATTCTTCGTGAAGTGAATACCATCCTGCGACCACGCATGGCAGATTGCATCCTTCTCCCAATTGCCATAGGTCTGATAGAACAAATGAATTTGGTCATTCAGCACAATGGCTCCTGGTGCGGCAATGCCGTTCGTCTCGCACAGCGCATCCTGCTCTATTTCGCCGCAGGGTGTCCAATGCTCCATATCGGCAGATTCCGCAATGCCGATGCCGAACCTTCCATCCTCATGCCTCAGGGAATAATAGAGCCAGTAACGGCTGCGATAGCGGACAACAGCCGGATCCTTGGCGAAACAAAGGCAATCTGTATTGGTAAACAGCATGACAAATCCTCCTGATCATTGTCGGATTCACAAGAAAGTTTCACGCAGAACTGCCTTATACTATTTCCAGATAAGAATGCGCCAAGATGCGCCGCGAATTTTTCATTCTGGCTAACGTGAATGAAACGCAGCGTAGCAGCGCTACGCTAAGTGGAATGAGCGGACGCCAGAAGGGAAAAGGCGCAAGCAGATGGCGCAGGTGAATCTGGAAATAGTATTAGATTGCCCGCGTCGCGTGCAGCAGCCATTCCGCCTCATCCCCCGCCAGATACGGCAGAATCGTCTCCCGCACCTTGGCATGATAGGCATTCAGCAGCTTCTTATCATCCTCATTCAAATACCGCGTATCCACCGCGTCCAGATCGAACGGCACCATCGTCAGGTAGTCGAAATGCAGGAAACGACCATACGCATTCGTTTCGCCCTCACAGACGACCGTCAGGTTTTCGTGACGGATGCCGAACTTGCCCTCCAGATAGAAGCCGGGTTCGTCGCTCGTCACCATGCCGGGTTCCAGCGGGATGGGTGCGCCGCGCCAGTGGATGCGCTGCGGGCCTTCGTGAACGCTCAGCACATAGCCCACGCCGTGACCCGTGCCGTGGTTGTAGTCCATGTTCTCCTGCCAGAGGGGTTCGCGGGCGAGGTAGTCCAGATTCGCGCCCGTGCAGCCGTACTTCCAGCGCGCGTTGCCCAGATGCAGGTGTCCTTTCAGCACGAGGGTGAAGAACTTCTTCTCTTCATCGGTCGTTTCGCCCATGGCAAAGGTACGGGTGATGTCGGTCGTGCCCTGCAGGTAGTGCCCGCCGGTGTCCGCCAGCAGCAGGGAGCGCGGCTCAACGGGGATGTTGGATTCCTTGGTGGGCGAATAGTGGACGATGGCGCCATGCGCACCGTAGGCAATAATCGGCGCGAAGGACGGGCCGATGTAATCCGGGCGTTCGCGGCGGAACTCTTCCAGTTTTTCCGCGACGCTCAATTCGTCCATCGGGATTTTGCCGACATTGTGCTTCAGCCAGTACATCAGGCGCGTCACCGCCACGCCGTCCTGCACATGCGCCTTGCGGAAGCCCTCCACCTCGGTGGCATTCTTGACCGCCTTGGGCAGCTCGGTGGGGTCAACGTGGTCAATCACGCGCACCGACGCGGGCACACACGCCCGAATCAGGCTGTTAACGACATTCAGGTTCATCATCACCGTGGAATCTTCCGGCAGTTTCTTCGTATATTCATAGACGCAGGCGTAGGGGCGGATGGTCACGCCGTCCTCCTTGAGATGCGCCTGAATCTCCGTGCTGAGGATGGCGGGGTTGACGAACAGCACCGCATCGGTCATCGTCACGGCAGCAAAAGACAGCATGACGGGCGTGCAGTCCACATCATTGCCGCGCAGGTTCATCAGCCAGCACACGTCCATCAGCGAAGACAGGACAAGCGTATCCGCGCCAAGGCTTTCCATTTCGCGGCGCACCTGATGCAGCTTCTCCTGACGACTGCGTCCCGTCAGCGATACGGGCAGTTCCCACGCGGGTTCTGCCGACAGTGCCGGGCGCTCCGCCCAGATTTCATCCAGCAAATCAACATCAGAAACAATTTTGCCCTGCTTCTTTTCCGCAATGCGCTGATAGCCCTCGTACTGCCGCGCCGTGACGACTCTGCCGTCAAAGCCCAGCGTCTGACCGGCTTCAAGCGTCTTTTCGATGTACTCCGGAATCGTCGGGACGCCCGGCTCGCCCATCTTGCACAGCTCGATGCCGCTGCCTTCCAGCTGCTGCCCCGGCTGCAGGAAATAGCGGCCATCCGTCCACAGACCCGCCCAGTCCGCCGTCACCACCAGCGTACCTGCGCTGCCCGTGAAGCCGGAAACATAGTGCCGCCCGCGGAAGTGCGCGCCGACGTACTCCGACGCGTGGAAATCATCCGTGGGGATGATATAGAGGTCGATGCCGTGCGCCTGCATGGCGCGGCGAAGCTCCGATAACTGCTGTCGCATAAAAATCTTCTTCCTTTCCTGATTCCGCCCGTTCACGAGTGGAATCGACTGTATCCAGCGAAATTATAGCACGAATGGACGATTTTCGCAAGGGAATTGACAGGGAGAACGTTTTCGTTGTAGAATAGACAGGTGCAAAACTTGAATGTCAGATAAGGTAAAGGAGGGATTTTGATGACGCCAGACACCTTGGAAGGCAGCATCCACGACCTGACGCAGAATATTCTCGCGGATTATACCGCCGGCCGCCCCATTGACCGCATTGAACCGTTCAACCAGCCCGACCGCGACGTGATTATCGCCCTGATTGGCAAGCTGCGGCGCATCGTCTTTCCGGGCTATTTCCGCGACCCTGCCTACCATGTGTACAGCGCGGCGCACTCCCTGTCCGCCCTCATCGAGGACACGGCGTACCTGCTGCAAAAGCAGATTGCGATTGCCCTGCGCTGCGGCAGCAGTGTGACGCAGGAAGCCGCCGCCGACATTGACCGGCAGGCGCAGGAGATGACCGTCCGCTTTCTGGAGAAGATTCCCGACGTGCGCGCACTGCTGGCGACCGACCTGCAAGCCTTCTACGACGGCGACCCGGCGGCGACAAGTCTGGATGAAATCATCATTGCCTATCCGGGGCTGCTCGCCATCACGGTCAACCGCTTGGCGCACGAGCTGTTTCTGCTCAAAGTGCCGCTGATTCCGCGCATCATGACCGAGTACGCGCACGGCCGCACGGGCATCGATATTCATCCCGGCGCAACCATCGGCAAGTACTTCTTCATCGACCACGGCACTGGTGTTGTCATCGGCGAGACTACCACTATCGGCGACCACGTGAAGCTGTACCAGGGCGTTACGCTGGGCGCGCTCTCCACCCGCGGCGGCCAGCGCCTGGCCGGCGTGAAGCGCCACCCCACCATCGAGGACAACGTCACCATCTACTCCAACGCCAGTGTGCTGGGCGGCGAGACGGTCATCGGCGAGGGCTCGGTTATCGCGGGCTCCACCTTCGTGACCTTCTCGGTGCCGCCCCATTCCCGCGTCTCCGTGAAGGAGCAGGAAATTCGCGTTCGCCAGCCCGGCGAGCGGGATTAAGCGACAGCAAGCAGCGTCGGAGGATACCAAACTGGCGACCTTGGCAGGGCGCTTGGTGAAGCTTTTTATT
>OGOU01000738.1_pt1 | contig 27608 bp, 18 predicted proteins | sample 1552721 | NCBI WGS metagenome assembly OGOU01 (sample SAMEA2580176, study PRJEB22360) | human gut metagenome | biome: human gut; feature: human-associated habitat; material: faeces | place: Denmark | collected 2008/2010
GAGGAACTCCCTTGCAGGGTGCAGGGGCAGCGCCCCTGCCGGAGTCCAGAGGCAGAGCCTCTGGGTTTGCCCCTAACAATCAAGAGGAAGGTGAACGGTGTTGAGCGGAAAGAAGTCGCTGATGAGCATGGTGCTGGCATTGCTGCTGCTTTGCGGCGCTGCGCTGGCGGAGGAGAGCACAAGCGGCGCAACGGCGCTGACGAACGCGGACTACCAGCAGATTGTGAGTACATACTCCATTGATGCGTCAATTCCGGGGTATGCGGACTATCTGGAACGCTACGAGGATGCGGCGCACCCGGACGTGACCGTGACGGTGGACGCGGACACGTTCGTGCGCTACGAGGATGCAGGCATTGCCGCCCAGCCGCAGGTCTTTGAAGACTACGAGGGCATGGCGGGCAAGAGCGTCCTGACGGACGAAGAGTCGCTGACCGAGTGGGTTGTGGATGTGCCGGAATCGGGTCTGTATGACCTGACGCTGCTCTACTACCCCTACGCGGGCAAGAACAGCGCCATCCAGCGCGCGTTCTTTGTAGACGGCAAGCTGCCGTACAGTGAGCTGGCAATGGTGGACTTCAACCGCGTGTGGGTCAACGGCACCTACGAGGAGTACACCGATGAGAACGGCATCGTCGTCCGCAAGTGGGACAAGGATAATCAGGGCAATGACCTGAAGCCTTCGCCCCTTGAACAGCCGGAGTGGTGTACCAACGGGCTGTACGACACCAACGGCTACATTTCTGGCGAAATGAGCATCTACCTCGAAGCGGGGCAGCACACGCTGACGCTTTTGTCCATGCGCGAGCCGATGCTCCTGCGGTCGATTACGCTGTCCAACCGCTCCCGCCCTGCCGCTTATGCGGATGTGAAGGCGGCGGGCGACGCGGCGGGTCATCAGGACGCGACGGGCGTGTCCGTGCGCTTTGAGGCAGAAAACGCCGTCAAGACCTCTTCTCAGATGCTTTACCCCGTGCAGGATCAATCCAGCGCGGTTGTGTACCCCATGTCGGCGCGGTATCTGCTCAATAACTCCATCGGCAGCAGCTGGAAGAACGCGGGCCAGTGGATTGAGTGGGCATTTGAAGTGCCGCAGGACGGTTACTACGAAATCTCGATGGTGGACAAGCAGAACTTCGTCCGCGGCATCGACGTGTACCGCAAAATCATGATTGACGGCGAAGTGCCGTTCGCGGAGTTCAACGCGCAGCCCTTCTCCTACACGCAGACGTGGCGGATAGAAACGCTCTCCGACGAGGACGGAAACGCCTACCGCGTCTACCTGACCGCGGGCAAGCATACCCTGCGCATGGAAGTTGTACTGGGCGATATGGCAAACATCATCGCGCAGGTGCAGGACTGCGTGCAGCAGCTGAACAACATCTACCGTCAGGTCATCTACATCACTGGCGTCGCGCCTGACCAGTACCGCGACTATCAGCTGACGGCGTCCCTGCCGAAGCTGGAGGGCGAACTGCGCGCGGTACAGGCGGACATTGACAGCGCCATTGCCGCGCTGGAAAAGACGGCGGGCAATGATTCCGATAAGCTGACCGTCCTGCGCACGATGAGCGACCAGCTGGACGAGCTGATCGAGGATCAGGAACGCTTCACCGAGGTGCTTTCATCCTTCAAGACCAACGTCCGCGCGTGCGGCAACTGGATCACGCAGGTGCTGGCACAGCCGCTTCAGGTAGACCGCTTCTATATTCATGCTGCCAACACGCAGCCGAAGCTGGATAACAGCAGCTGGTGGGAGAGCCTTGCGCATGAAACGGATCGCCTGTATTACTCCTTCATCATCGACTACAACAAGGTTGGCAACGTGGCGGAGGGCGACACGGAGAATGTCGTGCTGACGCTGTGGATCGGCACGGGCCGTGACCAGGCGAACGTCATCAAGTCGCTGATTGACGAGAAGTTCACGCCTGCGACGGGCATTTCCGTCAATGTGCAGTTGGTTGACATGAACACGCTCCTGCGCGCGACGCTGGCGGGCGAGGGTCCGGACGTCGCCATTCAGGTGGCGAACACCAACGGCATTGCGGGCGCGGTGCTGAACACGGGCAACGATACGCCCGTCAACTACGGCTTGCGCAACGCCGTGCTGGACTTGACGCAGTTCGAGGACTTCCCGGAGATTGCCAAGCGCTTCAACGAGAGCGCCATCATCCCGTTCTCCTTTGACGGTGCGACGTACGCCCTGCCGGATACGCAGACGTGGCTGATGATGTTCTACCGCAAGGACATTCTGGCGGAAATTGGGCTGGAAGTGCCGCAGACATGGGACGAAGTGAAGGTCGCCATGTCCATCCTGAGCAAGAACCAGATGGAATTCGGCATGCTGCCGTCTGAGCAGGTGTTCGCGATGCTTTTGTTCCAGAACGGCGGCCGCTACTACACCGATGACAACGCCGCGTCCGCGCTGGATGAGGACGTCGCCATCAACGTGTTCAAGAAATACTGCGAATACTACACGGATTACAAGCTGGACAAGGAAACGTCCGCCGAAGAACGCTTCCGTACCGGCGAATGCCCGATTATCATCTCCGACTACACGACGTACAACAACCTGCAGGTTTCCGCGCCGGACATCCTGGGTCTGTGGGACTTCACGACCGTTCCCGGTACGGTGCAGGCGGACGGCAGCATTGACCGCTCGACGGGTACGACGGGTCTGGCGGATATCATCATGAGCGCGACGAAGCATCCCGACGAAAGCTGGGAGTTCCTCAAATGGTGGACGAGCACCGAGACGCAGACGCTCTACGGGCGCGAGATGGAATCGCTGATGGGGGCATCCGCGCGCGTCGCGACGGCAAACACCGAGGCACTGGCGAACCTGTCGTGGCCCATGCGCGACTACCGCGCGCTGGTGGAGCAGATGCAGTATGTGCGCGGCATCCCGCAGGTGCCGGGCGGATACTACACTTGGCGCAACATCAACAACGCGTTCTATACCATCACCACAGATACCGCAACGAACAACACCACCCCGCGCGAGGCGCTGATGGACAAGGTGTACTACATCAACGCCGAAATCAACTACAAGCGCACGGAATTCGGTCTGCCGCTCCATCAGACGGAAGACACGACGAAGGAGGAGTAAGATGAGCAATCCGACCTTGGTGCATGGCAAGCGTCAGTCGCTTGGCAAAACCGTCTGGAAGCACCGCGCGTCCTACCTGCTGATGGCGCCGTACTTCATCCTGTTCTTCTTCTTCACTGTGCTGCCGGTGCTGATGGCTATCGGCGTTTCCTTCACGGACTGGAACATGCTGGAGAAGCCGGAGTTCGTCGGCTGGCAAAACTACGTCAAGCTCCTGCTGGATGACGAAATCTTCATCATTTCGCTCAAAAACACGCTGATTTTCGCTGTCATTACCGGCCCGGTCAGCTACATGCTGTGCCTGCTGTTCGCGTGGATTATCAACGAGTTCAACCGCGGGATGCGCACGCTCCTGACGCTGATTTTCTACGCGCCGTCCATCTGCGGCAACGCCTACATGGTCTGGAACCTGATTCTGACCGGCGACCGCTACGGCTATTTGAACGGTATCCTGCTGAACCTCGATATCATCAACGAGCCGATTCTGTGGATGAAGACAGAGCAGTACGTCATGCCGATGCTGATTATCGTTCAGCTGTGGCTCAGCCTAGGCACAGGCTTCCTGTCTTTCATCGCAGGCTTGCAGACGGTCGACAAGAGCATGTACGAAGCCGCCGCCATTGACGGCATCAAAAACCGCTGGCAGGAGCTGTGGTATGTCACCCTCCCGGCGATGAAGCCGCAGCTGATGTTCGGCGCGGTCATGCAGATTACGCAGTCCTTCGCCGTGGCGGACATTTCCATCAATCTGGCGGGCAACCCGTCGGTCAACTATGCTGGCGCAACCATTGTCACCCACTTGCTTGACTACGGTTCAACCCGTATGGAGATGGGTTACGCCTGCGCCATCGCGACCATCCTCTTCCTGCTGATGGTCGGCACGAATAAGCTCGTTCAGCGAGTACTGAGAAGGGTGGGTGAGTAAGCATGGCAGAACGGAGAGGTCAGGTGGCAGTCAAGGATTTGCCGCCGAAGCTGCAAAAGAAGCTGCGCCGGCAGAAGATTATGCCCAAGAAAGCCCGCAAGCTCAACCGCTCGATGGCGGGCAACGCGCTGCTGTTCACACTCATGTTCATCTGCGGCGTCTTCATGGCGCTGCCGCTGGTCATGATTATCAACAACGCCTTGAAGCCGCTGGATGAACTGTACCAGTTCCCGCCGAAGATTTTTGTGCGCAACCCGAACCTACGCAACTTCTCGGATTTGTTTATCCTGATGAACGACTCGTGGGTGCCTTTCAGCCGCTACATCATGAACACCATCATCATCACGGTGGCGGGCATGGTGGGTCACGTCATCGTGGCGTCGTGGGCGGCGTATCCGCTGGCCAAGGACAAATTCCCCGGCAAGGCGCTGCTGTTCGGCATGGTCGTGCTGTCGATGATGTTCAACTGGACGGTGACGCAGATTCCGCAGTACGCCATCATTTCGTGGCTGCACATCAACAACACCTATCTGGCGCTGATTCTGCCCGCGTGGTCGTTCGGCATGGGTTTGTACCTGATGAAGCAGTTCATGGAGCAGCTGCCGGATTCGCTGATGGAGTCGGCGCGCGTGCAGGGCGCCAACGAATGGCAGATTTTCTGGAAAATCGTCATGCCGAACGTCAAGCCCGCTTGGCTGACGCTGGCCATCTTCCAGTTCCAGCAGATGTGGGGCAATACCGGTTCGCTGTTCCTGCGTGACGAGCAATTGAAGCCCATGCAGTACGCGCTCCAGCAGATTACGGCTGGCGGCGTGTCCCGCGCGGGCGCGGCGGCGGCGGTTACGTTCATTATCATGGCGGTGCCGGTGCTGTTCTTCCTGTTGTGCCAGAGCAGCATTCTGGAAACCATGACAACTTCGGGCATGAAGGACTAAGAGAGGGAGGAAAGACGCATGAAAAAAATGAAGAAGTTCCTCCTGACGGCGCTGGCGGCGCTGGTCATTTTCTCCTCCTGCGGGGGAGCCTTGGCGGACGCCGAGCTGCCTTACACGACGTACAATTACGACTACTGGGGCGACATCGTGTACACGCCCGCGGCGTATGTGCCGGCGGGGTCGATTACAGGCGCTTCCTTCCAATATGGTGGGCAGTCGCTGGGGGCGTTCAAGAACCCGCAGGACTTGTGCGTGGCGCAGGACGGCACGGTGTATCTGGCGGACAGCGGCAACAACCGCATCGTCCTGCTCAGCAGCGACATGACGAAGGTCGTGCGCGTCATCACCGGATTTGAGAATCACGGCGTGGCGGACACCTTCCAGACGCCCACGGGCGTGGCAGTCGCCAGCGACGATACGCTCTACATTGCCGACAGCCTCAATCGCCGCGTGGTTGTGCTGAATCCGGATGATACGCTCAACCGCATCATCGAGATTCCGCAATTGTCGGGCAGCGTGAAGGCGCTGGGCGGCGTGACCTACGCTGTCGGGACGCACATCGAGGGCATGGGCGACCTCAATCAGGAAACCGATGTGGACGGCATGAAGTACCGCACGGAGCGCTTCACATCCGGCAGCGCCACGGAACTGGCGGATGAGCAGGGTACGACCTATCAGGTCAGCGCCTACGAGAGCACCTTGCAGCCGCTGGTGAAGACGGTCACAGACAGCAAGGGCGCAACCTACGCGATTGCGGAGAACGGCAAGTCCGTCATCCGCACGAACGCGGACGGCTCGACTTTCACTTACGCCCGCTATGACGCGACGACGAACATCGACCTGTTCATCCTGATTGGCCGCCTGATTAAGGGCAACCAGAACATCACCGGCATGTCCGGTCTGATTGGTCTGGCGCTGGACGAGCAGGACAACCTCTACTGCATCAGCGCCAAGACAGTGGTTGTGCTTGACCAGAAGGGCAATATGGTCACGACATACGGCAATTACCGCAATGCGGACGATGCGCTGACCTCCTTCGCGACGATTTCGGAATTCGCGCTGGATGGCGACAGCGTGTTCATCCGCGACGCGGACAACCACATTGTCGAACTCGACCGTGCGGGCAGCACACGCCGCGTGATTGAAAGCAACTGCATCCGCAAGACGGATGCGGATGGCAACATCACCCGCATGACGGGCATGACCGGAGCAGCAGCGGCCGCTTCAGAGGATGAAGAGACGGCGTTCCAGAACATTCTGGGCATCGAACTGACGGGCGATTACCTGATTGTGGGCGAGAAAAACGGCGAGATCAACGTCATGAAGACCACCGGCAAGCTGCTGGGCACGGTCGAGAATAATTCGCTGCTGCTGCTGGACACCAAAACGGACAGCGTATCCGCCGTGACGACGGTGAAAAACGGCAAGCAGGACGAGCGCCTGAGCGAAGTTTCCGCAACGGCGATGGTGGATTGGAACGGCACGCAGCGCCTGTGCGTGAAGGAAAGCACAGGGCGTGTACTGGTGCTGGATGACAACTGGACGGTGCTGCACACGGCGCAGAACAACTGCGTGGAGGTGCAGGACAGAAACGGCGCGGTGACGGAGCGCATCCTCGGCGTGGATGCGGGCAGCGGCTATCAGTCGTTCGCGGAAGTCAGCGGCGTGGAGGGCGTGGCGCTCAACAGCGCAAGCCAGCTCTGCATCGCGGACAGCGACAACCGCCTGATTGTGCTGGACGGCGACAAGAACGTCGCACGCGTGACCGTCAACCCGAACAGCGAGGTGCTGGATGCCAACTTCCTCTTTACGCCCCTGAAAGTCTCTGTGGACTACGCCGGACGTGTCTACTGCATTGCGCAGAACATGTTTGAAGGCATCATGGTCTTTGAGACGAACGGCGACTTCACCGGCTTCTTCGGCACGATTTCCGTTGAAATTACGGCGTGGGAGAAGTTCTGGCGCAAGCTGGCGACGAAGGAAGAACGCTCCAAGCAGCAGCTGTTCATCCCGACGGAATTTACCGGCATTGACATCGACGACGAAGGCTTTGTGTACGCCTCGAACAAGGATACCGCGGGCACACAGGCGGTTCGCCGCCTGAACCCCAAGGGCGAGGACGTCATCCGCATGGGTCAGACCAAGAACCTTGGCGGCGATATGCAGATCAGCGGCACGTCGCAGTACGCGGGCGCCAGCACGATTGTGGACGTGGTGTACCGCGAAAAGGGCATCTACTCGCTGCTGGACTCCAAGCGCGGCCGCATTATCACTTACGACCACGAAGGCAACCTGCTTTACATCTTCGGCGGCCTCGGCACGCAGGCGGGCACGATGGAAGCGCCTGTCGCGATTGAGTGCGCAGGGGACAAGATGCTCGCGCTGGATTCCAAGCAGGGCGTGATTGCCGTCTTCGGCGAAACGGAGTACGGCCGGCTCATTAACGAAGCGGTTGGGCTGCGCTACGACGGCGACGAGACGCAGGCGGTTGCCCTGTGGCAGGAAGTACTGCGGATGGACGAGAACAACGAGCTGGCGAACACCGGCATCGGCAAGGCGTACCTATCCGCGGGCGACAACGAGAAGGCCATGGAATACTTGAAGCGCGGCATGAACCGCGACTACTACTCCGTCGCCTTCAAGCGCTACCGCAACGATGTGCTCAAGAGCAACATCAACTACATTCTGACGGGCATCATTGCGGTCATCGTGGCGATTATCGTTGTGGTCAAGGTGATTCGTCCGCGCAGAAATCAAAAGAACGGAAGGAGGGCATAAGCGATGAAATCACTGTTCAGCAAAGAAAAGTGGCAGCAGCTGTTCTACACGGTGTCCCATCCGTCGGACGGCTTCTACTGGATTCGCCACGGCGAAAAGGGAAGCGTCGCCATTGCCATCCTCATGGTTGTCCTCTTCGGTCTGTGCTTCACGCTGAACCGACTGCTTGCGGGCTTTGTCGTCAACGACATCAACGAGCGAACGGTCAACGCCCTGTGGGAAATGATAGGCGTATTGATGCTGTACCTGCTGCTGTGCGTCGGCAACTGGTCGATTACCTGCCTGATGGACGGCGAAGGGCGCCTCAAGGATATTGCCATCGCCATCGGCTATTCGCTCCTGCCGATGATTGTGTGCTACATCGCCGCAACCATTGTCAGCCAGTTCGTGGCGGAAAATGAGGAAGCGTTCTACGCCATCATCATCTTCCTCGGCACGGCGTATACCCTCATCATGGCGCTGATTGGCATCATGCAGGTGCACAACTACACGCTGGGCAAAACGCTGCTCACGCTCCTGCTGACGCTGGTGGCAGTGTTCATCATCATCTTCCTGATGATGCTGATTGCGAACTTCATCGGTCAGGTGTTCGGCTTTGTTAGGAGCATCTACACCGAACTGATTTTCCGAGTTTAAGCGGGGGGTGGAAAGATGAGCGAGCAAACGAAAATCAAGCACAGCCCCGCCGTGGAAGGCAAAAAGCATCACAAGGTACGCTGGATTGTGCTGGCGGTGCTGCTGGTGATTGTGGCGGCAGTGGCTGCGTGGTATCTGATTCGCTTCGAGTTTAACCGGGACTATCAGGCGTACATTGAAGCGCCCAAGGGCGCGGCAGCGCAGTTAGAACTGGCGGCGCTCACGGACGAAAACCCGAATGTCGCCGCGCCTTTCCAGCTGTTTGCGGAAAACGACAACTTGAAGCTCTACGCGGATTTGGAGACGGCGAACGTCGCCATCTACGACAAGCGCAGCGGCGAAACGATCTATTCCAACCCCGTGGACGCGGATGCGGACAAGGTGGCGAACAAGACCAACAAGAACTACTTGAAGAGCCAGTTCCTGCTGGACTACTACAACGCCGGTTTGACGAGCAGCACCTACGACAGCTACTCGATGAGCGTGGCGCTGGGCAACTTCCGCGCGGCGGCTATTGAGGACGGCATTGCCTTCATCTACGACGTGGGCGTGGACTCCATCCAGTACCTGACGCCGTCCTATCTGCCGACGGAGCGCTACGAGGGACTCTACGAGCAGCTGAGCGCACAGGCGAAGAAGGCAGCGGACATCGTGTACGAAAAGCGCGACGACGGCTACTGGATCAGCGCAACCGGTGCGAGCCGTACCCGCGAAATGGCGCGCGTCTCCAAGGAGTTTGTGGCGCTGGGCATGACAAAGGCGGAATACCTTGAAATGGAAGCGCTGGCGGGCAAGGAACAGGCGGAAACGCTGGGTTTCACCGTGACGCTGGAGTGGCATCTGGGCGAGGACAACGTGGAAGCCAAGCTGCCCGTGAGCGCGATTGAAGAGCGTGGCGGCGGTAAGGTCTACCGCATTCAGCTGCTGCCCTATATGGCGGCAGCGGGGAGCGACGAAAATGGCTACATGGTTGTGCCGAACGGTTCGGGCAGCTTGATTCGTTTCAACAACGGCAAAAACAGTGCCGCGGTGTACAGTCAGTACGTCTACGATATGGACTTGATTGACGGCGACTACACGCAGACGCAGACGATTCAGTCTGTGCGTCTGCCATTGTGGGGCGTGTGCCGCGAGAACACCAGCGTGCTGGCGACGATTGAAAACGGCGCTTCGCTGGCGGCTATCAGCGCGGATGTTGCGGGGCGCAACAACTCCTACAACAACGCGTTCGCCATGTTCACCCTGCGCGGGTCGGAGCTGCTGTCTCTCTTCGGCGCGGGCGAAACGGCGGAAATGCCTATCGTCGAGGACAACTACTACGGCGAAGATCTCGTCATCCGCTACACATTCCTGACGGCGGAGAACAAGGGGTACAGCGGTCTGGCGAACTACTACCGGGCGCGCCTGATTGCTGAAAACGTGCTTTCTCCGCTGGAAGAGACGGGCGACATTCCCTTCTACTACGATGTGATTGGCGGCGTGAAGGAAACGACCCACTTCATGGGCATCCAGTACCTGCACGTCCGTGCTATGACCACCTTCGATGAAGCGGTGGAAATTGCGCAGTCGCTGAATAAGGCGGGCATCAAGCATCAAGTGATGAACTTCCAAGGCTGGATGAACGGCGGCTACTACCACGATGTCGCGAACAACGTGTCCGTGCTGAGGCAGCTGGGCGGCAAAGATCGGCTGGAGAACCTGAACAGCGCAATAGCACGGCTGGGCGGCGAACTGTACGCCGACGTCGCGTTCCAGAAGGTGACGCAAATCTCCAAGCACTACATGGAGAATCAGGAGACGTCCCGTTATTACGGCGCGGGTTACATTGCGCAGTTCGGCGTGACGAATCCGGCATCCCTGCGGCGCACGTCCGCACTGGGTTACAGCGAGAACATTTACAACCTGCTGTCCCCGAAGTTCCTGCCGTACTACGTCAGTGGGTTCCTGAACAGCACGAAGGATTATTCTCTGAACGGTTACTCCCTCCGCGACCTCGGCTGTGAGCTGCACGCGGACAAGCGCCGCACGGAGCTGATTAACCGCGAACAGGCGCTGATGATTGTCGAAAGCCAGCTGCAGTCGATTGCGGACAGCGGCAAGAAAGTCATGGTGTCCGGCGGCAACCTCTACGCCCTGAACGGTGTCAAGCACGTCATTGACGCGCCCATGACCGCGACGGAGTACGTCATTGTGGATGAAACGATTCCGCTTTACGAGATGATTCTGCATGGCTGTGTGGATTACACCGGTCAGGCGCTGAACACTATCGTGAGCGACGATTGGCAGGCGAAGCTGCTGAAAATGGTGGAATACGGCGCGTCCCCGCGCTACACCTTTACGGCGCAGCAAGCATCCGACATGAAGTACACGGCGCTGAACAGACTCTACGCCACGACTGTGGCCAACTGGACGGATACCGCGGCGGAACAGTACGCGTACCTGAACGCGGCGCTCGCCTCCGTCAGCGGCGCGCAGATGGTGAAGCACACGATTCTCTCCGATACGCTGCGCAGCGTCGAGTACGACAACGGCGTGACCATCTACATCAACTACGGCAGTCAGGATGCGCAGGCGGGCGGCGGCACCGTTCCCGCAAAGGCGTATCTGGTCACAGGAGGTGCAAACGAATGAAAAAGCTGCATATCTCCATGGCGGGGAAGCGCGCCGTTAACGGCTATCTTTTCATTCTGCCGTGGCTGCTGGGCTTTCTGCTGTTCTATGTGCGCAGCCTGTACATGACGGTGGAGTTCTCCCTGAGCGACCTGACCGTGCTGAGTACGGGCGGCTACAATCTGGAATTCGTGGGGCTGAAAAACTACTATGAGGCGTTCTTCTCCCACGCGTCCTTCAAGCAGACGCTGACGACCTCCATCGGCAACATGGTCATCGACGTGCCGCTGATTATCTTCTTCTCCCTGTTCGTCGCCATGATGCTCAACCGCAAGATGAAGTGCCGCGGACTGGTTCGCGCCATCTTCTTTCTGCCGGTGCTGCTGGGGGCGGAAGCGGTCAGCAATGCGCTGTCGCTGGCGGCGCAGATGATGGCGGGGGGTCTGAGCGGCACGAGCGCGGACATGGCGGCGGCGTCGGCATCCTCCGGCACGATGAACATGGATTACCTCATCGACCTGTTCGCGCAGCTTGCCCTGCCGGACGTGGTACTGGATTACATCGTCGGTGCGGTCAGCCGCATCAGCGATATCATTCAGGCTTCCGGCGTGCAGATTGTGCTGTTCATCGCGGGCTTGCAGTCCATTCCTTCCTCGCTCTACGAAGTGGCGAAGATTGAGGGCGCGACGGGCTACGAAACGTTCTGGAAAGTCACGTTCCCGATGGTGATGCCGCACATCATCACCTGCACGATTTACACCATCGTCGATGCGTTCAGCAAATCCGAGGTGGTCAAGCTGGCATACAGCACGGCGTTCACCGAGAGCCGGTACGGGCTGTCCTCCGCGTTCAGCGTGGTTTCGACGCTCATCACCTGCGCCCTGCTGGGAGCCGTGGTGTACTTCATCGGCAAGCGCACCTTCTACTACAATTAAGGCGAAGGAGAGTGAAAAGCAATGGAAAAATGGCGCGCATTTCGCAATTCTCCCCGCTATGAGGATGCCAAGGGCGGCGTGGTCAAAAAAGGCAAGAACCTGCTGATGACGATTTTGCAAATTATCCTCATCGTCGGTATCTCCTACGTCATCCTGTCGCCGGTCATCGGCATCGTCGCTCAGTCCTTCTTCTCCGACGCGGACTCGGCGAACCCGATGGTCTACACCATCCCGATTGAAGGCACGCTGGAGCGCTACACGACGGTCATCACGCAGATGGACTATTTCCGCACGCTCGGCAACACGCTGATTTACACCATCGCGCTGACGCTGATTCAGGTGCTGATTTGCTCGATGGTCGGCTATGGCTTCGCGCGGTTCGACTTCCCGCTGAAAAAGCTGCTTTTCGGCTGCGTTGTGCTGATGATTGTCATCCCGAATCATACCATCATGCTGCCGCAGTATATGACGTTCCGCAGCATGGGCTTGATGAGCGAGGCAACCCCGATGTATATCCTGACGCTCTTCGGCACAGGGCTTCGCGCGGGTTTGTTCATCTACATTTTCAACCAGTTCTTCCGTGGTCTGCCCAAGGAAATCGAGGAAGCGGCGTTTGTTGACGGCGCGGGAACGTGGTACACCTACTTCCGCATCATGCTCGTCAACGCCATGCCTGCTGTCATCACGGTGACGGTATTCTCGCTGGTCTGGCAGTACACGGACTCCTTCTACAGCCAGCTGTTCCGCATTCCAACGGACATGCTGCTGGCGAAGCGCCTGTCCACACTGCAGAACAACATCTCCGCGAACCTCAAAATCATGAACGTCCGCATCCAGCGTTTGTATGTTGACGCCGGCGTTGTGCTGACAATTCTGCCGCTGCTGATTTTGTATCTGCTGCTCCAGCGCCGCTTCATTGAGGGCGTTGAGCGGTCGGGCATCGTAGGCTAACAGTGTTAAGTAAAATCAGGATTACGGAGAACCTTCCGAAAACCGAATAAAAACGACAAAATTCGCCCGTAAAGCCAGTCGACAGCAGTGCAAACGCGAACGCACTTGCTTGAAACTGTGCTTTATGGGCGAATTGATTCCCTCGAAAACATTTTCCGACGAAATTTTCGCAAAAAAAGTTGAGAAAATTTGCTGAAACAGCTGATTTACCGGTTGACTAACGGTATAGTTTTGTGATATGATAAAGCAGAACGGAAATGGGAAATCTGGTGCAAAAATCGCCGGTATGACGGCACGGGTTTCCTGCTTCCCCGACGGCATGTCCGCCGGCAACGTTGCAATGGTTACACCAAGGAACCAAGTTCTGGGAAGGAACATGTTTAAGGAGGTCATCCAAGTGAAGAAGGTTGTTTCTGTTCTGCTGGCTGCGGGCATCATCGCGACGACGGGTGCGTTCGCAGAGAACGTCGGCGTGTCGAGCCCGGCTGCGTCGCCTGTGGCGTCTCCCGTGGCGGGTGCTGTCAGCAGCATCATTGACTTTGCCGACGGCAACTTCGGCTTTCTGGGGATGGACACGACGCTGGGCAATGCCGATGCGAGCGAGCTGAGCGTTGTGGACTACAACGGCGGCAAGGCGCTGCGCGTCAGCCCGGCGGCGGCAGGCAGAGTGCCGTATGTGTCGCTGAACGTGGAAGGACTGCTGGGCGAAAACCTGAGCCGTCTGGCGAAGATTACCTTCGATGTCGGCGTGGAACTGGGCACGGACGGCAAGTTCTATGCGCAGTCCGGCAAGGTGTACATGGTCAACGGCGAGGACAGCTCGAAGCAGTCCGCCGACTGGTCGGTTTACATGGAACGCAAGAATCCGAAGACGGCGGTCGTGACCGTTCCTGCGGGCGCGTTCGTGGCGGGTCGCGGCGACACGCTGCAGTTCTCCAAGGAAGTGGACAGCTTCATTGACTCCAAGAAGTTTGACGGCGAAGCGCCGCGTGACTTCTATGTGACCAACATCCAGTTCTTCGACGCGGAAGGCAACGTGCTGCCTGTGGATACCACGGCGGAATGGGTTGCGCCGGTGACGGAGGAAGATCGCTCCTATCTTTACGACGTGGCGAACGCGGTAGAGTTCCCGAACTTTGCCTACGAAGGCGGCGGCTGGAGTCAGAACGGTACGGAAATGCCGCAGGAATTCCTCGATGCGCTGGTGCCCGGTTCTGTGATTGAAATCAGCTACGAATCCGAAGACGGCACGATGTGGATTGTCCTGCCGGACGCGGCGGCAGGCTGGTCGCGCGTTGCCAATGACGGTTCTGCCGCCATCAACAGCAGCAAGGATACCTGCCAGATTACCTATGAGCAGATTGCGGCTGTGTGCGGCGAAGACAAGTCCACCTGGGGCGCGCGCCTGCAGTGCGAAGCGGGGAGCGCGTGGAAGGTTTACTCCGTGAAGGTTGGCCAGAAGGTCGCCCGCAAGGTCGCAACGCCCGTTGCTTCCTTTGATGGATTCTCCTGCGAAGGCGGCGCGTGGTCTCAGAATGGCTTCGACATCCCGGAAAACGTGCTGGATGCGCTCGTACCCGGCACGGCGTTGCAGATTGACTTTGAATCCGAGGACGGCTCGATGTGGCTCGTCATGCCGGACTGCACGGCGGGCTGGATGCGTGTGGCGCAGGGCGCGGCGAGCATCTCCGGCGGCAAGGCGTACATCACCTATGAGCAGATTGTCGAAGCCTGCGGCGAGGATAAGGCTGGCTGGGGCGCGCGGATGCAGTGCGAAGCAGAAAGCGCGTGGAAGGTCTACGCGGTGTCCGTGGTGAAGCTGGCGGAAATGGTCGGCAGCCACAACAATGTGGAGTTTGAAGGCGCGGCTTGTGAAGGCGGCGCTTGGGGGCAGAACGGCACGGAAATGCCGGAAAATATCGTGGCGGCGCTGGTGCCGGGCGCGGTCATCAATATCTCCTATGAATCCGAAACGGGCAACATCTGGATTGTCCTGCCGGACGCGGCGGCGGGCTGGTCCCGTGTGCAGCAGCAGACGGCGGCGACCGACGGCAAGACGGCGCAGATTACCTACGAGCAGATTGCGGCGGTCTGCGGCGACGACGCTTCCACCTGGGGCGCGCGGATGCAGTTTGAATCCGACGGCGCGTGGAAGGTCTACGCAGTGACGGTCGGTCAGTCCAAGTAAATTTATTCATCTGTCGGGTGCGGAGAAAGCGCCCGTCACCCGACAGCTCGTTCAGAAAAAAACAACATAGGAGGTTCGACACACAATGAAAAAGTTTGCTGCTCTCCTGCTCGCACTGACGATGGTGCTGGGCATGGCGACCATCACGGCGAGCGCGGAAGGCTCCGAGCGCGTCATCACCATTGGCACGACGTGGGATCTTTACTGGGACTCCTTCGATGGCTCCATCGAAGATAACCCCTATTACAGCGGCACCACCGCGGACGAAATGATGTTCGCGAAGGTGAAGCAGATTGAAGACAAGTGGAACGTCAAGTTCGAGTACATCAACCTGACCTACGCAGGCGCGAAGGAATCCATCAACACCTCCGTTCTGGCGGGCACGCCGGACGTGGACGTGTACATGCTTGACCTCGCGCTGGCTGCTCCGGCGGCGGCGAACGGCTACGTCACCGACCTGCGCGACGTGCTGCCTGCTAACAACGCGGTGATTCAGGGCACGGACGCTGTGCTGTCCTACATCGACACCGGCAGCGGCGCTGTGCAGCTGCTGTGCGCCAACAACGCCGAAAACATGGTCGGTTCTACCATGCCGCTGGGATTCAACCTGCAGATGATTGAAGACGCGAACCTCGAAGACCCGCGCGATCTGGTCGAACGCGGCGAATGGACTTGGGAAAAGTTCCGTGAGTACTGCAAGGTGCTGACGAAGGACACCGACGGCGACGGCAACATCGACGTGTACGGCTTCGGCGGCTGGCCGGGAGACTACTTCATGAACTTCGTCATGTCCAACGGCACGAACGTGGCGGCGACCGCGACGGAAAACCTCTCTTCTCCCGAAGTCGGCGAAGTCCTCCAGTTCATCCAGGATCTGAACCTCGTGGACAAGGTGATGTACCCCATTCCGGAAGAAAACGGCTGGGACGTCTGCCGCTGCCTGTACCGCGACGGCAAGGTTGCCTTCACCCCCATTGCTGCGTGGATTATGGACTCCAACAAGGACTATGCGTTCCAGTCTCCCGACAGCCCGACCCTTGACTTCGACATGGTGTTCATCCCGTGGCCTGTTGGCCCGCACGGCAACGCGGAAACCAACGCGCAGAAGGTGACTGCGAACTCCTGCTACGTTATCCCGGTTGGCGTGGAAGATCCGGAACTGGTCTACAACGTGCTGTATGACCTGCTCAACTGGTACAACTACGATCCCAACAGCGAAGACGGCGGTGCTGCTGCGCTGGCCATCCGCGATGACCCCGAAACCCTCGGCTGGTGGTACGGCGTGACCGCGAAGGACATCGACCTGCAGGACTACAATTTTGAAATCATGATGGAAATGGGTCGCCATCAGATGCTGGACAACTACAGCAACCTCGGCAGCGATGCGGAACTGCCCCTGCGTCAGTTCATCAATGGTGAGTACACCACTGCTCAGCTGCAGGAAACTTATCGCCAGACCATTCAGGATGCTATCGACGGCATTCTGGGCAAGTAATCCCTGTTTCTCTGACCTCCATCGTGGGTTCGCCTGCGGTGGAGGTCTTTTCGCTTCATGCAAAACCCTGTTCTTGACAAGAACCACTGAATCGGCTATGATGAAATCAAACGCAAAAGGAGAAATCACCCATGTGGACACAGCTGCCGGGCGAAAAGCGAATCGCCCTTGATGATGAAAATCTCCAGTACACCGGGCGCATTGATTTTGCTGACCCGCAAAACCCTGTGTTTCTCTTTACCGCCTCGTTCATCCGCTTCCGCATGACCGGGCATCACCTCCGCGTCGTGCTGACGAACACGCACCACCTCTGGGAGAACCGCCTCGGCGTCGTTATCAACGGCGAACAGTTCGGCGTGCTGCTGGACTGGGACACGCTGAACGTCATTGACCTCTCAGACCACCTCCGCGACGGCGAGAACGACGTGATGCTCTTCAAGCGGCAGGACAGCTGCTACAAGATGACGCTCCACGCGCTGCTGATTGACGAAAACGCGACGCTCCTGCCGCCGCCCGCGCGCCCGAATCGGCGCATTGAGTTCTACGGCGACAGTGTGTCGGCAGGCGAAGTCAGCGAAGTGACCGAATACGCCGGGAAGATTGACCCGCCCGACCATCAGGCACGGTATAATAACGTATGGTTCAGCTACGCATGGCAGACGGCGCGGCTGCTGAATGCCGAAATCAGCGACATTGCGCAGGGCGGCATTGCCTTGCAGGATGGCAACGGTTATTTCTTTGATACGGGGATGCTGTCCTGCTGGGACAAACTGGCGTATAACCCGTTCTTCCACGACGAAAAGCCGTGGGATTTCAGCCGCTTCACGCCGCATGTCGTCGTCGTTGCGATTGGGCAGAACGACTCCGCCAAGCGCAACTTTATGGCAGAAGACTATGACGGCGAACAGGCGAAGCGCTGGCGGAGCGACTATGCGGGCTGGATTCGCGCGATTCGTGGGAAATATCCGCACGCGCATATCCTGCTGACGACGACCATCATGGCGCACAGCCCTGCATGGGACGACGCGATTGAAGAAGTGTTCGGCGAACTCGGCGACGAGAAGGTGCATCACTTCCTCTATCCGAAGAACGGCTGCGGCACGCCGGGTCACGTCCGAGCGAACGAAGCGGCGGAGATGGCCAAGGCGCTTGCGGCGTACATTGAAGCTATCCCGAACGTCTGGCAGGAGGATGCAGAATGAACGTACAGGTAAATCAAAATGAACGGCTGATTCGCCCGTCCGACCCGGCGATTCGCTACACGGGGCGCATCGACAACAGCAACCCCGACGCGCCGTTCCTCATCTACGTCTGTTCGCAGGTGGAGTTCCGCGTCACGGGGCATGTCCTGCGCGTGTTTATCGAAAATATCCACTCGTTTTATGAAAATCGGCTGGGCGTCATCATCAACGGGTTGGAATCCGCCGTGCTGCTGGAAAGCGGCGCACAGGTGATCGACCTCTCCGACCGCATGACCGATGGCGAAAACCATGTGCTGCTCTTCAAGCGGCAGGACTGCTGCCACGCGCTGGTGCTGCACGGGTTCGCCGTCGCGGAAGATGCGGAGCTGCTGCCCTTGCCGCCGCGCCCGACGCGCCGCATGGAGGTCTACGGAGACAGCGTGTCCGCCGGGGAGGTGTCCGAAGCGGAATTTGCCTGCGGGCAGGTAGACCCCGAAGGGCACAACGGGCGGTACAGCAACGGCTACTTGAGCTACTCGTGGCAGACGGCGCGTCTGCTTGGCGCGGAGCTGCACGACATTGCGACCGGCGGCATGGCGCTGGAGGATGGAACCGGCTATTTCTATTCACCTGATTACATCGGGATGCTCTCGTCGTGGGACAAAATTAACTACTATCCGCCGTTCGGCGCGAAAACCGACTGGGATTTCAGCCGCTACACGCCGCATGTCGTCGTTACTGCGATTGGGCAGAACGACGCGAACCCGGTCAATTTCATGGCGCAGAACTACGACTGTGACGCCTCGAAGCACTGGCGGAGCGCCTACGCGGGGTGGATTCGCGCGATTCGGGCGAAGTATCCGCACGCGCAAATCATCCTGACGACGACGATTCTGGGGCATGACGCCGCGTGGGACCGCGCGATTGACGAGGTGTGCCGCGAGCTGTCCCAGACGGATGGGCGCGTGCATCATTTCCTGTACAGCAAGAACGGCTGCGGCACGCCGGGGCATATCCGCGGCAGTGAAGCGGCGGGCATGGCGAAGGAATTGGCGGGGTTCATCGAGACGCTGCCGGACGTGTGGGAAGATTAAATGCGGAATGCGGAATGCGGAATAAAACGGGGGTGTGAATCGTGATTTCTGTGGTGCTGCCAGCGTATAATCGAAGGAATACTGTCCGAAAAGCGGTCGAGAGCGTCCTCAATCAGACGATGCAGGATATCGAGTGCATCGTCGTGGATGACGCGTCGACCGATGACACGGCGGGGGTGCTGATGGAAATCAATGATTCGCGCCTGCGCATCATCCGTCTGACGGAAAACAGCGGCGCGTGCCACGCTCGGAATGTCGGCGTTCAGGCGGCAAAGGGGGAGTACATCGCCTTTCAGGACAGCGACGACTGCTTCCACCCCGACAAGCTGGAGCTGCAATTGGCGTTCCTGCAGGAAACGGGCGCGGATGTCGTTTTCTGCGGCATGAACCGAATCTGCGGGCAGCAGATGGAGGTTTTTCCGGCGTATGTGCCGGATAAGTGTATTAACCGGATAGACTTGCTGGAAGCAAACCTTGCCAGTACGCAGTGCATTTTCGGCAAGGCGGAAGCATTTCGCAACACGCCGTTTGACGAGGACATGCCGCGCCTGCAGGACTGGGCGCTGATGCTTGAACTGGTGAAGAAGTACATTGTGCGCGGCGAGGCGACCCCGCTGGTGGATGTGTACGTTCAGCCGGACAGTCTGTCCAATCAGCCGAAGAAGCTGTTTCCGGCGCTGCGGCGGATTTACCTGCGCTACGCCGAGACCATCAATGCAATTTGCCCGGAGCACTGGACGATCATCCTCACGCAGGCGGCGGAGCGCATCGGGGAAGAAGCGTGGCAGGGCGAACTGCTGGAGAATGCGCCGGAGTGCGTGGTGCGCCCGGAGCAGATTGCGTCGATGGGGAACATTGTGCTGGGGCAGGGCGACGAAAATCCGCAGGGCAAAATCCTGCTGACGCGCAACCTGTCTGATATGCAGGAAGTGCGCGACAGATGCTACTATCTGCCGCGAAATCTGCTTGGCAAGGCGCTGAAGGAAAGTCTATCGGTGGAAATCGCGGGCAGGACGGCGGTGCATCCGCTACAGCGGCTGTCGGCGATGCTGTGCGGCTGGCTGAATCATCAGGAAGCGTGGGAAACTGTCACGCAGATTTATGCAGAAGAGGAAATCATTGAGACGCTGGCGGCGGATCAGCTGATGGAAATGCCCCTGTGGGCGCGCGTCATCCAGCAGGCGGGGCGGAAGAAATTGCCGGACAAGCCGATTCACCGCGTTGCCGCGTATTACCACAATGTGCATGGCGGCGGGGTACAGCAGGTGACGGCGAAACTGCTGCACGTTTGGCGGAAAATGGGGCTGGAGGTCACGCTGATTACGTCGCAGCAGCCGAACGAGGAGGATTTCCCGCTGCCCAAGGAAGTACGGCGCGTGGTGATTCCGCCGTTTGACCCGTTCGACTGGGAGAGCCGGAGCGCGCATGTGCGGCGCTTGGCGGAGGTGGCGCGGGAGGTTGACCTCGTGGTAGACCACGCGTGGGCTGACCCGATGGTTCTCTTTGATGTGCTGGCGATTCAGTCTGCGGGTGCGAAGGTGCTGCTGCACACACACAGCGTCTTTTCTATGACGCTTCTCAAGCGCGAACTGCACGACCGCTTCCAGTGCCTGCCGGATGTGGCGGCGATGGCGGATGGCGTAGTGGCGCTGACGCCGGCGGATGCGTGCTACTGGCGGCAGTTTTCGCCGCGGGTGTTTGAGACACGGAACCCGATTGATGTTGCGGATGTGCCGCTGAACGCGCTGGGCGGGCGGACAATGCTCTGGGTGGGGCGCAATTCGCCGGAAAAGCGCCCGATGGATGCAATCAAGGCGGTCATGTGGATTGGCGATCGCGTGCCGGGGGCAAAGCTGATCATCATGGGCGGTGGATTCGAGCACGAGGCGGAAATGAATTGGCTGAAGAACGTGGAGTACGTCGGATATCATCAGGATACGGAGGAAATTTTCCGGCAGGCGGATGTTTTCCTCTGCACAAGCGAGTATGAAGGTTTCAGCCTGACGATGGCGGAAGCGCAGGCGCACGGCATCCCGTGCGTAACATACGACATGCCGTATCTGCCGATTTTGCAGGGCGGCGGGCATGTGGCCGTGCCGATGGGGGATGCGGACGCGCTGGCAAAAGCGGCGGCGGACTTGCTGCTGGACGCATCGCGCCGGGTGGCATTGGGGCAGGAGGCGCGCAAGAACGTGGAGCGCCTTTGCATTGATCAGACGGCGAAGTGGACGGAAATCTTCGCGCAGATGGCGGAGGCAAAGGGCAAAGCGCACCCGGACGCGGCAGTGCAGCAGATGGTGTCCACCCTGTCCGAACACGCGCTGCGCCAGGAGAAGGAGATCGTTTTCCGCGAAATCGAGAAGCCGGAATTTATCCCGATGCCCAAGCACGGCCCGTTCAAGCTGTTAAGAAAGAAACTTGCAACGGCGTGCAAATTGCTGCTGGTTGGCAAATGAGCGCATAACATTCCCGTCCGCTGGGCATCCTCGCCATGAGGTGATGAATATGCACAGAGGGCATCCGCTGCTGTGCGGGACGCTGCTGGGCTTGACGTGGACGCTCTTGTCGCTGCTGTTTCAGGGTGCAGACTGGCTGGCGGCGTGGTCGCTGGAACGCGAGGGCGCGGCGCTGCTGGGGATGACGGCGGTTGGTGCGCTGATTGCCGCTGTGCCGAAGCTGCTGCGGAATCGGGGCAGTTACTGGGCGCGTGAGAGCGCGCTTGGGTGCGCCGGGGCATTTCTCTGCGGCGTCGGCATGATGATGGGGCTGCACTTGGCGGGCAGCGGACGCATCGTATCGGCAATGCTGGAGGGCAGCACGGGCGCGTTCGGGTTTGTGATAATGGCATGGATTGCGGGCTGCGTGACGGCGCTGCTTGCAGGAAGGCGGCGCGCATGAGGATGCTGCTAATCCCTGTATCGTGCGGGCTGCTGCTGGGAATGGCGCTTTCGGCGGCACGACTGGTATCGCCCGATGGACTGCGTGACACGCTGCGCTTTCTCCCATCCCATGCGTTGAAGGCGGCGCTGTGGGCGCTCGGCACGGCGATTGCGGCGATGGCGCTGCTATGCTGGCTGGCGGTGATGGATATCGACCGCATTGTGCCCCTGCCGCTTCACGCGGGAACGCTGACTGGTGGAATGCTGTTCGGCGTGTGCGCGGCGCTGTGCGGCTTTACGCCGGGGACGGCGCTGACGGGAATTGCGTCGCGAAAGCCGATGCGTGCGCTGTGTGCGGCGCTGGGGTGTCTGGCGGGCGCGTGGCTTGTGCAGTATGTGCCAACAGAAGCGATTCGCGGACTATGGGAAGCGCCTGCGGGGACACTTTTTCGCATGACGCTGACCGAGCCGTACTGGTTTGGCGGCGGACTCCTGCCGCAGGCTTCTTCCGGCGTCAGGGGTGCATCGGGCTGGCGCTGATGCTGCTGGGGCTGCTGATGCCGTCGGGCGTGCGCTGGACGCGGGAGATTCCGCCCGAAAAGCCGACGGAATCGGCCGAGCCGGAGACGTTCGTCGCGCTGCTGCCCGGGGAAGAGCCGATGGTGGTCGAAATTCCGGCGGAGGATGCGGAGATAGACGACGAGCTGCATCATCTCCCGCCGGAGGACGAGGTGGAGGAAATCGACGGCTCGCCGGAAGAAGAAAACCCAGATGAACCAACAGGTATTCTTCCAGATGAAGAAAACATGGAAACAGAAACGTTGGAGATAGACGATGAGTTACATCATCTTCCGCCAGAAGATGAAGTGGAAGAAATTGACTAACATCGCAAAGACGCGTGATTTGCAAGAAAAGTGACGCGCGGCATGAAAAACCCACAAAATAGCGAATGTTCGGCAGATGTAACCTTTTGCGGAAAAAACGAAAATTCATCGAAAAAAAGCGGAAAATGTACTTGCAACAGAGGGCGCAAATGTGGTATGATACAAGGGATAAAAGGAGGGGAAAGTGCAATGGGGCATGTGCAGATTAACCTTTTTGGCAGTTTCCATGTGGAACGGGACGGGAAATCTGTAGATGAGCAGCTGGCGCGTTCCCCCAAAGGGATGCTGCTGATGCAGTATCTGATCCTTGCGCCCCGACAGACGGCGGAAGCAAAGACGCTGATGCAGGTCATGTGGCCGGAGGAAAACTCAACCAGCCCCGATACGGCGCTCAAAACGCTGATTAGTCGTCAGCGCGCGCTGCTGCGGGAAATCTCCCCCGAACTGGCAATGTGTCTGGTGACGGTGCGCGGCGGGTATCGCTGGGTGTGTCCGCCGGAAGTGTCGGTGGATGTGCTGGAATTCGAGGAAATGCTGGCGCGGATGAAGCTGCCGGGGGGTGCCACGCCGTCGGAAGAAATGCTCACGCGGATGCTCGTGCTGTATCAGGGGCGCTTGCTGGCGGATCAGCAGCCGCAGCCTGCGTGGCTCTACAACCGCAGCGAGCGGCTGCACCAGCAATTTCTGCAAACGGTGGATAGTCGGTTGGCGCAGCTGCAGCAGGCGGGGTATGTGCACCGCTATGTGGCGCTGGTGCGGCGCGCGATTGATGCCGATCCGACAAACGAGGCCCTGCAGCAGCGGCTGATTGAGGGCTTGCGTCAGACCGAGCGCGATACCGACGCTGACCAGCAGGTGGAGCTTGCCGCGCGCCTGAACAGCGCCGCGCGCGACGAGATGATGGCGGATTACTATGACCGTATCCAGCGGGCGAACCGTGCCTTAGAGACGGGGCTGGGGCAGTTCAAGGAAGAATTGATGCGCGGGGAGGACAACAACCGCGCGATTGTCTGCGACCGGCGCGTGTTTCGGTCGCTGTTCTGTTTGCAGCGGCGCGGCATGGAGCGCACCGGCGGTCATGCGCTGCTGGGCATCCTGACGCTGACGGAGCTTGACCCGGCGAGCGAGAAGCGGGAAGCCGCACTGAACGGCCTGGTGAAGATTATGCTGTTGAATCTGCGCCGCGGCGACGTAATTACCCGGCTGGACGAAAGCACGATTGCCATGTTCCTGCCCAACGCCGACGAAAGCGCGGCGAACATCATCATCGACCGCCTAAAGCGCTCGTTCTATCTGCAATTCCCGTCCACCGGGCGGACGCTCAGCTGTGCAATTTCGGCCATCAGCGTGGAAAAAACGAAGCCGGAACAGCGATAAAGTGAATCATCAGAAGGCAGACGCGAGAGTGCCGGCCTTTTTTCGTGGGGGGGAAAATAAGGCTCTTCACGGAAAGTTGGTGGGGAGCAAACAAGGACTTAGGCGAAGCACCAAAAAGCTGCACGCGGAAGGAGCATGAAAGCGCGACCGACTCAATCGCGCGGAGGGGTCAAGGGGCAATTGCCCCTTGCAGGGTCAAGGGACAGCGTCCCTTGTGGGGTTTGGGGCAACGCCCCAACAGTTCCACGGGCGACCAGTATGCCAAACGCGCTCAACAAAGGTGCAGGCAGCGAAGCGTCCCTGCCAGTAATTTCGCGCGTCCGCAGACGCGCCCCCAAGCTGCTCTTCCCCCAAGTTTCCGTGAAGAACCTTTTTTCGTGAGGGGAAAATAATGAGCAATTCGCAATGATAAATTCAGCCATTAGAAAAAGCCCCTTCGTCGTATCGGACGAAAGGGCTTTTTGCGTTGCAATTACTTGGCGTACTCCATCGAGCGCGTTTCGCGAATGACGTTGACGCGAATCTGACCCGGATACTCCATTTCCTTCTCGATGCGCTTGGCAATTTCCTTGGCGAGAATCTTCGTGCCATCGTCGGTCACGTCGTCGGGCTTGACCATGATGCGCACTTCGCGGCCGGACTGAATCGCGTAGCACTTCTCGACGCCGGGGAAGGAGGTTGCAATCTCTTCCAGCTTCTCCAAACGCTTGATGTAGTTTTCGAGGCTCTCACGGCGCGCACCCGGACGAGCAGCGGAAATCGCGTCCGCCGCCTGAACCAGCACGGCTTCAACCGTCTGCGGTTCGACGTCGTTGTGGTGGGCGAGGATGCAGTGGACGACATCGGGGCTCTCGTGGTACTTGCGGGCCAGTTCGCCGCCGAGGGTGACGTGCGTGCCTTCCGCTTCGTGGTCAACTGCCTTGCCGATGTCGTGCAGCAGACCGGCGCGCTTGGCAAGCTGAACATCCGCGCCCAGTTCCGCAGCCATCAGACCCGCCAGATGGCTGACCTCGATGGAGTGCTTCAGGACGTTCTGTCCGTAGGAGGTGCGGTACTTCAGGCGACCCAGCAGCTTGACCAGCTCGTGGTGGATGCCGTGCTGATTCGTCTCGAAAACAGCGGCTTCACCGGCTTCGCGAATCTGGTTTTCGACTTCCTTCTTCGCCTTCTCGACCATCTCTTCGATGCGGGCAGGGTGGATGCGGCCGTCGTTAATCAGGCGTTCGACTGTCAGGCGGGCGATTTCACGGCGAATCGGGTCAAACGCGGACACGATGACGGCTTCGGGCGTATCGTCGATGATGATGTCCACGCCCGTCGCCGTTTCCAGCGCGCGGATGTTGCGGCCCTCGCGGCCGATGATGCGGCCCTTCATATCGTCGTTCGGCAGAGCAATGACGGACACGGTGCTTTCCGCCACATGGTCGGAGGCGCACTTCTGAATCGCCAGCGCGATGATGTTGCGCGCCTTTTTCTCCGCTTCTTCCTTGGCGCGCGCTTCAATGTCGCGCACGGATGCCGCCGCGTCGTGGAAGGCTTCCTTCTGCACACGGTCGATGATGATCTGCTTCGCTTCGTCCTGCGTCATGGAGGCGATGCGCTCCAACTCTGTGTTCTGCTTGGTGACAAGGGCTTCCGCCTCATCGTGCAGGCGGGCGGTGTCCTCCTGCTTGCGTTCCATCAGGTCGCTGCGCTTCTTCAGGTCGTTCTCGCGGTCATCAAGGCTGTCCGAACGCTTGTCCAGCGACGCTTCGCGCTGCACCAGACGATTTTCGCTCCGCTGCACCTCGGCGCGGCGTTCACGAATCTCGTTCATCTCGCGGTTGTTATCCGCCTTTTCGCGGTCAATCTCATCCTTAGCCTTGAGAATTTCCGCCTTGGCTTCCTGCACCTTTTCCTTTTTGTAGTCGTCTGCTTTGCGCTTGTAGTCATCCGCCTTGCGGACGGCATCCTCGTACAGGCGCTTGGCAGTTTCCTCGCTGCGGTTGATCTTTTCTTCGACCATCTTCTGCCGGTAGGTGTAGCCTGCGAAGCCGCCGCCGGCACCGACGAGCAGGACAATCAGAATCCATACGATGGTTGGCACTGAATGGTTTCCCCCTTTCAAATTTTGCTGAAAATTCAGTTGCGAAGTTGATGCGACCGACGCAAAAAAGCCGTCGGGGAAGCGATTTTCCCCATACGGCTGTACGCTGCAAATTCGACACACGCAGTCCGAAAACATCCCGCGCATCCGCATGGACAGGCAGGACGAACAGACGGCAAAACCATATCAGTCAACACACTGCCGGAGGACGACATATCGTCGCAGCAGGCAGAAAAACAACGCTCTGACGAAGGGAATACGAGGTCAGAAATATCACCGCAGGGCGCATGAAAACAGGCGCACTTGTGATGACAGGCGCGTTTCGGAAAGGATGCATCCTCCCCAATCGGGGAAAAGCACCGAAAAGGCGAATCAGCAGGCACGCTGCCCATCCGCATTGACTGGTCAAACAGCCGAAGCACCGCGAAAACCGCACGAAAACGGCGAAAATCCGCAGGCGCTTGAAAGCAATCAGGCGTCTATCGAAAACAGCACGGGCGCGGTTGGAAAAACATTTCGGACGCGCCACAGCCGGTCACTTCCTATTTTACAATCAAATAATGCTTCTGTCAAGGGAAAACGGCGCGTTCTTTGCCGAATGCAAAAAGTTTATTTTGCGGGACTGGACAAGGCGCGCGCAATTCGTTATAATCAAGGGAGAAGATTCCTTATGAAAGGATGAGTTCGGATGAAGCAGATTGCAAGAGAACGATTTGAAACCGCTTGGCTGAGCAACCCGGAAATTTTCAGCGTCCATGAGCTGCCGGATTGCTCCGATCATGCCTTTTATGCGACGATGGCGGAGGCAGACGCGGATGCGTCCTCTTTGGTGAAATCGCTGGATGGCGCGTGGAAGGCGCATTTTGCCATGAATCCCTCGGAAGCGCCGGACACGCTGCTGACGAGCGCCGCGCTGGATGAAACGCTGCGGGAAATTCAGGTGCCGTGCGAATTTCAGATGGAAGCGCCGGAGTGGGATCCGCCGCACTACGTCAATACGCAGTACCCGTGGGATGGACACGAAGCCTTGCAGGCGCCGCAGGTGAGCGAAGTCTACAACCCGACGGTGACGTGCATCCGACACTTTGCTTTGTCCCTGCCGCAGGTGCAGCAGCGTACCGTGCTGCATTTGGCGGGCGTGGAAGCGGCGGTGCTGGTTTACGTCAACGGGCATGAAGTCGGCTATGCGGAGGACAGCTTCACACCGCACCGCTTCGACTTGACCCCCTACGTCCACGTCGGGGAGAATCGGCTGGCGCTGCGCGTGTTCAAGCGCTGCACGGGCAGCTGGATGGAGGATCAGGACTTTTGGCGGTTCAGCGGCATCCACCGCAGCGTATCCCTGCACTTCTACCCCGAAACGCATCTCTACGACCTGCGCGTCCGCACACCGCTGACGGACAACTACACCCGCGCGACGCTGGAAACGCGCCTGCGGGTGATGGGCGCATCGCTGGGCAAGGCGAAACTGACGCTGACGGACAAGGCGGGCAAGACGCTCTGGACGGCGGAGAAGCCGCTGACGGCGCTGGAAAGCTACGTCAG
>OGOU01000748.1_pt1 | contig 27317 bp, 19 predicted proteins | sample 1552721 | NCBI WGS metagenome assembly OGOU01 (sample SAMEA2580176, study PRJEB22360) | human gut metagenome | biome: human gut; feature: human-associated habitat; material: faeces | place: Denmark | collected 2008/2010
AAGGTGCCGATGGCACCAAAACCATCTCTATCCCCTCGAAACTGATGTGTACCCGCTTATTTAACACGTTGTTCCCTTCCACCGCCCGTTCCGGATTTCCGGCCAAATTCCAATGCAAACGAAGTTTCACCTCGGCATGCCCCTGCCCCTCTTCGGTACGGAAAACAAAAACACCCTGCCCGGTTTTATAAACACCGTATCCTCCGGTCAGCGCCTCGCATTCCGACAGCACAGCATGAAACCACCGTAACTCGGGAGACAGCCGATATTTCCCGAAAATATAGGCTGCATCATAATTGTAAACATTACGCCATGAGTTATCCCATGAAAGGGAAAGCTCCACAATAGCGACTTCTCCGCTTACACTCACGACATCCCCGTTCATCTTCAGATTACTACCGGCAAGGCTTACAGGCAACAACGCAAATACGCATAAATATACGTAAGCTTTAAACATAATACATACCTTTTACAAAACACATCCATTACAAGTGAACAAAAATATCTACAAAAACCCAAAAAACCGCAAATAATAGTGAAAATTTAAAGCTTCAACATTTAGACCGAATTTTATTACCTTTGTCGAAATGTAACTAAATAAATCGCTTCATGACCACACCGAAAGTTCTATACCTTCTCGATGCCTATGCATTAATATACCGTTCTTACTATGCATTCATCAACAATCCCCGGATCACGACAACCGGCATAAACACTTCCGCCACATTCGGATTTTGTAACTTTCTGCTGGAATTGCTGGAATTGGAAAAACCGACCCATATCGCCGTGGTTTTCGATCCGGAAGGACCGACTTTTCGTCACGAAATGTATTCCCCGTACAAGGCACAGCGTCCTCCCATGCCCGAAGACCTCAGGAAATCGGTTCCTTATATCAAAAAAATCATCGAAGGATTGGGAATCCGCTGCATCGACGCTCCGGGATACGAAGCAGACGATTTTATCGGAACGCTGGCGAAAAAAGCAGAAAAAGAAGGCTATACGGTATATATGATTACTCCGGATAAAGATTATGCCCAATTGGTCAGCGAAAAAATATTTATGTATAAGCCGGGACGTTCCGGCAATAAATCGGAAGTCTGGGGCATTCCGGAAGTGTTGGATCATTTCGGGATCGAACGCGTAGATCAGGTCATCGATATTCTGGGGCTTATGGGCGATACGGCCGACAATGTTCCGGGTTGTTCCGGAATCGGGCCTAAAAGCGCAGCCTCATTGGTTTACAAATACGGAAGTATCGACGGCATATACGAACACATCGACGAGCTGAAAGGAAAACAAAAGCAAAACCTGCTCGACTGTCAGCCCACGGTGCATCTGTCACGTACCCTGGTCACGATCTGTACCGAAGTTCCTACCGAACTGACGCCCGACGAGTTGATGAAACAACACATCGACGTCACCATCCTCGATCCGATTTTCAAAGAGTTGGAATTATTCTCGCTTACCCGGCGGGTATTGAACACCGACATAGAGGAAGACACTTCCGAAAAACTGTCAGACATCGACACACGCTACACAGACCGGACACAGGATATTCCCGCTTTATTGGAAATATTGAAAAACACCGATCAATTTGCCTTATACACCGTATTCCCGGCTTCCGCTACGCTTTATAACTCATGGCCGGAATGGCTTTCTTTTTCATCGGCCATGCATCAGGTGAGTTATGTGCGGCTTCCGGCCGATCCGGCGGAAGCAGAGGCCACGATCAAACTTTTTCAACCGATTTTCGAAGACGAAAACAAAACCCTTATCTCGCCGGATGTGAAAAACGACATCATCTGGCTGAAAAGAGCGGGCATTTCCATTAAAAACGCCATTTTCGACGTAAAAATCGCCCACTATGTGCTGCACCCCGATTTTTCACACGAGTTACCGCGTATAGCGCTGGAATATCTAAACTACAAATTGTCCGAAGCCAAAAAAGAAAATCTGCAACTGACACTTTCGTTCGAGGACGAAGCAACCGACGATAAAGACTTTGCAGAAAAAACAGACATTGTTTTTCAACTCAAAGAAAAACTTTGTGCCGATTTACAGGCAACCGGACTGTTGAGGCTGTTCGACGACATCGAGATGCCTCTGGTATCTGTTCTGGCAGACATGGAATTTGAAGGCGTAAGCATCGATATTCAGGAATTGAAGAATATATCGGACGAACTGAAAAAACGAATAGAAGTAAGCGAAAAGGAAATCTACGAAATGGCGGGGCAGGAATTTAACATCAGTTCCCCCAAACAATTAGGAGAAATACTTTTCGATAAACTGAAAATCGACGCCAATCACAAAAAGACGAAATCCGGACAATACAGCACTTCCGAACAAGTGTTGTCGAAATTGGAAGACGAACACCCGATCATCACAAAAATCCTCGACTACCGGGGGTTGAAAAAGCTTCTGACCACTTACGCCGAAGCATTGCCTTCGTATATCGACCCGGGAACCGGAAAAATACACACTCGCTTTAATCAGGCAGAAGCTGCCACAGGGCGGCTCAGTAGTTTGAACCCCAATTTACAGAACATACCGATCCGGACCGAAGAAGGCCGGAAAATCAGAAAAGCTTTCGTCACCGGAGATGATGACTACGTGTTCTTTTCCGCCGATTATTCCCAGGTTGAATTACGCTTAATGGCACACCTCAGCCAGACAAAGGAATTGATCGATGCTTTTAACCACGGCATAGACATTCACTCCGCCACAGCTGCCAAAATATATCACGTACCTTTGGAAGAAGTGACCCCGGAAATGAGACGCCGTGCCAAAACAGCGAATTTCGGAATCATCTACGGAATTTCTGCCTGGGGACTGGCAGAACGCCTGCGCATCAGCCGGAAAGAAGGGAAAGAGCTGATCGACGGATATTTCGAACTCTATCCGGGAGTGAAAAAATACATGGAAGAAGCCGTCGAAAAAGGCCGGAAAAAAGAATATGTCGAAACGATTATGGGACGGCGGCGTTATTTGCGCGACATCAATTCACGAAATGCCGTCGTGCGTGGTATGGCCGAACGAAATGCCATAAACGCTCCCATTCAGGGATCGGCGGCAGATATCATTAAAATGGCGATGATCTGCATCCACAGGCGGCTAAAGGAAGAAGGACTGCGTTCCCGGATGCTGATCCAGGTACACGACGAATTAAATTTCAAGTGCTATAAACAGGAACAGGAACAGCTGGAACGCCTGGTGGTAAACTGCATGGAGCATGTGGTATCCCTCTCCGTCCCGCTTACGGTCAGCACCGGTTTCGGGGCCAATTGGTACGAGGCTCACTAAAAAACAGTAAAGTGAATGATTTTCATTTACTTTACCTATTTTTATAAAAATAGCTGATTTAACACAAAACTTGTTAATTATTCATCATTTTGCTTATTTTTGTATCAAATTTCAAGTAGTGCTGTATGTGTATTCCCAACAGAAATAAACTTCTGTTCTGTTTTTTATTTATCCTGAATGGATTGTCTCTCCGGGCACAGGATTATAATTTTTCCCAGTTTTGGGAAAACAGGACTTACTATAATCCGGCCTACGTCGGATTACAGGAAGGGGAATTGAATGCACTGATGACCTACCGGAAATTGTGGCCGAAGTTCCCTGGAAATTTTTCCACCCTGTTTTTTTCTGCCGACTTAAAAACCTATAATAACTACGGATTCGGTCTATACGTGATCTCCAGCGACGAAGGCGGAGGTTTTATCAAATCAAATACGGCAGGATTGAGCTATTCGTGGCGGGGATACATCAACAAAGAAAAGAACATTTATTTCCAATTAGGCGTAAAAGGCAGCTATAACGACGAACGCCTGAATTTCGACAGAAACGTATATTCGGGTAATCTCGATCCCATTTATGGAAATATCTTCACGATCCAGCACCCGTTAGGAGATGTGGTCAATGAAAAACAACATTACTGGGATTTTAGCGCAGGTGCCATGATATGCCTGCCCTGGGAAAGACATTACAGAGAATTTATGCATAATTACATCGGTTTTTCCGTTAACCATTTCACGCGTCCAAAAGACAATTTTATCGAAGACGACTTCCGCCTGCCGATAAAATTAAGCCTGCAATGGAACGGCTTTATCCGTACCACGATTTACAGTCTGGATAAAAAAAGCAGTATGTATGTCAATCCCGGATTGATTTTTGAAAACCAGGGCGATAAATTACTTTCAAAATCCTCGTCCAACAACTTCATGATCGGAGCAGACCTCACTTCCGATCCGGTTTTCGGTGGAATTTGGTACAGCTCTCAATTATTGAACAATTCATCGGAAAATTACAAAGCGTTGATCTTCAAAATCGGGTTAAAACTGACTTCCGACAATAAAAAATTCGAATACCGTCTTGCCTATTCTTATGACATGTCTATGGGTAATCTGGTAAAATCCACGGAAGGTTCTCATGAAATAAGTCTTAAATTCGCTTATAAATTCAATGCTCAATACAGATACAATATATTCTCATTCTAACTCCCGGAATACCGTCTGGGATATATCGGGACAGCAATACGACAGCGTTTGCCCATTGGAAAAAGCTGAAACGGAAACGATTATAATTTGTCCGGCAGAACGCCATTACCTGCCCCAAGTCCTGTTAAAAACCAATGAACACATCATGGGAGACCTGCTTTTCACCATTATATTTCTGATGATCTTTGCATTCGTCAGGTTAAGGGGAAAAGATTTGCTTCCTAATTTGCTGAACATACTGGTGAAAAGAAAAAAAGCAGAAGTGATCCTGAACGAAGGGATATCTTCTAACTTAGTCTGCTATGTGCTTTCGCTGATCCTTTCTTTTTCTGTCATTTCGATCGGGATCACCTATCTCACATCGGGCGATTTCGAAATAATCCCCTCCTTGTATTTGTTTTCCGCCCTTATCTTTTATCATTTTTTCCTACTGGGTTTGTTAAAATTATTAGGCTGGACATTCAATGCCCGGAATACCGCCGCCGAGGCGATCGTCAATCTATGGACCTACCACATTATGTCCGGTTTACTGGTCGCTCCCTTTGTCATCGCAATCTTTTTCGTGCGATCGTATGCGATTGTACCTTTGTTAAATGTTGTCATATTCGGTTTGATTTTATTTCAAGTTGTTAAATTTATTCGTTGGCTGGAAATATTATTTGCTCATAGAGTTTTAATTTTATATATGATTTTGTACCTTTGTGCACTCGAAGTAATGCCCTTATTCATCCTTTACAAGATGACGGCATAAGTTCTAAATGGGTATTAATTTAAAACTTTATAAGCTTTGAAGATAAAAAAGGTACTCGTATCACAGCCTAAACCAACAACAGAGAAGTCTCCTTATTTTGATTTAGCGGAAAAATACGGTTTAAAGTTGGAATTTCGTCCTTTTATTAAAGTAGAAGGAGTTTCGGTAAAAGAATTTCGGCAGGAGCGAATCAATATCCTCGACCATACCGGAATCATTTTCACCAGCCGTACTGCTATTGATCATTTTTTCAGGATTTGCGGTGAATTAAGAATAACCGTACCCGACACCATGAAATATTTCTGTATTTCGGAAGCTACGGCTTTTTATCTACAGAAATACATCGTTTACCGGAAAAGAAAAATTTTCTATGGGGACAAAAAGGTGGACGATATGACAAAAATTCTTTTGAAACACAAAACAGAAAACTTTTTAGTTCCTCTGTCCGACATCCATAAAGAAAATATTCCGGGCTTGCTCGACCAGCTCCATTTGAAATATACAAAAGCTATTTTGTATAGAACGGTAGCGAGCGACCTGAGCGACATAAAAAACCTCAAAGAGTATGATATCATCGCCTTTTATACTCCCTCCGGTATTAAATCGCTGTTTCAGAATTTCCCGGATTTTATTCAGGACACCACGGTGATCGCAGCTTTCGGCCCTGCCACAGCAAAAGCGGTCGAAGAAGCAGGGCTTCGCCTCGATATCAAGGCTCCCACCCAGCAATGCCCTTCTATGACCATGGCCATAGAGGAATTCATCAAAAAATATAACAAAGAGAACAAAATAAAGTAATTCAAAGCCGGCGATCTTCAAATATTTCAAATCGCCGGCTTTTTTGATTTTCATACCCGCCATGTATTCCTTCACTAAATCCGAACGTCTTTGCAACAAAACCCTTTTCCAGGAACTGGTTTCTTCGAAAAACAGTTTTGTAAAATATCCGTACCGGATTGTGCTGAAAGAATCTTCCCAGCCAGGAGAATATCCGGCTCGCATGGCTATTAGCGTCAGCAAGAGAAAATTCAAAAGGGCAGTTAAAAGAAATCACATTAAAAGGCTCACCCGGGAAGCCTACCGGCTGAACAAACCGGAATTTTATGCCAGCCTCCAGCCGGGAAAAACAATCGACATCCTCTTTATATACCTGGACGACCAACTTCCTGTTTACGAAAAAACCGAAAAAGCTGTAAAAAATGCGTTACAGAAAATCTCCGGTTACTTTCCAGACAGTGTAAATTGAATGCAATCTATAAATGAAAAAGGCAACACCCGCATCGGACAGCGATCGATGCAGATAGATACCCCTTCCTGAAAAACAGCCGCTTATGAAAACCTTGAAACAGATTGCCGTTTTTATTCTCCTGCTCCCGATTAAATTCTATCAATACTGCATATCCCCGCTCAAGCCTCCCACTTGCCGCTACACCCCCACCTGCTCTCAGTATGCCGTAGAAGCCATTCGCAAATACGGGCCGTTCAAAGGACTATATCTTGCCATTAAACGGTTGCTCCGGTGTCATCCCTGGGGCGGAAGCGGTTACGATCCTGTGCCCTGACTTTCATTCATACCGTTGAAAACCGAATTTTAATCTTATTTTCAATTCGCTGTTTTTAATTTTCAATTATATGTCGTACTTTCGTTAATTGGTTAAATAAATCATTCGTAATTTTACTATAAATGAAAAAAAGAAACTTCCTATTTACGTTTGCTGCCATTATTATTATCGCTTTCAGCGTAACTGCATTGAAAAGCGACGACAAAAGTTTTGAAATCAGTAAACAGCTAAACATCTTCGCCACCCTATTCCGCGAAGTAAATATGTTTTATGTAGATGAAGTAAATCCCGGAGACCTGGTTTCCACAGGAATCAAATCCATGCTCCGCTCACTCGATCCCTATACGGTCTATTATCCGGAATCGGAAATGGAAGATGTCAAGCTCATGACAACGGGAGAATACGCAGGCATCGGTTCGATCATCAGTAAAAAAGGGGATAAAGTCATCATCCGTGAGCCTTATAAAAATTCTCCGGCAGCGAAAGCCGGACTGTTGCCCGGCGACGTAATTCTTTCCATCGACGGAAATTCGGTAAAAAACAAGAATACCGAAGATGTCAGCACCATGCTGAAAGGCCAGCCGGGTAAAGAAGTCGCCATAAAAGTGCAACGGGAATTCGAAGCAAAACCCATAGAAAAAAAAGTAATCCGTGAAAAAATACAGATTCCGAGCGTCCCCTACTATGGCATGGTAAACGATACCACGGGATATGTATATCTTACCAGCTTTACCGATAAATCGGCTTCGGACGTCAGAGATGCGATCATTACCCTGAAAAACAACGGGGCAAAAGCCCTGATCCTCGACCTGAGGGGGAATACCGGCGGACTGCTCGATCAAGCGGTGGAAATCGTCAATTTCTTTGTTCCGCGAGGCTCGAAAGTGGTATCTACAAAAGGAAAAGTGAAACAATCCGATAAAGAATATACGGCTACCAAAAACCCGATCGTACCCGATATGCCTTTGGCTGTGCTGATCGACCGGGGCTCTGCCTCGGCTTCCGAAATTGTATCCGGAGCATTGCAGGACCTCGATAGAGCCGTTCTGATCGGCGAACGTTCTTTCGGCAAGGGATTGGTCCAGTCTGTTCGCGATCTGGCTTACAACACGAAATTAAAGGTCACGACAGGGAAATACTACATCCCCAGTGGAAGATGTATTCAGGCTTTGGATTACTCCCACCGGAATCCGGACGGCAGTGTAGGCAAGGTGCCCGACTCCCTGATTACCGAATACACGACAAAAGCCGGCCGAAAAGTATATGACGGCGGAGGTATCAACCCGGATGTAAAAATCGATCCGGAAAAATACGCCCGGATCACCGAAGAACTGGTTATCCAGGACCTTACTTTCGACTTTATCAACAGCTATGCGCTCAAACATCCTGAAATAGCCTCTATCCGTGACTTTAAAATCACCGACGATATCTACAATCAATTCAAGCAATATTTGAAAGAGAAAAATTTCAGTTATGAAACCGAATCCCAGCAGATACTCGAAAAATTGATTAAAGCCGCCAAAACGGAAAAATACTATGACGGTTCACAGGAACAAATCGCACAATTGCAAAAAGATTTCACCCATTCCATCGACCGGGACATGGATGTTTTCCGGGACGAAATCATTACTTTTCTGACAGAGCAATTCGTTCAGCGTTATTATTTTATGGAAGGCGTTATCGAATATAAAGCGCTTCACGATAAAGAAATAAAAAAAGCGACAGAAATCCTTGCCGATCAGGATGAATATAAAAAGATTTTAAAGTAAAAAGAAGCCGCGCTTGCGGCTCTTTTTTATTTCTCATATTTTTAGTTATTTTTGGTGGAATGTGAAAAAACAATCATCAACCAAAAATAATAAACATGAAACAGCTCTTTTCTGCCCTTTTCATACTCTGCTTCCTATGGATGCCCGGAGTTTCGCAAAATTGGCAAACGCTTGACCGACAAGCAAAACAAAACAAAGATTTTCAAAACCAACCGGTAGTCGTTTTGCTCGACAGCACCAGTGTGAATGTATCCGATAACGGATCCGGAACTTTCACGATCCGGAAAATCGTAAAAGTGGGCACTCCGCAAGGTGCCCTGAAAAACCGGGTATTGAAATACGATTACGATCCGCTGACTGCATTTGCCGAATTTAAAACCGTAACCATATACGGGGCGGACGGCTCTGTCCGCCATATCGATCCCAAAACCGCATTGGACTACGCTGCTCCTGCACGTGCCATTTACTGGGGAGCCCGGCAGATCATGATCGAATTGGGAGAAATCCAGCCCGGAAGTGTGATCGATTATGAAATCGCTAAAAAAGGGTTTACTTATGCCCTGCTCGGTTCTTCGGATGAAGACCGTTTTGTTCCACCCATGCGGGGACAATTCTACGATATCGTTCCTTTCTGGGTAACGGAACCCACGGTAAAAAAAGTATATAGGGTAAGTACCCCCGGCGATAAAAACATGCAATACCAGTTCTATCAGGGAGAATGTACCTCCTCCCTTCGTTTCGAAAGCGACCGGAAAGTATATTCGTTCAGTAAAGAATTAGTAACCCCTTTCAAGCGGGAACCCAATATGGTCGATCTCTTCGACGTAGCTCCAAAATTAATGATGTCCTCCACCCCGAACTGGCAGGAAAAATCCCTTTGGTTTTACAAAGTGAACGAAGACTACGGCAGTTTCGAAGCCACTCCCGAAGCCCAAAAGAAAGTGGACGAATTAATCAAAGGCAAAAAAACCGAAATGGAAAAAATTGCGGTACTCACGCATTGGGTTGCCGATAATATGAGGTATTCCGGAATTTCTATGGGGAAAGGGGAAGGCTACACCCTACACAACACCCGGATGAATTTCACCGACCGTTGCGGCGTTTGCAAAGATAAAGCGGCATTATTGATCTCCATGCTCCGGATGGCAGGCTTTGAAGCCTATCCGGCAATGACCATGGCAGGCTCACGGGTAGAATCGATCCCGGCAGACCACTTTAACCATAGTGTCGCCGTCGTGAAGCTTTCGGACGGGACATACATGCCCCTCGATCCTACCTGGGTTCCTTTCCTCCGGGAATTGTGGTCGAGCGCCGAACAACAGCAAAATTATCTGCCGGGAGTACCCGAAGGCTCCGACCTCCAAATTACCCCTCTTTCAGCTCCCGAAAACCATTATTTCAAAATACATGCCCACACTTCACTGGCTGAAAACGGAACTCTTTCCGGCGAATTTACGGTGATGGCGGAAGGCCAGTCCGACGGTGCCGTACGCCGTACCTTCACTTCCGGATTTATGGATAATTGGAAAAATGCTTTGGAAGCGGAATTATTGAAAGTTTCGCCCCAGGCAAAATTACTGAGCGTAGATTACGGAAAAGACCCCAAAAACTACACGGCAGCTCCTATCCGTATCAAAATGAAATTCTCTATCCCCAACTACGCCCTGGCCGGAGAAAATGTATTGATTATGCAGCCTTTGGTTTTCAGTAATTTATATAACCAGGTTCGCTCATACCTCGGAATAAATACTACATTGGAAAAACGGCAATTCGCTTTTAAAGACAGGTGTTCCCGCTACGTAGAATTAAAAGAAACCATGTCTCTTCCCAAAGGGTATAAAATGGTGCAAGACAACCGGGAAATCACCACAAGCGAAGATCCGGTAGCCTCTTTTAGCGGATATGTAAAACAGGAAAACAACCAGCTCCAAATCCTTCAAAAATTAACTCTCGGAAAACGGGTTTACGAAGCAGAAGACTGGAAAGCTTTCCGGGAAGCCGTGAACGCACACAAATCATTTGCAGGAGAACAATTCATATTTGAAAAATAATATATTATAAACAAATGAATTACATCCATTCAATTAAATAAAAATTACCATGAAAAAATATATATTCTCGCTGCTTTTCTGTTTCATTCTGTGTGCTTCGGCACAGGCAATACCGGAAGCAGAATTTATCAAGATCACGAAAGACTATACCTTTCAGCCGGATGGAAGTTACGAAATAAGATACACTAAACAATTAAAAATCAATACACATATTGCTTTTAATAATTTGTATGGTGAAACTTTCATCGTATATAATCCTAATTATCAATCCATTAAAATTAATTCATCCTACACCGAACAAGCAGACGGAACCATCATAAAAGCTCCTGAAAACGCTTTTAATGAAGTGCTTCCCTCTAACGCAGCAGATGCTCCTGCCTACAACCACTTACGTGAATTAGTCATTACGCATACGGGGCTGGAAATCGGTGCGACCATTTTTTTGGACTATACCCTTGAAACTAAAGCCGGGTACCTACCCAACGGGATTTTACCCGAAACGGACGATCTGCTGGAAGAAGCAAGCCCGGTCAAAGAATACACGATCAACATCCAGGTGCCGGCCTCCTTACCACTCAATTATATTCTTACGGCCAGTCAGGTAAAACCGAAAATAACCGAAAAAGGAAATATGAAGCAATATTCCTGGCAATTCAAAAATATCCCGGCAGCGTCGTACGAATCGAAAATTCCGGATAGTGTTATCCCAAGGCTCATCACATCCTGCTACGATTCACAGCTCACAGCCTTAAAGGCTTTATATGGCAATTATTTTACCGATCAGCCGGACGAAACCGTGAAAAACAAAGTAAAGGAACTGACCGACGGCAAGAAAGACGACCTGGAAAAAATTTTAGCTCTTCAGCAATTCGTTGCCGGACAAATCGCATTTTGCAAAATACCTTTAGAACAGGCAGGCTACACAGCCCGCACCCCTAAAGAAGTATTGAATACGGCATACGGAACGGATATAGAAAAAAACAGGTTATTGGCGAGTATGCTGCGGGCAATAGGGCAAAAACCCGAAATAGTAATCCTCTTCCCTGCTCAACTACAAAATGGAATCAAAGGGCTGAACACAATATCTTCCTTTAGAATAAAAGTAAACAACAATGGTAAACCCTTATTTATATCGGCGTTGTTTTATCCAACCCCATCCCTGGAATTAAGCGGGCATCAGAAGAATATATGGATGATCTCCGACGCTGAAATTCTACCTTTGAATATCGTGGAAAACAATAATTCAGTAAACTATAAAGCAAATATTCAGCTATCTCCGGAAAAAGCGACGACAAACGGCCGGTTTATCATAAAAGGAGGTATGATCGCAACAATGGATACGGCTTCTACCGGGAAATATATTAAAAATCTATGTTCACAAGCAGGCAAACTCACTACTTCTCAGCTGAATTCGGCCGACCGGAGAAATGCAGACATGAGCTTTTCAGCCGAAAAAGAACTGAGCACAACACACGATTATTTGCTTTATGAGCTACCCCATGTGAATACCGGAATCAAGTCATGGTATTTGGGAATCCTGAACAGTTCACGTAAAAAGCCTTTTGAACTGTCCTATCCGATTACAGAAAACTATTCGTACACAATCACTTTAACCCCGGAAATGGCGTTAAAAACCAAAGCAGCCAATATCGATATCAGCAAGCCTTTCGGTAAACTTCATATCTCGATCACCCCTAACGGAAGCCAGATCACGGTAAACAAAGAAATACAACTCAATAAAACGGTTCTTTCTCCGTCGGAATATCAGGATTTCAGAAACATGTATAACATTTGGAATGATAAAAATTACAATACCTTATTGATTCAAATCAAACAATAAACCTCAATAAATGGATTAGACCTGATTCCGTTTATTTCAAAATAGCTAAAACCAGTATATTCCCCTAAGCTGTACTTTACTAACCTGGGAATATACTGGTTTTATAGTTAGGTGATCATCTAAAAAACTAAATTCCCATTCATCCGTCTAAAAGGCTAATCCGAAACTTTTCATAGATAGAACTATAATTATTTATAAATATTGATTATTCATATATTATCTAATCTTACTTAAATTCATTGTTCAATTAATATATAGCTTATACGTTATTATTGGAAATCAAATCATTAATAATCAGCGTCTTAACATATAAATTTATACCGGTTATTTTTCAAATTACGATGCAAAAAATATACAGCATAAAAATCTGATTATCAATACAACGACAGCAAGAAATTAAATTTACGATAGAAAAAGAAATCGAAATGTATATGAAGAAAGAAAAAGGAGCAATAAAAAGAAAGAAAAGAAAATGGCAAATTAACCTGACCGGGACAGGGCTATAAACAAAATCGTCCTAACATAAGTTCTCCTTATCACAAAACAAATCAAAGAAAACTATTCCTGCCTGAAATAATCGAATACAAGATTAGCCCTTTTCGCTCCCAATACTTTAGTTAAATCTTCCAATGATGCCTTTTTAATATTCTCCACCGATTTAAATTCTTGCAATAACTGGGTTTCAGCCTTCTCTCCTACTCCCTTTATACCGTTTAAAACACTGACAATCTGTGCTTTTTCTCGGAGTTTCCGATGAAAAGTAATTCCAAATCGATGCGCTTCATCACGAATGTGCATCAACGTTTTCAACGCAACAGAATTTTTAGCCAGTAAATAAGGATCTTTGTCTTCCGGAAAATAAATTTCTTCCATCTGTTTCGCTAATCCCAATATAGGAACTTTTCCATATAAATCGAGTTTCTTTAAACTATTCACTGCAGAATGTAATTGCCCTTTTCCTCCATCGATCACGATCAGATCGGGCAATTCGAGCCCCTCGTCCAACACCCGGTGGTATCTGCGGTAAATAATTTCTTCCATTGAAGCAAAATCATCGGCCCCGACTACCGTTTTCACGTGGAACTTCCTATATTCCCGTTTAGCGGGTTTTCCGTCGATAAACACAACACAGGAAGCTACAGGATTGGTTCCCTGAATATTTGAATTATCGAAACATTCGATACGATGCGGCAATGTAGGCAATTTCAATTCTAACTTAATGGTTTTCAATATATTAAACTTAGAATCTTCTTTTTTGGTACTTCTTTGCCTATCCTTATCCATCTTAAAATAAGAAACATTACGTTCCGACAACTCTAACAATTGCTTCTTATCACCCCGCTGCGGAATAACATAAGTAACTCCCTCCAACTCCACATCAGGATAAAAAGGGACGATGATCTCTCTTGAATCACTATTCACCAATTGCCGGATTTCATAAATGGCAAAAGAGAGCAATTCTTCTTTAGCTTCGTCGATTTTTTTCTCCAATTCAATGGTATGAACCTGAATCACAGCTCCGTGTACAATACGTAAATAATTGATATAAGCGTATTTATCATCTTCAATATAAGAAAATACATCTGTATCGCTAATCGTAGTACGAACAATCGTCGATTTAGATTGATAGGAACGGATCGCCTCCAGAGCCACTTTCATTTCGTTTGCTTTTTCAAACTGCAAATCAGCGGCAAATTGATTCATTTTACGGGTCATAACCTCTATTACAGAAGATAAATTCCCCTTCAAAATATTTCGAATCTGAATTATAAACTCATTGTATTCTGCTTCTCTGATCTTCCCTACACAAGGGCCGATACAATTTCCGATATGATACTCCAAACAAACCTTAAATCGGCAATGATCGATCGCTTTTTGAGTTAAGGGTAAATTACAGGTACGAAGCTTATACAAAGATTTTATCAAAGCTATCAACGTATGTGCAAAACGAGCTGAAGTATAAGGGCCAAAATATTCCGATCCGTCACGCACAAAACGCCTGGTAATAAAAACACGGGGAAAAGGTTCTTTTTTTATACATATCCAGGGATAACTTTTGTCGTCCTTTAGCAAAATATTATACTTCGGCTTATATTTTTTGATCAGATTATTCTCTAATAAAAGAGCATCCTGCTCACTTTCCACGATAATATATTTAAAATCGTGGATTTTACTGACTAAAACTCTGGTTTTATCAGATTGATTGGTTTTATTAAGATAAGATAAAACCCTATTTTTTAATTTTTTAGCCTTTCCTATATAAATAATCGATCCAGAAGCATCAAAATACTGATACACTCCGGGACTTTGAGGAAGTTCGCTAATTTTCTTTTTTAATTCATCATCATATAAAGCCATAAAACATTCGAATTAAGTTCTGTCTAATCGCACTCGGAAATAAAATCAAAACATCCGTAATCGAATAAACCTCGTTCTCCGATTTTCAATTCAGGAATAACGATCAGAGACATAAAAGAAAGCGTCATAAAAGGAGAATCGAGTTTACAACCCATTTCTTTCAATTCTTTTGTCAAATTTTCCCACAAAGAAGCTACCGTCTTTCCATCCAAATCCGACATAATTCCGGCTATCGGCAAAGGCAATTTAATAATTCCTTTCCGATTCTTTACCGCTAAACCTCCTTTTTCAAAAATTACGGCATTAATCGCAGCCAAAATATCTTCATCCGAGCAGCCCACAGCAATGATATTATGGGAATCATGAGAAATTGTAGTTGCAAAAGCACCCTCTTTCAATTCAAAACCAGAAATAAAAGCAACTTGAGGGTGCGTATTTTGATAACGATTCAAATAAACGATCTTAAGTATATCTTTCTTTATATCCGATTCGAAATTTACGACCGGAAATTCCAGTTCAAAATCAATTCTCCGAGTAACAAGCTCTCCTGGAACAACTTTTATAGATACGATTTTTCTTTCTATCGGTTTACTGACATCGGCTAAAGAAATCATATTCCGGTTGAAATGATTGATTGTTTTCACCGGTTGCCGGAATGAATTTTCATCGTTTCCCCCAAAATTATACTTTTCAATCCCGTCGATATAAACAGATAATATATCAAACGACGTTAAATCCCGCAAAATTATAAAATCAGCAGGATCACCCTCTCTTAAACATCCTGCATCAATTCCATAATGAAGAATCGGATTATAGGAGGCGATTTTCAATACATCGAATAAATCGAAACCGTCGTGAATCGCCCTACGTACCAATTTATCTATTTCACCGGATGATAATAAATCATTAGGATGGGAATCATCCGTACAAAACATTACTTTTTCCGGATAATCCGCAATTAAAGACTTTAAAGCCTCGTAATTTTTTGCAGCGCTTCCCTCCCGAATCAATATCTTCATGCCAAGAGCGATTTTCTCGATCGCTTCTTCCAAAGAAGTACATTCATGATCCGTAGAAATACCTGCATCGATATACTCTTTTAGAGGTGCACCGGATAAACCCGGAGCATGTCCGTCTATGACTAAATGATGACGACGGGCTATTTCTAATTTTGCCCATACTTCCGGATCGTGTCGAACAACTCCTGGCACATTCATCATTTCCGATAAACCGACAAAATCATGATCGTTTACTAATTTTTCAATTTCAGAAGACAAAAGCACACTCCCGGCAGAATCATAAGGAGTGGCGGGCACACAGGAAGGAATTGTAAAGAAAGATTTAATAGCACTCCGCTTACTATTTTCGATCATATAATCGATTCCTTCAACCCCCATTACATTGGCCATCTCATGAGGATCGTTTATAATGGCAATGGTCCCCCGGCAAATAGCCAGTTTAGAAAATTCTTCCGGAATTAACATCGAGCTTTCGATATGAACATGGGCATCTATGAAACCCGGAGAAATGTAATGAGTATATTTTTTTGAATTTCTGTTTATAGAAACGATTTTACCGAAATTTATAGAAATAGTTCCGGGATAAATTTCACGACGATGAACGTCGATGATATTTCCTTCTATATACTGCATAACAGAAAAAATGAGAAAATTATACAACTAAATGAAAGGGCACTCTTCGCACCTTTTTGAATGTTCCACGTGAAACAATGAACATATAGAAATCTTTCTATACAAATTACACCCACAAAGGATATCCATATTCTCGCATCTATACAACGCAATAATAGAAATTATTTCCCAAATATTTCTTACAATTCTCTTTCAAAAGTATGAATATTTCACTTCAATAAAATTTCCTCTTTTTGTTCTTTCACACTTTTGAAAATAATTATAATACACTACCTTCCCATTAATATTAAAAGTACATTAATATCTGCAGGCGATACTCCACTGATCCGGGAAGCCTGCCCGATGGTGCGGGGTTGTATCTTAGCTAATTTCTGACGAGCTTCGATAGAAAGGTTAGTCAATTCTTCATAATTGAATTTCCCAGCAATAACTAAATTTTCCAAACGGGATAATTTGTCGGCCAACATTCTCTCTCGTTCTATATAACCGGAATACTTAATCAATATTTCTGAAGCTTCCACTATTTCATCCCGCATGCCGTTTTGCTCGATAAAATCTTTCAAAGGAGATAAGGCATCTAAAAGTTGAGGGATTCCTATTTGAGGACGAGTAATAATATCCACTAATTTAATTCCCTGACGAAGAGGAGCAGAATTTAAAGATACCAAAGTAGGATTGATTTCTTCCGGCTTCACACTATAATTTCGAATATAATCGACTAATATATCGCGCTTTTTGATTTTATCTATAAATATATTATGTCTTTCTTGATTAACTAAACCGATTTCATAACCTTTAGGTGTCAATCGATTATCAGCATCGTCCTGTCGCAACAAAATACGATACTCCGCCCTCGAAGTAAACATACGATAAGGTTCGTCCACTCCTTTGGTTACTAAATCGTCGATCAAAACCCCTATATAAGCTTCATCCCGCTTTAGGATAAAATCATCATTGGAATGCAACGATAAATGAGCATTGATTCCAGCCATTAATCCTTGCGCAGCCGCTTCCTCATATCCCGTAGTGCCATTGATCTGCCCGGCAAAATAAAGTCCCTTTATCCGCTTTGTCTCGAGTGTATGATAAAGCTGGGTTGGCGGAAAATAATCGTATTCTATGGCATAACCCGGACGGAAAATTCTCACATTTTCAAATCCTTCGATCAATCTCAATGCACGTAATTGTATATCCCAGGGCAAAGAAGAAGAAAAACCGTTCAAATAAAATTCCGTAGTAGTTTCCCCTTCGGGCTCTAAAAACAAATGATGGCTGGTTTTATCGGCAAACGTATCCAATTTAGTTTCTATGCTGGGACAATAACGCGGACCTATACTCTGAATCGTTCCATTAAACAAAGGACTATCCTTAAAACCTTCCCGCAGGACATTATGGACATTTTCATTGGTATAAGCCATATAACAAGGCCTATGGATCAAATCATTGGTATAATCGTAATTAATAAAAGAAAACCGATGAAAATCGTTTTCGCCGTCTTGTTCCGTCAATTTCGTAAAATCGATACTTCGCCCGTCGATACGCACAGGAGTACCTGTTTTCATCCGGCCCACTTCAAAACCGAGCTCTTCCAGTTGAACGGGAATTCCATAGGAAGCAGGTTCGGAAATACGTCCTCCTTGAAAACTAATGCGGCCTACATGCATTAAACCGTTAAAGAAAGTACCGTTAGTTAAAATAACCCTTGGAGCACGAAATTCAGCTCCTAAAGAAGTTACTACACCTTTCACGGCATTGTCCTCCACCAACAAATGAACGACATCGTCCTGCCACATATCCAGGTTATCGGTATTTTCTAAAATATTTCTCCAATTCGCAGAAAATTTCATCCGGTCACACTGCGACCGGGGACTCCACATAGCAGGACCTTTAGAAAGATTCAACATCCGAAATTGAATAGAACTCCGGTCGGTTACAATACCCGTCATTCCTCCCAAAGCATCTATTTCCCTAACTATCTGACCTTTAGCAATACCCCCAATGGCCGGATTACAGGACATTTGAGCTATCTTGTTCATATCCAAAGTAATAAGCAATGTACGCGACCCCAAATGAGCCGCAGCACAAGCTGCTTCACACCCCGCATGACCGGCTCCGACAACAATTATATCATAGTCAGGTAAAAGATTTGCCATTTTACAACCTTTTTAGAAGTTCTAAGCATATATTTTCGTTTTCGCGCATCTTTATACTGTCAGGCTCTGTTTTGTCCTTAAAACCGATCAAATGAAGGACAGAATGACAAACTACCCGATAAAATTCATTTTCATAGAAAGTATGGAATTGTTCCGAATTCGATTTTACAGTATCGAGACTTATAAAAACATCTCCCGAAAGCCGATCATCCCGGCAGTAATCGAAAGTAATCACGTCCGTATAATAATCGTGTTGCAAATATTGGCGATTGACTGAGAGTATATACTCATCATTACAAAAAATAAAAGAAATATCTCCTATCGTTCTTGAATAATGTACGGCAATTACGTCAAGCCATTGGCAAATTTTTGCATCAGAAAAGAAAGAAGGATATTCCACTCCCTCTTTAAAAAATAATATTTCTTTCATTATCAGCTATATGTACAGATAACTTTACAATCAGACCTTAAAAGTCATAATGACTTTAGCACCACCTTTTTCAAATTCAAGCTCATCGGATAGAGTCTTTATCAAATAAAGTCCGCGCCCGGCTATCTTCTTTATATTATCCGGTAAAGTGGGATCGGGTATATTTTCATAATCAAAACCTTCACCTTCATCTTCCACAGAGATCATGAATTTATCATCACACAACTCTGCCACAATCTTAACCTTTTTATCAGCTTGTTGCTTATTACCGGAAAGAATAGCATTATTCACCGCCTCGATTAAAGACAAGCTGATTTTACCATACAGATCGTCAGGCAATTCAAAATGGCCAGTAAGATTCTCGATAAAATTTTCAACTTTTACGATATTACTGACCTCCGAAGATATTACAAGTTCCAATTTATTCATTACCAAGCCTAATATAATAATTGTTGTACATATTTTTAAAATAACTGTTTAACTTTATATCTGTTTTATACAAATCCGTCTTAATTGCTCCATTCTTTCTCTTAAAGTCAAACATCATTTCGGGCTTTTTAAAACGTTCGTCCCGCGCCGATGTCGATTTGCGTTTCTCTTCATACTCTTCCCGCTCCTTAGAAGCTTTTTCAGACATAATCAATTTGTTATAAATCTGATTATTCCGATTAATTAAATGCCCCGAAACAGAATAGTTCGCCAAATCACGAATATTTTCTTCTAACAAACGATTTATTTCGTTCAATAGTTGCTTTTCTTCATTCGAAAGTGAACCCGATTCCGAAACAAAATCATCCAGGCTTTTCCGAAACAATTCATTTTCTCGAATCATTTTACTAATTCCTTGTTGCAAAGGTTTTCCTTTTTCACCTTCTTTCATTTTAGAAATCAAATCTTCCAATTGCTTCTTAAGACCACTTTGCATTTTCTTCATCTGCCCATATCCATCGCTCTGATCGCCTTTGGATTTTCCAGAGGAATCACCGTCCGGTTTAGATCCCTTACCACCTTCACTCCCTTGAGAATTTTGCTTACTTTTTTGCAAAGCATCGGTCAAAGAAAGTGCCATATCATTCAAATAAGATACGATATATTGTTGTTCTCTACTCAAATCACTACGTTTATTGTCTTGTATGTAGCCGGACAATAAACCGAATTTTATTTCAATGTCATAAAATTTATCACTTAATATGGAAGCAAGCACCAAGTTCGACTTCGCAAGCTGAGATAAACTGTCCTTTACAATCTTATATTCTTGTTTCTTTAAATCTTGCAGACGACCTAATTCATTGTACCTCAAACTTTGAGGTTGTACGTTCGGAAATTCTTTCAGCAATTCTTCCTGTGATAGCGAAATTATTAAAATATTTTGGATTATCAATTCTATATCCTTTTCAGGAATTGATATATTGTTAAAGTTATTTTGCTTTTGTTTTTCCATTTCCTCTCTCAATTCATCGATTTTATCTTCGATATCTTTGGATAAACCTTTATCTTTATTCTTTTCAGAAATATTTTGTCCTTGCTTTTCAATCTGTTGAGAGAGTTCTTCAAACTTTTGCTGCTGATCTTTTAAATCGTAGGGCGAAGAAAGCTCTTGATTATCTTTTAGCAAATTTTCATAATTATTTTCGATACTATTTATATCATTTTTCATTTTTTTGTTAAATGAAAACAAGGAATCCCGATCTATAGATCTATTCTCCATCATTTCTTCGAACTGTTGTTGATCGGCTTTCAATTTATCGAGCTGCTTAGAAATAACATCATGCTTTTCTTCTACCTGAAAGCGTTTCAAAAGCTCTATATTCCGGTCTAATTCCTCACTTAACTGGTCAAAGGAAAGCTTCATTTTTTCATCTAAATTCTGAAACTTATCTTTAGAAAATTCCTGGGACAATTTCGTAAATTCATCCATAAGCTTTTTCATATCCTCGTCCATAATCTTATCCAGCAGCTCCTGAATTTTATTTTGTTTATCGGTCAGTAAACTGTCTTGCCTGGTAAAACTTTGATTCAAAGAAGATTTTTTCAGATTATCTTCTTTCACCGAATTCAGTAACTTATCCAACTTACTTTTCTTTTCGACTATATCTTTCGACAATTGCTGTTTTTCCCAATTATCGACCGTATTATCCAGCATTTTACGCTGCAACTCCTTTACATCCGATACAATCTCTTTCGCCAGTTTTTCAGCTTCATTTAAAGAAGCATTCATCTGTGTATTCGTTTGTACGTTATAATCGAAAATAGTATTCAAGTCGGGAACCGAATAATTTTTATTATCGGAACGTGTACTTTTAGGCCCCGAAATAACATCATTATCGAAAACCTCGAAGAAATAACCGATCTGCGCTTTATCCATACCTGCAAATTCAGAGAAATCGAAACTAAAATAAAACTCCTGAGCGTTTATATTCTTAACGATTTGAATCGGCATAACAGTATTCCGTCCATTGACAGAATAATTGAAACGTAAATCGGAAAAACCGTAATCATCGCTTATAACTCCGTAAAAATAATGAACGGAAGTTCTCAAAGAATCCTGTAATTCTGTTATCTGAATACCGGGATACAAGTCCGGTATGCAAGTAACGGTAAAACTGAAAAGACTCTTCTTTGAAAAATACGAATTGGAACCATATAATGAAAACTCACCTGAACTACGGATCTTCTTAGTGAAAACCGCAGAAGATTTATCTTTTAACGATATCCCTGAAAAACGACCGTTTTCTTCTAAAAACAAAGAATCCAATTCAGAAAAATCCAATTCGAATTTTAAAGACGATCCGTATAAAACTCTAAAATCAACCACATTTTTCAGCACTTCGGCCTTTATTCCGGTATAAGCAGGCGGAATATAAGTCACTCTATAATCTGTAATTTCAGGGGTAGGAAGAACACGAATTTTAAAAAGACGGCTTTCAATTCCGGAAGTTTTGAAATAAAATTTAATATCGTTATTCACTATATCGAAATCATAAACAAATAACGAATCAATTTTATCCATTAAAAATTCTCCGCCACCATAACAAATAAACACATTTTCAACATCCAAATAATCGCTTTTCACCTTTAAACGCAATTGAACAGACTTTCCGTATTCCACGTCTAAAGACTTGTTTTCTAACTGAAAATCAATTCTGAATTTAGGATTATCGACATTCTCGTAAGCACTTAAATCTTCATAAAACCGGGTGAAATTTTTACCGTTTAAAAAAAGCACCGAAAAAATAATCGCAAAAAAAATGAAACGCTGTACAAGCAGCTTATCAGGAAAAGACAAATACAGCTTATTTTCTTTCAATAAACTATATTTTTGAATAAAAGCAGCTTTCTTCAATTCTTCGTCTCCTGTCACCTTTTCAGGGTGTATCGCTAACTGATACAATGATTTAAATAAATCGTTATCCCCCGGCAAATATTTCAGAATCCGGTTATATAACAGATCTTTCTTTAAATCGAACGATAGAAAAAAAGAAAAAAGCGGATAAACGATAAAAACAGCCCCTAATAGGAATAAAACAGTTATGAAAATAAAATAGAAGGCAGTTTTAACTGCTACCGTAATCGAAGAGATATGAACAATAAAAGAAAAAAGAAGTAAATAGACTACGATAAATAACGAAATAAGAATCCCTCCTTTCAATAAATCGGAAAGCAATAATTTTCCCCTGAAAACATTAAGCAAATGTTTTAATTCACATTTCAGGTTATGATACAATCCTTCCATAAATCTATTTTGCCAACCACAATTCAGGATTCAGCTTTTCCATATTTTTCCATACTTCGAAATTAAGTACGCTACCCTTTTCACTATCGAAACCCACTTTCCCGATAACGTCCTTAGTTTTTACTTTCTGCCCTTTCTTTACTTTTACGTCGATCAGGTTTAAATACATGGTCAAATAATTACCATGCCGTATGATAACCATATAATTATAATTACCGGGCGGTAACCATACTTCTGTCACTTCTCCCTGAAATACAGCCCGGACATCCGAATTTTTAGAAGTGGTAATGCCTATTCCGGAATTATCCATTTCAACACGCTTGTATATTAAATCTTTGCTTACTCCAAATCTCTTTGAAATAAAGCCCTCCGCCACCGGCCAGGGTAATCTACCTCTGTTCTTCTGAAAATCATCGGAAACTAATTTTTCTTCAGGCGTCATCTTATAAACAGAAGAAGATCCACCTGATTTCTTAATCTGACTGGCTATCAATTTATTTAATTCAGCCGCTAACTTTTGTTGTCTGCGGTTCTCAGCCTCCAGTTTTTTTCTGAGTTCCTTTTCTTTTTTCTGTAAATCGCCAATATATTGATTTTGCCTTGTCTGCTGTAATTCTAAATCCTTATTCTTTTGACTGATTTCGTTTAAAGTAGCATTCCTTTCAGCGACTAATTTTTTTAACTCTTCATTTTTTAGATCCAAAGAGTCGTTCACTTGCCCGATCAGCTTTAATTGTCGTTTAGAGTATTCCTGGATTTGCTGAAAATATTTATACCGGTTATAAGCCTGATTAAAATCGGATGAAGAACAGATAAACATTAATTTATTTGTTTTATCTCGTTTTTTCCAGGTATTATACACCAATTTTGCATACAGATCGAGCATAGAACTCTTCTCAGCCTGAAGTTCCCCGATACGGGATTCATTCTGAGAAATACGATCCTGAAAATATTTGACTTCACTATTCAACAAAGCAAGTACCCGCTTACTTTGAACAATCTTTTGCTGCAAAATATTCAACTTCTCTACGGATACAGATTTACTGCTTGCCGTTTCTCCCAGCAATTTATTTAAGTAATTAATCTCCTTCTCACTTTTCTCTTTTTCCTTACGAATATTCGCAATGGATTGAGCAAAAGTATTTTGAGAAATCAATACAAGTGAAAGAAATAATATTTTAATTCCTTTTACCATTAAAGTTGATCTATCCTTTTGTATTTAGGCGATATTTTAAAATTAGGTTCTACATCTATATTGAATTCCAACCTATTGAAACGAATTTCCAAACCCATTTTATCTTTATCCGAAAACAAAATAAAAGCTACTTTTTCCGGAAAAAACACTCCATCGAAGTCCCGGAAATCATTATAACTTACATTGATTCCTGCCTCTTCGTCCACATCTTCCAATAATACAGATAAAGGCCGGAACGATAAAGGATCGACCTGTATCCTCTGCAAAATCAAAACAAATTCTTTATTTTTCCGTTTTTTCCGGTACAATTTTTTAATTTTCCTACCTAATGCCTTTTCTTCCAGCGTAGATAAAATATAACTGTTATCGGCCTTATCGAGTTTATACTTCTTCTCTTTCGATTCCGTACCGTTACAACTCTCGAAATCAAAGAAAGTATTTGTTAAAATCTTTTGCAGGCAATCATAACTTAAATTAGCATCAAATTTATCGTAAAAATATTTATAATCGGATAAAAAATATTTTTTGTGATAGGAATCTATGAATTTAACACTGTCGCGGGTCAATAAAATCCTGCCTACTTCTATTCCTAACGGAGCAGAAATAGAAATCTGAATAAAACTGTCTCGTTGTATCTTCAAAGTTCCTCTCAAACTATTTACTTTTCCACCCTGAGTGAAAGAAACGTCCATACGTTTTGAATACAGAGAATTGAAATTCGGCTCATTTGCATACACATTCTTCAATAATCTATTCTCTGTTATATTGGGGATTTCTTTATGAACTATTGTTTTCTTCACCGATCTACATGAAAAAAAACAACAACTTATAATGAATAAAATCCCTAAAAAATATCCGGTTTTCATTCTAAAATTCAGTTACACTCCTTTAATCGGTTTACTTTTCCGGCATAATTCCGCTTTCCACTTTATCTTTCAATTCCTTTGTCACTTCCCCACCTAATTCCAATGCTTTTTTCCACATTTTCAAAGCCTCTTCTTTATTTCCACTCCGATAAAGTATATCCCCATAATGCTCGTACAATACACCGGAAGACTCTTTCGTTTTTTCTATAGCAAGCTTCATATAATAACGCGCTTGTGAATATTCACCACGCATATAAAGCACCCAGGCATAGGTATCGAGATAAGTACCGTTTTCCGGTTCTATTGCAATGGCTTTCGAACTCATCCTCTCGGCAAGTTCAAGCTTTTCATTCCGCAAAGAAAGATAATAGGCATAATTATTCAATACCAAAGCATCGTCCGGATTAATCAGCAATACCTGATCGAACATATCGAAAGCCTGTTGCACACTATCGAGATTATAATAACAATCTGCCAGGTAAGAATAGAACTGAGACTTTAATTCCAATTTATCTCCGGCCAACTCTACCCCTTTTTGAAAAAAAGGCATAGCAGACTTAAAATCCTTTTGCATCATTAACGATATTCCGCTTAAAGCATAAGGTAAAGGTTGATCGGGAAAATACTTTATAGCTTCTGTACCCGTTTTATACATACCGACAGTGTCTGCAGTTTCATTGCATAACAACAACAATTCTTCCCAAATTAAATAATTGTTTTTATCCTTCGACAAAATAAATTCCAATTCTTTCTTTGCTTCCTGCAACTTATTATCCTTTTTCAAAAAATCGGAATGTAAAGCCCTCACGGAAAGATCGTCGCTATACTTACTCATCAATAAATCCATATAAGTGTCGAACTGCGAATCGGAAACCAGAGTCGTATCGGGATTCATAATTAACCTCAAAATATACTGTATCTTATACCCGTTATCGATTTTATCACTCAAAAGTGCACTTTTCATATGTTTTTCAACTTCATTCGGCTGTTTTTTATCCCGATAATAATCAGCTAAATAAAAGTGTATAAAACCATTGTCAGGATCTGCTTTCAATAAACGATCTAAAATCTGCAATCCTTTTTTATCCTGATTATAATTAAAATACAACTCTGCCAAAAGACTCAGATATTCATCCTTTTCAGGGTATTTTTTTATCAATTTAACGAGTTCGTTCGAAGCATTTTTAGCATCGTTCAGCTTCGTATATAATTTAATTTTTTCAATGGAAACCGGTTCCGTGATTCCATTTTGGGCTTCGTAACGATCATATACCTCGATCGCTTTCTGCCATTTCTCCACAGAAGCGTACAATCCGGCTTCTATCAGATAAAATTCTTCTTTTTCAGGATATTTGGCAATAATCTCCGCATAGACATTACAAGCCTCCTCGATCATCGATTTATTTTGCAAAATAGTTGCCAGAAGAATTTTATACCACATGTTTCCGGGATTCCCCGCCACAGCTTCACGGGCTAATTGTAAAGCTCCGTTATAGTCCTGGTTTGCCATCAAAATACTGGCTATCTCATACTTTACAACGGGACTTTCAGGATTGATTTTCAAACAATTATCATACCATCCGATGGCAGCTTGAAAATCTCCTGTAATTTTACACCTCACTCCCTCCATAAAAGAATAGTCGAATTCTAATTGGCTTTTCTCGTCCAATTCCTGTACATTTTCTACTTTCTTTTTCCCGTCGGCGAATACACTTATCACTAAAAAAGCCAGTAAAACCGATAAGATTACTTTTCTCATATCCTGTCCTTCCTATCAGATTATTTTGCTTGTTTGCACAAGCTGTAATTCATTATTGTTTACCTGTATGACCGAATCCTCCGGTTCCTCTTTCCGTCTCGTCCAAAGTATCCACTTCTATCAATTGTGCCTGTTCTACCTTATTGATTACCATCTGACAAATACGATCTCCATCTTTGATCGTTACCATCGTATTCGATAAATTTACGACAATAATTCCTATTTCTCCCCGGTAATCTGCATCGATTGTTCCCGGACTGTTCAAAAGCCCCAACCCTTCGTTTAAAGCCAAACCGCTACGTGGACGCATTTGTGCTTCATAACCTTCAGGCAATTCGATATATAAACCGGTAGGAATAAGTTTTCTTTCCAATGGCTTCAACGTAACGATTTCATTGATATTAGCCCGGATATCCATACCGGCCGATAATTTCGTTTTATACTCCGGCAACGGATGCTTTGATTTGTTTACGATCTTTATTTTCATTTCGTACAGTTATGGTATTTCTTCAATATAATTCTATCGAAATTAGGATTATCGCTCTTCTTTATATATTAAGGAACAAAGATACTATTTTGTAGCGAACATCCTATATTCGCTATTTTAACAAAAGATAATTTGATAGATAAAATCTGAAACCGGGTTTTAAACAAACATATATCTATTATGAAAAACAAACTAAATGTATGGGCTAATTTGTG
>OGOU01000754.1_pt1 | contig 27223 bp, 30 predicted proteins | sample 1552721 | NCBI WGS metagenome assembly OGOU01 (sample SAMEA2580176, study PRJEB22360) | human gut metagenome | biome: human gut; feature: human-associated habitat; material: faeces | place: Denmark | collected 2008/2010
TACACCTCTCAGATGGTCCGTACCATTAAGTACTTCGCTGAGAACTGCTAATCACGCAGCTGCGTTAAAAATTGGATGATTTGTCGGCCAAAGTTTGTCTTGCTCAACTACGAACAAGCTTGATTTGGTACGATAAGCTTATCTAGCAATTTTTCACCCTTTCTTTTGTGGTCCGCCATGAAGGAAAGGGTGTTTTTTTATGTGTTTGAAAGATCTCCGTGATGAATTTATCTACGACTGTGAATGCCGCCATCTGGCTAAAGGCTCTCTGCGCAATTATAAGGCTGCGACACGGTTTTTGCTGGAATATCTGGAGCTGAAGCAGATCACCGAGCTGGAAGACGTCCGTCCGCGCCACATCCGGGACCTGATGAAGGAGAAGCAGGACGCGGGCAGCACGTCCCGCTATATCAACGATCTGCTCAAGGTGTGGCGCACATGGTTCAACTATCTGGTCAATGAGGGCTATCTGGAGGAGCGGGACAATCCGGCCAAAAAGGTAAAGTGCCTCCGCCAGCCCCGGACGATCATCGATACCTTTACAGTGGCTGAGATGAAGCGGATGATCCAGTTCTACGATGGCAAGGATTTTCTGGACGTGCGGAACAAGACCATCATCATGCTGCTGTTCGATACCGGGATGCGCTGCAACGAAATGATCCTGATGGAGCCGGAGGATATCAAGCAGGACTATATTCTGGTCAAGCACGGCAAGGGCAGCAAGGAACGGGTCGTGCCAAAATCGCCAGCACTCTCCAAGCAGCTTGTCAAGTATTGCACACTCCGGGATGGCTACCTGAAAGAGCGCCCTAGCCAGCCAGTTCCTGAACGCGATCGGAGAAGAAATCCGCGACCTTGGATGCCCGGCGGATCGTGCTCTGGACTGCTCTGGGCCCGCGCAGATTTTTGTCGGCAATGGGCGTGTAAATCTCTTTCTCTACGGCTCGCAGGCGGTCTTCATCCTCGGCAATTAGCGTCAGGGCTTGTGATAGAATCATGTAGGCGTTCATGTTGCGGGTGATCCCGACGTAGCGCAGTACGTCATTGATACGGGCGGACAAATCGGAAGTAACCATTTTGATACCATTCCTATTACATATATTTGAATCAGTTCCATCCTGTTCGAAATAAATGTAACGCAGAATATGCCAAAACTGGCGAAAAGCGTCCAAATGCGTCGTTAAGTGCTGAAATGCGTCGCAACAGCACGGCGTTGTGAATTGGCAGGGGTATAGCAGGGGATAGGAGCACGGCAGCAGAGTGCTTGACTATGGTATATACAGTCTATAAGGGCGTTCGCTTTGGGCTGGGTGCTGTAGCGGCAGATTTCCATGACACCGCGCAGATTGTACACGATAGTTTCACGATTCTCCGTATGATTTCCGACCTCCGTAATCAATTTGATTACGGAGCTCAACAGGTCAAGACGTTCTTTGTTGTGCTGATAGAATCGCCATACACGACCTTGTGCAAAACAGTATGCACCGGTCACGACCTAAGTTCAGATGAGATCAGTCAGACCGACCCCATCAAGAAAGATGTGCGCAGTTTTGAGCAGATGTAGATGGTGGACAAAAATGTTCTCTGTGCACACAAGTGGCTACGCTCAAAAATGAGCTGTCCTCCATGTTCTCCAAAGGTCGCAAATCACGACCTTATACATCTACCTTGTTTCGGGTGGTGGCATTTCCGACTTTCCCTTTTTCCTTGTATTCTGGGGAAGGATGCCTTGTTTTAGGGGATGCGCACTATAATTCCGTCGTATTTCACGACGCAAATAGATATACTCAAAAGTGGTGAAACCATAATCAAACCGAAAATCCGCCGGGATGTGTGCTGGCTGATATTAAACGCGGCTCTTTAAGTTCACTTTCTGACTGAATACTGTATAAAATAGAAGGAGCCCTGCTACTCGTGTCTGAGCGGCAGGGCATTTGTGTTGGAGTTGGTTATTAAATTACGGCGGTTTTATGTTATGCCCCAGGACGTGCTGTGTTAGAGCTCAAAAATCTCAGTCGTGATTCTGGTCTGGTTTTCACCTAAAAGTTTACCATAAGCACGGTCAGAAATTCGTTTGAACTCTTCAGCTCGTTCTCTCGTCTGATAACTGAGTTCTTGTAGAATAGAGTTATTATCGTGATCGATAATTTTGACGATGAACTTATTATTCTTAGCCATACCTTTTCCTTCCATCAGGCTGCAATTTCGGCGATGAAGTTCAGGATGATGAATACCATCAACCCCAAACCGATGAGTGTAAGTATGGGGCCACAACCAATATTGCCTCCGTCGCTTTTATTGCTCATCATGCTGTACATCATATAATGGTCAAACTAATCGTGGTCACATTTGCGGCTCATAATAGCTTCTCCTGCGTTTTGAAGTGTGTTTACTTTTGCATTTTAGGTTTGCTGTACCTGAAGTCTACAAAACAATGTGTCCAATAAAGTGGATTTACAAGTGCACTTTTAAAATGTGGAGCTTTTTTGCTGCTGGGCGCACGAATTGATGGATGACCGCACTGTCGCAGGCAAAAGTCTCCGGTAAGGCCTCCGGTGGCGGAGCTCCTCTCACTCAGTCAGGCCCAACAGATAATCAGTGGATACCTGATAGAATTGGGCGAGCTGAATCAGATGGGGGATCTCAGGGCATTTGTCGTGCTCCAATGCGTAGACTGCCCGGCGGGTCACACCCATGGTTCGTGCAAGATCGGTCTGGGTATAGCCGTGCGTCAGGCGTAGGTGCTGCAAGCGTTCTGATATGATAGTCATGGCGGTGCTCCTTTCTATAATAATAGGCGTCCTCTCACAGCCCGGCGAATCTCTGTCTTTACGAGTACACTTTTATCGCAAGTCAAAAAATTGCGCAACATCAAAACAGCATTTCTGCGACATGCAATTCAACGATGTTGCTGTTGCATTAAAAAGTTGAATTGCTATAAAACCGGCACTACTCTCACTCGTGCCCTCGCTCTCTGTCCTGCTATGATTTAATCAGCCTTTACGAACAGCTCCATGCAGTCCGCACAGATGACCCGCACTTCCTTGGTACTCCGGATGATGGTACCGCACTTGGGACATACCCACCGCCGGGTACTGCTCTTTGCTTTGGGAGGTTTCGGTGCTCCGGTCTGACTGCTGCCGGGTGCCTTGCTGCCTGCTCCGGTGCCTGCCATATCCGACCATGCCAGCCGCTCGCCCATCTGGATATCCTGCCAGCCTTGGAAGATGATGAAGTCCAGCAGCTCTTCGGACGGACTTGTGATGGTCCAGCCATACTTTTCGTGGTGGTCGACGGTCAGCCCGTGTGTCTCTGCCTGCTCCTTAAAGCGTCGGTTGTGGTATACCCCGTTGTTGCTGGTGTCCTTGATGCCGGTCTCCATGCAGTATTCGTGCACCATCTCATGCAGCAGGGTGGAAGCGGTCTCCTCGATGGGACGGTCAAGGGTAGCCGACGAAATATTGATCTCGTATTTGTTCTCGCCGCCTGCCTGCCAGACCTTGGAACAGGTGATGTGACCATAGGCGGACGGGGTCTTTTTCAGGCTGATGATGGGTTCGGGCAGCTTGCCTGCAAAGTAGTGTTTGTTGAGCTCGCGGAACATCTTTTCCAGCTGACCAGCAGCGCGGGAGGTTTTGACAGTCTGTTTCATGATTTCTTGAACCTTTCTTGATAAAAAAGGCCGGGACAGGTATAATATTGGTGTAGCCCGCCCCGGCGGGTGTGTTGGGCTCTGTACAGCGCAAACTTTGGTAGGTGGGCGCTGTATGGGGCTTTTCTTTTCAGGTGATGCTCAGGCGGGTGCCGGTGACCGTTTTGCTGTACTGGTCATACAGGTCAGGAGCTACGGCCTTGATGGCTTTGCTGTCCAGTCGGGTGCTGGAGAAATCGGACAGGCGGACTTTGTGGCAGCCTACTTCCAGATAGTTGGTGGAGCGCTCAGCCAGTGCCTCGCGGATCTGGATCTTCAGCTGTTCCTGTTCAGCCTGTGCAGCCTCGATCAGTTGGGCGGCCTCCTTGTACTGTTCGACAAGGGCCAGTAAAACGTTGATGCTCATGTGTGTGCCTCGCTTCAAATCGTTGGTGAATGGACGGATGTGAGAACCGGTGTTCCCGATGGCATGAGTATAAACTATTCACGGGAATAGGCAGCGGATGCTATAATAAACACTATAATGTACTGGAGGAAAAATCAATGGCAAAGACGAGTGCAGCACAACAGCGTGCAGTTCATAAATATGTGAAAAATAATTATGACCGTTTGGAGCTATCAGTGCCCAAAGGAGAAAAAGAGACTATCCAGCAGGCAGCGAAACAGGCGGGGCAAAGCGTAAACGCCTATATTTACGAAGCGCTATGCGCCAGAATGCAGCAGGAAAACGCCATGTTAGACACACCGGGGGTGGTTAAAAATCTGGAAGGGGACACTGACCCGGTAGAATGAGATAGTTGTTCCATCTCCCCAGACTGAATTGAATCTAGCAGCAGAAGGCCTCTGTTTTTCACAGAAATGTGATCGGCAGGGGCCTTTTTAGCACAAAAAATAACCTGACCTATGCAAAAGAGCACAAACCAGGTGGTGCGCTGCATTGATGGTTAATTATACCTATATAAAATAGGAAAATCGGGGGAGAGAGTAAAAATTATATAGTGTAATGCGATACGTCTAGTCTGAACCCGTGACCAATGCAACGGTATGAGCCAGTTTTTTAGTGCGAAGTGATGCTCTATTTAGCGGTTGTCATTACATTGAAACTGCTATTTCACCCGACAGTGCCATCCAGCGCGCTATGGACAACTATATGACCACACATTTTTCTGCTGATGATTTCATCTGGAGCTTTCAGGCGAAACTGGGCAATGTGTGGAAAAGATTAGGTTGAGTCGAAATTTTTTCTAAAATACAGATGGATACAATTCCTCGGATTTCTATTGATTCCCAAATGTAACCATGATAGAATAATAAGAGAATTCAGACGGCCACGTAGAAGAACTGGTATCCTCCGTTTTTGGATGGGAGATACGCCTTGATTGCGGGTAAGGAGGTGAATCATGTGGGCTTGTGTCTGTTTGCGAACAATAATGTGATAAATCATGCGGAAAACCAAATGATAGACCACAATAAAAAGCCCACTGCTGTTTACCTTGCTGGCATGATGCGCAAAGGTGAAAATGAAGTGGGCTTGTTAGGGTTTTACAAAAATGTAAAAATTTGCACTCCGATAGTACTGTGCACGTGGAGCTTGAGCTGCAGTGTGATGTTCTGGTTCTTGTTGCGGTCACATTGCATTTGAAATGACCTTGGGCGAAACCGTCGTCCGAGGGCTTTTGTCTACCTGGAAATCAGGAGGTAAACGGTCTGTACGTCTTGGGAAAAGAGGAACGGCTATCTAAAAGGAAGGTGCTTGCGGGAACGGTGTGAGCTAAAGGGATTACTTTAAAACGAATAACGATAAGAAACGTATAGACAAGGATTTATGTGAGGAAAAAATGGCTACGAATACGACTGGAATTGAGAAGAAAGTTGAAATTGACCGAAAAGAGAATCTGCACGCCCATCGGCTGTACTGGTTTGTCCGCCGTGCGCAGGATATTGTTCTGTCGTCGGTGGCGCTGGTAGTGCTGTCACCTGTTATGTTGATTACAGCAATTGCTATTGTGGTGGATGACCCATCCGCGGGTCCAATCTTCTCGCAGGAGCGTATTGGCCGCGACGGAAAGCCCTTCAAGTTCTATAAGTTCCGCTCCATGTGCCCCAATGCAGAGGCAAAACTGGACGACCTGCTGGACCAGAACGAGATGGATGGCCCGGTTTTCAAAATCAAGGATGATCCGCGCATTACTCGTGTGGGTAAATTTATCCGCAAGACCAGCATTGATGAACTACCGCAGCTGTGGAACATCCTGAAAGGCGATATGAGCATTGTTGGCCCCCGCCCTGCACTTCCCCGCGAGGTGGAGCAGTACGGCGACTACGAAAAGCAGCGTCTATATGTGACTCCCGGACTGAGTTGTTATTGGCAGATTGCCCCGCACCGGAATGATTTGTCTTTTGAAGAGTGGATGGATCTGGATGTGAAATACGTCAAGGAGCGTAGCTTCTGGGTGGATTGGAAGATTATTTTTAAGACATTCAAAGTGTGCCTGCTGGGGCATGGGGAGTAAGGTGGCCTGCAAAGGTAGGAAAGATACTGGTAAAGAAATGTTGGCTGATATACCGGAGCAAAGTAGAAATATGATTGATGCACCGAAATGGTACGACAGCAAAGAAAAATACTTAGGCAGGTGGGGCTTATAATCACACTTTATAAATACAGCGATTGCGGAAAAGATGAGGAGTACTTGAGGGATGAGGAATAAAAAAATCAGAATACTGCATGTGGCGCAAGCCGCTGGCGGAGTAGATCGCTACATCCGAATGCTTCTCAAGTATTTGGACAAAGAAAAGTTCGAGAATATATTGGTTTGCTCACAAGATTTCCATGAGGAAGACTACAGAGGTTTGGTAGACTCTTTTGAACAGGTCGAAATGATCAGAGCTATTGGAGGCAATGATTTAAAGGCAATTAAAGAGGTAAGAACTCTGATAAAGAAATATAACCCCGATATCGTTTATGCTCACTCCAGTAAGGCGGGGGCTATTGCTCGTATTGCAGATATTGGTTTAAAGAACCACTGTGTATACAACCCACATGGCTGGGCGTTCAACATGCGCTGCTCGGCAAAGAAAAAAGCAATATACACAATGATAGAAAAAATTGCAGCACCGTTCTGCGATAAAATCATCTGCATTTCAGATGCAGAAAAACAGTCAGCACTGGATAAGAAAATATGCAAAGAGGATAAGCTGCAAGTCATTTTTAACGGTGTGGATATCGAGGCCTATGAAAGTGGGGAGCATGGTGCTATTAAGAGGAAAGATCTGAACATTCCAGAAGACGCATTTGTTGTTGGCATGGTAGGACGAATGAGCCCACAGAAAGCACCAGATGTCTTTGTTAAGATGGCAAAGCAAGTGAAAGATGAAGTTCCCAATGCACACTTCATTATCGTCGGCAATGGAAATCAGGAAGACGAAATCAGAAAGTATGCGGAGGACAATGGTTTTTCGAACAGCCTGCATATTACAGGCTGGGTTGATAACCCGATGAGCTATGTTGAACTATTTGATGTGGCCTGCCTATTGAGCCGTTGGGAAGGCTTTGGATTGGCACTGCCTGAATACATGATGGCAGGCAAACCAATTGTAGCAAGTAGAGTGGATGCCATTCCCAATATAATCCGGAATGGAGAAAATGGTCTGCTTGTTGAAGTGGATGATGATATTGGAGCAAGTAATGCTGTGCTACGGATTTATCAGGAAAAAGAATTGAAAGATAAATTATTAGCACAGGGGATGGAAGACGTACATAACAGATTCAATGCTCGGAGAGTGTCAGAGGAGCACGGGAAACTGTTTGAAAATATGTAAGAAATGAAGCAGGGGAAGAAATCGGTATGAAATTTTTTGTAACAGGCGTTGGCGGTCAGCAGGGACATGATGTAATGAACGAGCTGCTGAAGCGTAGCCATGAGGGTGTAAACTCTGATGTTCAGGAAAATTATAGCGGCGTGGCAGATGGTTCTGCAGTAACGAAGGCACCGTATGTTGCACTGGATATTACAAATAAAGAGGCAGTCGGGAAGGTTATAACAGAAGTGAATCCAGATGCAGTGATCCACTGTGCAGCATGGACTGCGGTGGATATGGTAGAAGATGACGATAAAGTGGCGAAAGTCCGTGCCATCAATGTAGGTGGTACACAGAATATTGCAGATATTTGCAAGAAACTCAACTGCAAAATGACATACATCAGCACAGATTATGTGTTTGATAGTCAGGGGACGGAACCTTGGAAACCGGTTTACAAGGACTATAAGCCTTTGAATGTGTACGGACAGACGAAACTGGAAGGTGAACTGGCGGTCAGCCAGACGCTGGAAAAGTATTTCATTATCCGCAGTGCTTGGGTGTTTGGTTTGAACGGTAAGAATTTTATCAAGACTAGTGCATAAAAGGGGTAAATAATAAAAACATCAGTAATGGTTGCAACGCTAGTAATTAGAAGCTGTGAGTGGCGAAAATTAAGAGGCAGCTTTAGAAAAGTCTAAGCGATTAATTTGTGATAAAGTAACCGAGAAGAAAAAACAGTTAAACTGAAGAAGGCTACGGCTATAAATAATATAGAAAAGGATGTAATGTTTTACTATGAAAGAATATTTGGTTTCAGTCATTGTGCCAGTATATAATGTGAATCTATATCTAAAGCAGTGTGTGGATAGTATTCTATCACAGACATATAAAAAATTGGAAATCTTATTAGTTGACGATGGATCAACAGATAACAGTGGAATGATTTGTGACGACTATGCAAAAATAGATCAAAGAGTAAAAGTTATTCATAAAAAAAATGGTGGCTTATCCGATGCGCGTAATGTTGCGCTTGATATATGTAGAGGTGACTATATTTCTTTTGTGGATAGTGATGATTATCTCTCACCATGTTTTTATGAAATTTTAATGGGAGTGATGAACTCTGGAAACTGTGATCTTGTTGCTTTAAAGGGAGGACCAAGTTTCTGGGATGGAGAAGAAATTCCAGCTTTGGCAAAAGATAAAGATGAATTCGCCGTTCGTTATTTAAATTCCCATGATGTTTTGGAGAGAATGTTATATCAGGAAATTGCAACGGGTGCCCCATTCAAACTTTACAAGAAAGAAGTCTTTGACAATATTCGTTTTCCTGTTGGATATCTTTACGAAGATGTAGCAACAACTTATAAGCCTTTCTTTAATGCAAAAGAATGTGCAATTGTAGAAGCGGATATTTATGCGTATAGAAAGAGAAGAGACAGTATTATTCGACAGTCTTTTTCTCCGAAAAAAATGATTTGTCTTGATATTTTTGATCAATTAGTCAATGACAAACAATTAAAGGATGCTGGTTTGCAAAAAGCAGCAGAGTCAAGAGTATATGCAATGACATATTCGGTTTTTCTGCAGGTCCCTAAGAATGATAAAAAAACGCAAAGAATTATATGGAATAAATTGAAAACCGTACAAAAAGATGTGATGTTTGATACTTCTAAAATAATGAGAAAAAAGAATCGCTATGCAGCATTTGTGTCATTATTAGGTATGAATATCTCTTATATAATAGGAAGAAAGTTTGGACAAAAAGACTCTATGTCTTAATGGTTGGTTAAGGTGAATGGCCGTGAGTCAATGGAATGAGAACATGAAAAATAGCAAGGTATTAATTCTAAAAGATAATTATAATTCTTTCGAGCAGTATTATTTGGATAAGCTAAATGAATGCGGCATTGATGCTGAGTTTTACTATACTTCATCCTCTATGTTGAGGAAGGCTTTTACGCACTACGCATTGCCGTTCGAGTCGTTATGGTATGGGGGTTGGAAAAACAACCTTGATACATACGATTGTATCATTGTTTTTGACTCATTGCATTCCGCGAATTTGCTGAAATATATACGAAAAAAATATAGAAAGCGACTTATTTTCTGGCACTGGAATCCAATAAAAAGGGATAAAGATATATCTATTTGGGCAGAAACTAAGAAAATGTGCGAGCATTGGACATTCAACCCAAGTGATGCCGAGAGATATGAAATGAATTTGAATAATCAGTTCTTTTTTTATCAGAATCAAGAAGACGTTTCTAAGGGAGAATCAGCTTTTTTTGTCGGTACTGATAAGGGAAGATATGAAAAAATTGTGGCCATTTCAGATGATTTGAAAGGCATGGGCATTGCTATAGATTTTCATGTTATTAGTATGAATGGCAATGATACACGTAAATACATTGAAAAAACATATATGGAATATAGCGATGTGATGTCGCATATTCGAAAATCAAAAGCGGTTGTTGAAATAGTGCAGGATGGTCAGAATGGTTTAACAGCACGAGCACTGGAAGCAATGTTTTTTGAAACGAAGTTAATAACAAATAATAGAGCGATTCGCAATTTCAATTTTTATAATTATAATGATATTTTCATTATTGGTGAAGATAATAACGATAGATTGGATGCTTTCTTGCACACTCCATTTCAGCCGATAGAGAAAAAAGCTCTTTATCAATATGATGCGAATGGATGGCTCGATAATTTTATGAGGAGAAAGTAAATGATTATTACACAGACCCCGTTCCGCATGTCTTTTTTTGGCGGCGGAACAGATATGGAGAGCTTTTTTAAAGAACACGGTGGTGCCGTTTTGTCTACCACATTTGATAAGTACTGTTATGTGAATGTGCGCCATCTGCCGCGTTTCTTTGACTATTCAACAGAACTGTCTTATTCCAAGACCGAACGCGTGACCTGCATTGAGGATATTCAGCATCCTGCAATTCGTAATGCGATGAAGATGCTGGATATGCATGAAATTCGTCTTACATATGAAGCAGATCTTCCAGCGCGCTCTGGTTTAGGAACTTCAAGTTCTTTTGCGGTTGGAATGTTAAATGCCTTTTATGCACTGAAGGGCAAATATGCCGATAAGAAAAAATTGGCAGATGAAGCGATTTATCTGGAGCGCAATCTATGCCAAGAAGCAGGCGGCTGGCAGGATCAGATTGCAGCATCCTTTGGCGGCTTTAACCGCATTAATTTCAATGCAGACGGATATGAAGTGCTTCCAGTAATTATTGCGCCGGAACGCAAGAAGCAACTGAACAAAAACCTGATGATGTTCTTTACTGGATTCACTCGGTTCTCTTCGGATGTGCAGAAAGCGAATGCGGCAGGAAAAGTAGATAAAACAGCACAGCTGAAAGAAATGCTTGCTTTGGTTGATGAAGCAGAGAAAGTGCTGATAAACAAAGAACGTGATTTGGATGATTTCGGAAGAATGCTCGACCATACATGGAAACTGAAACGTCAGACGGGATCAGCGGTATCTACAAACAGCATAGATGAACTCTATGCAAAAGGGATTGCTGCTGGTGCTTTGGGAGGAAAACTCCTTGGTGCTGGCGGCGGTGGCTTTCTTGTGTTTTATGTGCAGCCGGAACGACAGGACGCTGTTCGTTGGGCGATGCGGGACCTCTTATATATTCCGTTTCAGTTTGAAGATGGTGGTACACGGGTAATTCATTATACCCCGGAAGACTATGTGCCAAAGGATTGAGTGTATGAAAGTTGTAATTATGGCAGGCGGAAAAGGAACCCGCATTTCCTCTGTTGCAAGCGATATTCCAAAACCCATGATAAAGGTTGAGGGCATCCCTGTGTTGGAGCGAGAAATCGAATGTCTGAAAGATCAGGGATTTGATGACATTATCGTGACAGTAAGCCATCTAGGAAATATCATCATGGATTACTTTGGGGATGGTTCTGGAAACTCTCCGGCAACAGGAAAACCATTTGGGGTACATATTGAGTACTATTTTGAAAAGGAGCCGCTCGGCAATGCAGGCGCACTGTTCAAAATTAAGGATAAACTGACATCGGACTTTCTCCTCTTAAATGCCGATGCGATGTTTGATGTGGATTTCAACCGCTTTGTTGCTTTCCATCAGAAACATGGTGGGCTCGTCACACTCTTTACACACCCGAATAGCCATCCCTACGACAGTGGATTGATTATTGCAAATAAAAATGGCTCTGTCGAAAAATGGCTGGCAAAGGAAGATGAACGGCCACGGTATTATAGAAATCGAGTGAATGCAGGCTTACATGTTATCAATCCTAAAGTGCTGGAACTTATCGACATCAATGTCGATTCAGTAGGTAAGGTTGACACAAATGGTAAACCAGTGAAGGTCGATTTGGATCGCCAGCTATTAAAACCACTGGCGGGAACAGGAAAGATGTTCTGTTATGACAGCCCAGAATATGTCAAAGACATGGGAACACCGGAACGTTACTATTCTGTTTGTAAGGACTGCGAGGAAAGCAGAATCTCGGCTAAAAATCTGAAAAATAAGCAAAAAGCAATCTTCCTTGACAGGGATGGAACTATTAACAAGTATGTTGGATTTCTAAGAAATATAGATGAATTTGAGTTGATTGATGGTGTTGCTGAAGCAATTCGTAAAATCAATGAATCGGGCTATCTTGCTATTGTTGTGACAAATCAGCCTGTTATTGCCCGTGGTGAGGTTTCCTTTGAAGGGCTGGAAGAAATCCACAATAAGATGGAAACACTTCTGGGGAAAAAAGGAGCATATCTGGATGCTATCTATTATTGCCCACATCATCCGCATAAAGGATATGAGGGAGAGCGACCAGAACTAAAAATAGACTGCGACTGTCGGAAACCGAAACCTGGAATGTTATTCAAAGCAGCAGAAGATTTTAACATTGATTTGTCACAGTCGTGGATGATTGGTGATGGAGAAAACGATGTTAAAGCTGGCATCAATGCTGGATGCAAGACTGTGCTTTTGAGTAACAGCGATAAAAGTTATGGACAGACTGAAACAATGAAGTCATTAAATGAATTTGTTAGCCAAATAATGTGAAGACTAAAGTTTGTGGGAAAAAGGAAATGAAAGAATTGAAGAAAAACATTGCGGAGCATATTAGAATTCTCTGCGAAAGGTATCCAGCACTAGAATCGGTTAAGGAAGAAATTGTAGAAGCATATTTTTTGCTTGCAGAATCATATAAAAAAGGAGGTAAATTGCTGGTCGCTGGAAACGGTGGTTCTGCTGCAGATGCGGAACATATTGTTGGAGAATTGATGAAAGGGTTCAAACTCCCAAGAAAACCTGATACAGATTTTGCAGATAAACTTATGAAAGAAAACGTGGAGTTTGGAACTATTCTAGCAGAGAATCTCCAAGGAGCACTTCCTGCTATTGCACTAGATGGACATCCAGCATTGTCCACTGCGTATATGAACGACTGCGAACCGCTTTTGTGTTTTGCACAGCAAGTGAATGGATATGGCAATGCAGGAGATATATTCTTAGGTATTTCCACAAGTGGTAATAGCAAGAATATTCTATATGCGGCGACTACCGCACATGCAAAAGGCATGAAAGTGATTGGCCTGACTGGTGCTAAAAGCAACAAGTTGGAGCAGATGAGTGATGTATGTATTAAGGTGCCTCAAACTGAAACGTATATGATTCAAGAATTACATTTGCCAGTTTATCATTGCCTGTGCTTGATGCTAGAGGAAGAATTCTTTTCTTGATTATCAGCAATGAGAATACGATTTGTGTGAGGAAGGAAAAAATATGTTTGACTATTTAGTGGTAGGTGCAGGATTATATGGAGCAACTTTTGCACACGAGGCCAAGACCAATGGCAAATCTGTCCTTGTTGTGGACAAGCGACCCAACATTGCGGGCAATATCTATACTGAGAATATTGAGGGCATCAATGTCCACAAGTACGGTGCGCATATTTTCCATACTAACAATAAAAAGGTTTGGAACTACATCACGCAATTTGCAGAATTCAATCGATTTACCAACTCGCCTGTAGCCAACTACAAGGGTGAACTCTACTCGCTTCCTTTCAATATGTATACATTTAATAAAATGTGGGGAGTCATAACGCCGGAGGAAGCTATTGCCAAAATTGAGGAGCAACGATGCGAGATTACCCACGAGCCGCAGAACTTGGAGGAACAGGCCATTTCCCTTGTTGGCCGCGACATCTACGAAAAACTCATCAAGGGCTATACAGAGAAACAGTGGGGACGAGATTGCAAGGAACTGCCCGCTTTCATCATTAAGCGTCTACCTGTGCGTTTGACCTTTGATAACAATTACTTTAATGCCTTGTACCAAGGTATTCCAATCGGCGGCTACACCAAGATGATTGCTAATCTGTTGGACGGTATTGAGGTCAGGCTGAACACAGACTATCTGGAAAACAAAGCCGAACTGGATACCTTGGCAGATAAAATCATCTACACTGGTCCCATCGATGCGTACTTTGACTATAAACTCGGCACACTAGAATATCGTTCCGTTTGTTTTGAAAATGAACTGCTGGACGAACCTAACTTCCAGGGCAATGCTGCAGTGAACTATACTGACCGCGAGACTCCGTGGACTCGAATTATTGAGCACAAGTGGTTTGAGTTCGGTAAGGATGAGAATGGCAATGACCTGCCAAAGACGATAATCAGCCGTGAGTACAGTAGTGAATGGAAAACTGGTGACGAACCGTATTATCCGGTCAATGACACTAAGAACAGTGCACTTTATGGTGAGTACAAAAAGTTAGCCGATGCTGAGCCGAGGGTTGTTTTCGGCGGTCGTTTGGGTGAATACAAGTACTATGACATGGATCAAGTGATTGCGGCTGCGTTGGACAGATGTGAGAAGGAACTGGGAGAGTAAAATGACAAAGAAAAAAATTTTAATGGTTTGTGAGGCTTTTGGTGGTGGCGTATTTACTTATGTGTCGCAACTTTGTAACGATATGGTGGATGAATTTGATGTTTATCTTGCATATTCTCTCAGACCGCAGACACCTAAGAATTATAAAGATTTTCTAGATCAGAGAGTACATCTGATTGAAATGAAAAACGTAGGCGTCAAGGGCTTGACTAACTTGAAAAGCGATATTGCGGCAATAAAGGAACTACGTCAGATTGAAAATGATGTGCAGCCGGATGTGATTCATTTGCACTCCTCCGTAGCGGGTGGCTTGGGACGGTTGGCCTATAATGGAAAGAACAAAGCAGTTGTTTACACACCGCATGGGTACGCACACATTCTTATGGGACCTGGGAAAAAAAGCAAAGTCTATAAATTTGCAGAAAAAGTACTTGGAAATAGAGCACTTACACTTACGTGTTGCGAAAGTGAAAATCAAGAGGCAAAAAAATTCTCTAACCGTACAGCGTATATTGAAACCGGGGTAAATCTTAAGGATCTTTCTGAATCACTTGATGGAATTGTTCCGATAAAAAATGAAAAATTTACAGTATTTACATTGGGACGGGCATGTGTTCAGAAACAACCACATCTTTTCAATGAAATAGCGGAATTGGTGCCAGAGGCAAGATTTTTATGGATAGGTAACGGTGAACTTGAAAGTGAACTAACAGCACCCAATATCGAGATTACGGGTTGGAAACCTCGTAAGGAAGCTTTGGCAATGGCTAAAGGTGCGGATGCCTTTATATTGTGTAGTCTTGGAGAAGCTATTGCAATGAGCCTTGTCGAAAATATGTATATAAAAAAACTGATTCTTGTTAGCAATGTAATGGGCAATAGAAGCGTTATAAATGATGGAATAAATGGATATGTATGTAATACTGCAGAAGAATATGCTGAACATATTAAATCTGCGATGCTTAATTTCCCGGTCGAGTTAACAGAACGAGCATATCAAGATGTACTTGAAGTTTATAACACTGAAACAATGAAAAGAAAGTACATAAACTTCTATAAGAGTTTGTAAGAAAGTGAGCGTTTACTGATATGGGAAAAATTGCAATAAATGGTAGATTTGTTGTCCGTCGCTTTGGTGGGCAAGAAAGATATTCTTATCAGGTTGTGAAAGGACTTGATAAGCTATCGAAACAGGGGGAGTTTGAACTTATTGTTCCTGAATATGCAAATTCTGAAAAAATTCCAGAGTTGAAGAACATAGAAGTTAAAAAAGTCGGAAATATCAAAGGGCATCTTTGGGAACAAACGAGTTATTACTTTTACTTGATGAAAAATCGTAAAACGGGATTTAATCCATGTATTACCTGCCCGATTGCAAAGCCAGACATTACGACTTTGCACGATATTGGTCAGCTCATAAATGCGCAAAGTTATAAAAACTTGTATGGAAAGCTTTCGAGACAGTGGCATAAATGGATGTTTTACTCTTCAGCTAAACACTCAAAGCTGATTTTTACGGTGTCCAACTATTCTAAAGGGGAAATCATAAAATATTTGGGGGTTGATGCCGACAGAATTGTAGTTTCTGGAAGTGGATGGCAGCATTTTGAAAATGTCAAAGAAGATATGACGTTCTTTGATCGCCATCCAGAATTGCAGCAGGGAAAATATTTTTTGTCTGCGAGCAGTTTGACTCCGCAAAAGAATTTTAAATGGGTCAAACGAGCTGCATTAAACAATCCAAAAGAGGTATTTGCAATTGCGGGTGAAAAAGTAAGTCTAACACAAGAAGACAATGAGTTGGAGCCGGAAAATTTGATATATCTTGGATATGTTACAGATGGAGAGATGAAAGCACTAATGCGTTGCTGCAAAGCCTTTATCCATCCGGCAAAGTATGAAGGATTTGGATTGACTCCCATGGAGGCAATGTCTGTTGGTGCTCCGATAATACTCTCAAATGCAACCTGTTTGCCAGAGGTTTATGGTAATACAGTTCATTACATAAATCCTGATGATGCAAATGTTGATTTGAATTCTCTTTTGAAGCAGCCTGTTGGGGAATCAAAAGTGGTTTTGGACAAATATAGTTGGGAAAAAACTTCCGAGATAGTGTATAACGCAATAAAGAGAATATACAATATTTAATGGGGCGAATGGAAATTTATGAAAATTGGTATTTTAACTTATCATGCTTGCTTTAATTACGGTGCATGTCTACAAGCCTATGCACTTCAATCAACTATTAAAGATATGGGATTTGATTGTGAAATTATTGACTATCAGTCGGATGTTTTGCGCAATATATGTGATGTTTTTTCCAAAAGGCCGACAAATATTAGAGAGATAATAAAAAATGTAACAAGGCTTCCATATAAGAAGCAACTCATGGAAAGACAAAGACTCTTTGAAGAATTTATTAACAAAAAGTTTGAACTTAGCCCACGCTGCAGAACGGAGAAAGATGTTGAGCGGCAGGCAGATGAGTATGATTGTATAATTTGTGGTAGCGATCAGACTTGGAATCTTGATCCTGCATCAAGGTATCAAAATGCAGTGTATTTTTTGAATTTCCCGAAGCATCAAAAACGGATTTCCTATGCTACGTCCTTTGGGCAATGGGTTGAAAAAGCGCCGTTGCATGAGGACGAATTTCTGCCATGGGTATCAGAATATGACGCGCTTTCCATGAGAGAGCAGAGTGGTGTGGATTATTTGCGCTCTAAAGGTTTGCAGTGTGAATTGGTCGTTGATCCGACACTGCTTGTCGATAGAAAGAAGTATGATGCAATTTGTAGGGAACGCCTAATTGATGAACCGTATATTTTATTGTTCACGTGGGACGGGGCAAAAGACGCAACGGAAATCGCAAAAAAAATACAGATTGAAACGCACGCAAAACCGATTTATATTGTTGCACCGCCTAGAGCGATGTTTTCTGGAATTGAAAGGAAACTTGACGTAGGACCATGCGAGTTCTTGAGTCTTGTAAAATATGCAGACTATGTCGTGACGAATTCTTTTCATGGAACAGTATTTTCGATTATTTATCAAAAGCGGTTTGTTTCTGTTATCTCTGGCCATGTGGACAAACGCAGAGAGTCATTAATGAATCATCTTGGACTTAAGGATCATTTAATGAGTCTTGATAATTTCGACTTCGGTATAGTTGATAAGACAGAATATAAAGATGTTACTGATAGATTAGCAGAATTTAAGATTGACTCAATGAAATATCTTGAAAATGCGTTAGGAACAGGAAAAGATGATTGATTTCAATTTTTGTAAAAATTGCTATGGATGTGGCGTATGTTCAAATGTGTGTCCAGAAAATGCAATTGAGATGAAGCAGGATGAGAACGGTTTTATAATGCCAATGATTGATAAGATCAAGTGCATTTCTTGCGGATTATGCGATAAAATGTGTCCGGCTTTGGCAAGTAAAGAAGCAGGTGGAAACGGAAAAGATGTTTTTCTTTATGTGAATCCAGATAGAGAAACATTAAAAACAAGTGCTTCCGGGGGGGCGTTTGGTGCACTAGCTAAGACTATACTCGACAGGAACGGTTATATTTGTGGATGTGTATTTGATAATAATATGAAGGCAGAACATATTGTTTCAAATAACTGGAGTGATGTTTATCGAATGCAAGGAAGTAAATATGTGCAGTCGGATATTACTCAATGTTTTGATAAAGTAAAGCAACTCATTAAACAAAATAAGTATGTTCTTTTTTCTGGGACACCTTGTCAATGTGCAGCGATGAAAAAGGCCGTGCAATTTATGAGTGAAAAAACTTATCTTTTTACAGTTGCAATAATTTGTCATGGTGTTCCGTCACCTAAGGTTTGGAAACTGTGGAAAGAGTCGATGGAAAAAAGACAAAAAAGCCCGATGATATATGCTAACCATCGGACAAAAGGTAAAAATTATAATACACCTCAATCCTGCTACGAGTTTGAAAATGGGACAGTATGCAGGATGGCTACTTATTTGGAAGATTTATATTGTTATGCCTTTTCGACGGATTTGTTTTTACGAAATTCATGTTACAATTGTCGATATAAGGGCGATCATATTGATTCAGATGTAATTATTGGAGACTTTTTTGATTTTCAAGAGGTAGAAAGATATAAGGAGGGGGTGTCGGTATTAATTCTGAAAAACCAAAAGGCGAGAGAAATGTTTTATGAATTGACATATGCCGCAAAACCGATTAGTTATGAGGCTGTAGTTGAAAAAAATGGGGCCTTAGTTAAGTCGATTCCATATAACACAAAACGTGATAGTTTCTTTTCGGAATTAGATAAAGTGGGTGTAGTAAAAGCAGTACGGAACAACATTCCTTTGGCAAAATTTTACACGAAGAAAATATTGTACGAAGCACAGTTGTTTGAAAAATTAAAGAAAATAAAGGGGTAAAAATGAAGCGGGTTCAAGTAATTATGTCATCCTATAATGGAGAAAAAAACATCATACGTCAACTTGATTCTATAATGGCACAAGAGGGAGTCAATGTATCTGTGCTAGTAAGAGACGATGGGTCACATGATCATACGGTGGATGTACTAAAAAATTATGGGATTACACACAATAACCTGCGTATTATAGAAGGGGATAACATTGGGTGGAGAAAGAGCTTCCTTGAAGGGTTAAAGCAAGCGGAAAAGGCGGACTATTATGCTTTTTCCGATCAGGATGATGTTTGGATTTCAGATAAATTATATAAATGCATTCAAGCATTGGAAAATGAAACGGACAATAATAACGTACCAGTGATGGTTCATTGTAATCGGTTTAGTTGTGATGAAGAACTGAGGCCGTTTGAGACGCAGTCTATGAAAGTGCCAAGGCCGCTTAACAAGAAAAATGCGCTTACACAGGAGTTTGCACAGGGATGTACAATTGTAATGAATGAAGCGGCAAGAATGCTTGTAACCAGAATTGAACCAGATAGAAGAGCAGCGCACGATTTTTGGACGGGTCTGATATGTTACTATTTTGGAAAGGTTTGTTACTTGGACGAAAGACTAATATATCATATTAGATACAATAATAGCGCATCGTTCGCAGGGGATATAAAAGGTGGGCAAAAAAACCGTCTAAAGAAAGTGATTTCTGGAGAAGAGGTGTATTATAATCCGGCAGAGGATTTGCTTAGAGGATATAGTGATTTGCTGACAAACAAGGAGAAAACGTTTCTGAGAACCGTTGCGAACGCAAAAAAATCTTTGGCAGGTAGGATACGATTGTTGTTCGACTTCGAATTTCGAAGAGTTTCGATTGGTGGCACTTTGTTATTTAAAGCATGTATACTATTTGGGCGATATTAATGTCAAGTGGAGAAATAGATGAACTATTTATACATACTATTTGGGTTCGAAATTATATATATTTCTGCCGCAATTATAGTTTCAAAAAGAGATTTGCTATCAATCTCGTTTATTTCTGGCTGTTGCTTCTGGCTGGCTATCCTATGTAATATTATTAATGAAAAAAGGTGGGAAATTGTTTTCCATTATAATACTTTCATTGTGATTGTACTTGGACAGTTGGCTATGTTAGCAGGCGAAAGTTTGGCAACTTTGATGCCTAGATTTTCAATTGGAAAAATCAATCGAAAAATCAAAGCGGGAAAGCTATCGTTAGATGAAGAACCAGAAGGAATATTAACGATAGCAGATTGGAAGCATTATGCACTTGCGATGTTTAATACATTTTTTTTCATGCTGTTCCTTATTACGGTTATGAAGCATGGATTTAGTTTGGCGGCAATAGCTTTATATAAAGAAGAAAATGATGGTCTTGCAAACATGAATGTATTTGTTCAACAAAGCTTTCGTTTTCTAATTGCCTGCGCTATTTTTTATGCTTTTTTGATTTTGTATAATGCAATCTTGTTCCGCTCATTTAGTAAGCACGATTTTGTGTTTTGCATATATACGAATCTTCTTGCGAGTTTAGAATCTATTCTTGCTGCGTCAAGAAGAAATATAATTGTCATTTTGGTGGCTTGGTTTGTTATATTTGTTGTTCTCGATAACAAGAAAAACGGATGGACAAATCACATCCCAGTTAAAATGTTGAAAAAATGTGTTGTTTTCCTTTGCGTTTTAATGGTCGTTTTCAGAAATCTTCATAGTATACTGAAATCAGCAGCATCGAATTTGGATGGCCTATTTAATTATGTTACTTATTATATTGGATGCCCAATTCAAACGCTTAATGTTTATTTTGAAAGGCATAATGAGGCTGTGCGGTCTCAATACTGGGGGCAGTATACTCTTCCGTCTTTGTCATCCTATTTAAAGTTAATGCCAAATGGTACAGATTCTTCTTTCGGCTTTGTTTATTTAGGAGGAAGGGCAAATGCGGCTTCTAATGTGTATACCTTCTTCTTAGCACCGCTTCAAGATTTTGGCATGGTTGGAATGATAGTTTTTACATTTGCTGTTGGGTTTGTTTATAGTCGGTTCTATTACAAGGGAATTAGATGCCGTGCAATGAATTATAAAATGGCATATAAATTGTGCGTTTACTCATTTATATACTGGGTAATCCCATTGGCGTTTTATCTGAATGGAATGTTTTTTATTATTGCGCCAACCTGCTTGATCTCTATGGCCTGCTTTTATTTGATATTTCTGTTTGCCTTTAAACTTGATTTTAGAAAATAGACTATTTAGAGAGGAGATAATATGAACTGATTCTGATTTCCAGAGTCAGTTATATTGTGTGATTCGTAATGAATATAAAAACCATACTCCACGATTATATCAATCCGATAAAGACATTCGTTTTTAAACTAAAATGGAGAAAAGGTAATCGCAACAACTATACTATTCCAGAAAACAGGTTTCCAATGCAACTTGTATCTATAGGAAAAGCAACCTATGGTAGATTGAATGTGTATACGTATAATGATCCCAATGCGGGTAAATTAGTTGTTGGTTCCTATTGTTCAATTGCAAAAACCGTTGAATTTCTACTGTCTGGAAATCATGATGGTTCTCGGTTATCAACATATCCTTTTGAAAAGATGTATTTTAATGTAGAAGATGCGACATCAAAAGGTGATATTTTGATAGGTGACGATGTATGGATTGGGGAACGGGCCGTAATATTGTCAGGCGTTGAAATTGGACGTGGAGCAATTGTTGCTGCGGGTGCGGTTGTTTCAAAATCAATACCGCCGTATGCTATTGCCGCAGGAGTTCCGGCAAAAGTGATAAAGTATAGATTTGATGATGATCTAATTTCGGAACTGCTAAAAATTGATTTTGATAAAATAGATGTGGAGTTTATAAAAAAGAATAGATCAAAACTCAAACAACCGCTGTCAAACTGTGAAATTGAATGGATAAGGTCGTTACAGGAGGAATAATTGGAAAATGAAAAATAGAACATTAAGGAATATCTTTAATGTGTTAGTTAGCAATATAGTGACGGTGGTTTCTGGTGTTCTTGTTGGATTTTTGATTCCTAAAATTTTGAGTGTTGAAGGTTACGGGTTATATAAAACATTTACGCTATATGTTACGTACATTGGTCTGTTTAGTCTTGGGATTATTGATGGTATTGTTCTAAAGTACGGTGGAACGGATTATGGAAATTATGATATAAATCGATTTAGGAATTATTTCAAGTATTATGTTTCTGTGAACTTACTTTTTACAATAGCATTTACAGTCATTGGCCTTACAGCAATTAGTGGAGCATATAAATTTGTATTTGTTGCATTTGGATTGAATATACTAGCTGTGAATATAACAGGTTACTTTCAACAGATTTCGCAAATCACACAGAGATTCAAAGAGTACTCTAATAGAAAAATAATTCAGGCGATATGCAATATTGCCTCTGTTATGTTGTTGTATGGACTTTACATAAAAATAGGAAATATTGACTATAGAATGTATGTATCCATTATAGTGCTAACAAACTATATATTGATGATATGGTATGTTTCAACCTACAAGGATATATCTTTAGGAAAATCAATAGGTGTTTTGAAACAGGGAAAAGAAATCCTGTATTTAATTAGTGCGGGATTTCCGCTTCTATTTGCCAATTTGTGCTCTACACTGATTTTGACGTTAGATAGGCAATTTGTAAATGTGCTGTTTGATACGAGTACATATGCTATCTATGCATTTGCATATAATATGCTTTCGTTAGTTACGGTTGCTACATCTGCAATAGCGACGGTTCTCTATCCAATGCTTAAGAGGCTTAATGCTGAAAAGCAAGCAGAGTTATTGCAACCATTAGGAGGAGCAATACTAGTTTTTGTTTATGCGGTTTGTATAGCGTTCTTTTTTTTAGAAGAATTTGTTAAGTGGTTTTTGCCACATTATACAGAGTCGTTGCAGATATTTAGAATTATTTTCCCAGGATTAGCGATTAGTGCGTATATTACTGTAGTACTCCATAATTATTATAAGATCAAAAATAAGAATATTATCTTTTTTAGACGAAGTCTTGTGATCTTAATTATATCTTTTTTGGCAAACATGGGAGCTTACTTTTTTGTTGGAACTCCATCTTCGATTTCTGTTGCATCAATTGTGACAATGATATTATGGTATATATATGCGGAACAATACTTTGTGGAAACGATTAGTTATAGTCGAAAAACAAACTTGATATATATGCTAATAATGATGGGGGTGTTTTATGTTGCAACATCTATAAAAAACATACTAATTGGTGGTGTATTGTATGGAACATTGTTTGTGCTTGTTACATTTGTTACAGAAAAAAGGAACATTATGCTTATATGTAAAATGCTTGCTTAAAAGATGCTGCATATACAATAGAACAGTTAATAATAGCTGAAAGAAAGTAATAAAAATGTACGGAGCCGATGAAATATATAAAGATATGCTTGCGACATTGCACAAATATTGCAAAGAAAAAAAGATGACAATATATGCATTGGCAAAAGCTACGGGATTATCGACCTCAAGCGTAAGTAATCTATTAAAAGGGACTACAAAACCGTATGTTTATACGTTGCTTTTAATATGCGAAGCGCTTTCTATTTCGATAAACGATTTGTTTGCCGAAAAGACGGAGCCGCTAAAGGAGGAAGAAAAAATAATTAGTTCCTATCGGAAAATGTCTAATAAAAAGAAGAAAATGTTGGTAGAATACATCAAAATGCTGGAACAATATTGTGAAGATATGTAAGGCATGCTTATTCCGAAAGATGCATTTCGATAAAAAGAAAGGACGAAAAAACGGTTTTGTGGTAAAATAAAAGTAAAGGACATCAGAATTACTAAGTGATATAAAATTGCTCTGCTAAACTTGATTTGCCATGGTAAAGTGCATAATTGAGAGTGGCAGAGCTTTTTAAATAATTTCGAGGAGAAGGAAATCATGTATAGGAAGTTTATTGACTGGCTTGACAAACTATCTCCAACGAAGCGAAAAATATTGAATGTAATATTAGTGATTATTGTTGCAGTGAGTTCGGCATATATTTTGTTGAAGTTTATTGTGCCGTATATAACCACAAACTCGAATTTTGCAACAAAATCGGTTACAGAGGCGATAGCGTCGATTGCTGTGACTGTTACAGTAACTATTACGGCAATCAATCTTGTGACAGCGAGTATGAATAAACGATATTCGTCTAAAAAGCAACTGACACTTTCGGTAAAGGTACAGAAATCGAAGGTTATAGTTACAAGCACAATAGAGAATAGAGGAACTGGGAGAATTACTCCTAAAAGCTTTTATTTGTTTATTAACTCAGGGGAAAAAGTGGAAAAAGATGGATATGTGGAATATGAGTTCCCTAATATACTTAAACATGAATGTGGTGAATTCGATTGCTCTCTTGCAAAAAAATGCAAAGCAGCACGAGTAGAAAAGATACCTGATGAACTGCTGGGGGATAAATTCAAGAATTCGCTTTGTATTTGTAAACTATTAAATCATATTGCGTCGGATTCGGTTAATTTTATCGATCCTGGCGAGATTTTTTCGGAAGATACGATGTTTGAACTGAAGCCTGGAGTATATAGGGTCATTTTACTTGGAGTTTCAGTTGAGGCAGATTGTATGTGTGCGCATAAAATTTTTATCGTTGAGGAGGAAAAAAAATGAAAATAATTGCTGTTATTGGTAGCTTGAGAGACGGAAATACAAAATTTCTGGTGGATTCGATGGTTGATGACATTGAACAGAATGCTAAAGTCGATATTCAAAAGTTGCACTTGAAGAACATCAAGATGGGGTTTTGTAGTGGATGCTTAGTTTGTGATGAAACTGGCGAATGTAATATAGACGACGATATGAGCCAAATTGTTGGTGATGTAAGGAATGCAGATGGTTTTATTTTTGCTACGCCAGCAAGATGGGGCTTACTTTCAGGGGAAATGAAAACCTTTTTCGACAGATTGAATCCTTTAGCAGTTAAAGAAGAACTGGAAGGAAAGGTATGTGTGAATATTGTGGTTGGTCAAAGTGAAGAAAATGATAAAGAGAGTATTATTTTAGCAGCAGAAAGCCTTAAAACATTTTGTAAAAATTCGGGAATCGAAGTTGTTGATACAGCCTTAGTGTGTGGATGCTACGGGCCAGAGGATGTTGTGTCACAAAATGGATATATTGAATTATGTGTAAAGGCAGGAAGAAAACTAGTGAACTATTTGAAAGGAAAAGAATAGAAATGGACACAAAATATAGCATAAAGCAAGCAATAATTCATATTGCATATACCTGTGAACATCATTGCCCAATGTGTTATGCGGATTCTAATAATGAAAGGGAACAGCCGGATTTTTCTCAGTTATGTAAAGTAATTGACCGTCTTTTAGAATTAAAGATAAATGATATTACATTTGTTGGGGGCGACCCAGCAGTTTATGGGAAGATTGTTGAATTAGCCGCTTACGCTAAAAATAACGGTGCGATGCTGTCAGTCCTTTCAAACACATTGGATTTTAATGGAAAAAAGAATGATGTTTTAAAGTATATTGACACATACGAAGGAACAGTTCATCATAGTAATTCGAGAAAGCATGACATATTTTGCGGAGTTGATGGGGCCTATGATAAATTAGTTGAAAATCTAAAATTCTTTTCGGATCATGGAAAGAGTGTGGGATTAGCAATAAATATAATACCGTACAATTACAGTGTTTTAGCAGAATTGGTTGAATCAGTTATAAACAAGGGGGTAAATATAGATCATCTTGTTATGCAGCGTATAATTCAATTTGGACGCGCAACTGGAAGAAACAATTTTGAAATAACAAAAAAAATGTTAAGCGAAGCACTAAAACAAGTTGAATGGTTGGAAAATAAATATAGAATAAAAGTGATATTTGAAGATCCAGTTCCATTATGCGCAATAGAGAAAAAATATTATAGGTATATGCACCCCTGTGAGTGGGGAACTACAAAAGTATCGGTTGATTACAAAGGAAAACTTTCAAGATGTGGTGCAGATGTATACCATTCTTTTGGCTCAATTTTTGATGATGTAGATACACTATGGAATAGTGATAATGATTTAAAGAAATTTAGAGAAAAAAAGTATCTGCCAATTAAGTGCCAAATGTGTGACTTGCTTGATAAATGTGGTGGAGGATGTCCTATAAGCCGTAATCCTGAACAGGGATTTGCCGCAGATTATCTTAGTGGAGAGTGTGAAAAAAATGAGTGATTTTCCACAATCGTACATGTTGGTGTCAGGAATAGGGAAGGCAGAATATCCGTTAGTGGCATTTGATAATGCCCTGCGTGATGCGGGTATAGGAGATTATAACTTAGTAAAAGTCAGTAGTATTTTACCGCCGAAGTGCATAAGGAAGAATGTTATTGATATTAAACAGGGTAGTATTTTATATGCTGCCTATGCTGTTGCAAAGGTTAAGGATACAGAAACGGCATCTGTTGCTGTTGCACCGGCCGTTCCAAATGTTGATGAAGAAAATGGGGTGATTTTTGAAACAACTACTAGAGATTCTGATGCAGAAGTTCAGGCAGTAAAGATGTGTAAAATAGCAATGAAAAATAGAAACAGAAGTATACAAAAAATCGAGAGTTCCTCAATAAATGTTGAAGGCAAACAAGGAACATGTGTTTGCGGAATTTCTGCACTAGTTATGTGGTAGATAAAGTAATCTCCATAAAGAAGGTAGCAATAAATTACCGCCTTCCTTATGGAGAAAAAAGACTTTATCATAAAGGGAAAATGACATCAAACCGAAAATGTGCCGGAAGTTTGAGGTGTTTGATAAAAGCATGGTGTTGGGCATAATAATGCCGTAGATCATATCCCAAATGGTGCAACTCCAACAATTTCAACAGTACTAGATTGAGATGGATTCCTTTAGCAGCGGCAATCTGAGCAGCATCCAATCCATGCTTTGTCATTTGATAGACTTCATCACTGTCCAGCATCAGGTGAGATGTGAAAGCGTTCTGCTCATAAAGGAAGATGTGCTTGTCCTTAATTGTCAGGAACTTATTTAAAGTATGTAAGTCCATAAGAAGCTGATGCTCCAGATAATGTCCCAGCGCATAACCGCACACCATCTGCTTTGTCTGTTTGTCCAGCTGGCGATTGATAAGGATCAAAGGCTTATCAAAATAGAGCGAAAGTAAACCCAACATATCTTTAATGCGAGAGGTTTCACTGATGTCCAGACTGCAGCTGCGCGCGATCTGTTTGATGTTGCGGGTTCCAGTGCTTTGAACAAGTTCGTTGGCAGCTTGGTGAATAAACGCAGAATCCATAATGTGATCTCCTTCCGGGGATGGCATAGTGAATAGAACAGTGGTTCACAGGTTCATTATTCGTTCCTTTTCTCGTTTTTGTTCTCGGTACTTAAAATAGGC
>OGOU01000764.1_pt1 | contig 26933 bp, 28 predicted proteins | sample 1552721 | NCBI WGS metagenome assembly OGOU01 (sample SAMEA2580176, study PRJEB22360) | human gut metagenome | biome: human gut; feature: human-associated habitat; material: faeces | place: Denmark | collected 2008/2010
CCTTTAAAATCGACAGACTGGGCATTGTCGGCGGTCCTGCAATCAATACGGCATTTCTTGATGCAGGTCTGCTTGATGAAGTAATTCTTCTAATCGGAGCAGGCATTGACGGCAGAGCAGATTTCCCTCCGGTTTTCAACAGAGAGGAAAGCTCTCAGACTACACCGACACCGTTAAAATTGGCAGAAGTAAAGACATACGATTCGGGCGCAGTGTTAATCAGATATAAAACTAAATAACAAATTAAAGAAAGGTATGTTGAATTATGAAAATCATAGATAAAAAACAATTTGAAGAAGTCAATATGTTTGGAACAGGAAACCCAAACGATGCGTTTGCGCAGTATTTTATCGGCAAATCCTTTTTAAATCCTCTTACAAATCCACAGGAAACAGCCGTTTTCCTTGCCAATGTGACCTTTGAGCTGGGCTGCCGCAATAACTGGCATATTCACCACGCCAAAAGCGGCGGCGGACAGCTTCTCATTTGCACAGCAGGTGAGGGCTGGTATCAGGAAGAAGGCAAAGAAGCTGTGAGTCTGACGCCGGGTACGGTAATCACAATTCCTGCGGAAGTGAAGCACTGGCACGGCGCAAAGGCAGACAGCTGGTTCTCACATATAGCCGTAGAGGTTCCCGGTGAAGGTACTTCCAACGAGTGGTGCTAACCTGTAAGCGATGAAGAATACAGTAAACTGGAGGTAAAGTAAAATGAAAAAATTAGTAGCATACTTTTCAGCAAGCGGAGTTACCAAGGCTGCCGCTGAAAAATTAGCAAAGGCTGCCGGAGCCGACCTGTTTGAAATCAAGCCTGCCGTTCCCTACACCCGTGCCGACCTTGACTGAACTGACAGAAAAAGCCGCAGCTCTGTCGAGATGAGCAATCCCGATTCTCGTCCGGAAATTGCAGAAAAATTATCAAATATGAATGATTATGATACCGTATTTATCGGCTTCCCGATTTGGTGGTATGTAGCGCCTACAATCATCAACACCTTTATTGAAAGCTATGATTTTTCAGGCAAGACCATTATTCCCTTTGCCACCAGCGGGGGCAGCGGTATGGGCAAAACAATTCAAGTCTTAAAGCCGCTTTGTTCCTCTTCTGCAAAATGGGAGGACGGCAAAATGCTGAACCGCATTTCCGACAGCGAGCTTAAAAACTGGGTAAACAGTATTTGAAAGGCTGACGGCAAAATATAAACATTAAACAGAAACTCAAAAAATCCGAGAGGAGAAGCAAAATGGATTTGCATAAGACAGACCCCGAATTTGCAGAACGCTTTGAGCATTTTGCATTTGATGAAGTTATAAATGAAGAAACCCAACAATTAGAAGCACCTGTACGTTATACGGCAATTCTGGCTACACTGATTGGCTGCGGCGGTGCAGATGCATACAAGGATATGCTTCCTAAAGCTTTGGAAAGCGGCTTAACTCCTATAGAAATCAAAGAAATTGTCTATCAGGCAGCCGATTATATGGGCTACGGCAGGATGCTGCCTTTTCTGAATATCACCAACGAAGTAATGACCGAACTGGACATTAAACTTCCGCTTGACGGGCAGGCAAACACAACCCTCGAAAACCGACTTGAAAAAGGAATTGAAGCACAGGCGGAAATTTTCGGCGAAAATATGAAAGAAGCTTGGAAAGCAGGACATATCAATCGTTGGCTGGCGGCAAACTGCTTTGGCGATTATTACACACGAAGCGGCTTAAATCTTGCTCAGCGTGAGCTTATCACCTTTTGCTTTCTTATGGCACAGGGTGGCTGTGAGCCACAGCTTATTGCACACGCAAAAGGAAATATGAATATGGGAAATGACAAAGATTTTCTGATTAAAGTTGTTTCACAATGCCTGCCATATATTGGTTATCCACGCAGCTTAAATGCCATTGCCTGTATAAATAGGGCTGCTGAGCAGTGAAGCGGAAAATAATTTTATAATATCAGCTCTAAGCTAAAGCATATATCTTTACAGCATAAAAAACACAGCCTGCAAGGTAATTGATTACTAACCAGGCTGTGCTCCTTTATGCAAAAATGATAAGTGATATTTAAAAGATATTTGCTATTTTTAGGCAAGAGATATATAATAAAAAGGTGCTTATGAAGTTTTTTAAAATCTCCGTAAGCATAAAGCTTTCTGAAATTTTAAATAAATGATAAATTAAAAGGGGTATCCGGAATTGGAAGCAACGCAAAAAAAACGACAAATTGATATTTTACACGGTTCTATCTGGAAAGGAATTCTGCAATTTTCTCTGCCGGTTGCGGCAACGGCAATATTAGCGCAGCTATTTAATGCGGCTGATATTGCTGTAGTCGGCAATTTCACCGGTGCAGGGCGCACTGTAGCTGTTGCAGCTGTAGGAGCAAACAGCCCGGTTATCGGTTTGATAGTCAATCTGTTTATAGGAATTGCTCTCGGTGTAACTGTTGTGATTGCGAATGCCACCGGCAGCGGTGACAATGATACGGTACAAAAGACAGTGCACACCTCGATTGTTGTGGCAGTTATCGGCGGTGTACTTGTGGCTGTCATCGGAGAGCTTGTGGCCGCTCCGCTTCTTGGAATACTCCATGTACCTGAGGATGTGTTTCCGTCAGCACTGCTCTATCTGAGAATTTATTTTATCGGTATGCCTGTAATCCTCCTATATAACTTTGAAGCTGCAATATTTCGCAGCGTGGGAGAAACAAAGATTCCTCTGATTGCACTTGCTACTTCCGGTGTTTTGAATGTTATTTTAAATTTGTTCTTTGTAGCAATTTTACATATGACAGTTGACGGAGTTGCCATTGCGACAGTTGTTTCCAATGCACTCAGTTCTGTGATTTTATATCGAAGTCTTAGGGTCACGACAAAAGAAATTCATTTAGAACCTCGCTGCCTGCAAATTGACGCAGCGTGTTTAAAAAGGATTTTACGAATCGGATTGCCGGCAGGTATTCAGAGTGCGGTATTTTCTCTTTCTAATATTGTTATTCAATCCGCTATCAATAGTCTTGGCACAGTAGTAATGGCGGCATCAAGTGCAGCCTTCAATATTGAAATTATCAGTTATAATGTTCTCAACTCGTTCAGTCAGGCGTGTACAACCTTTGTAGGGCAGAATTTTGGTGCAGGCGATTTGAAACGGTGTCAAAAGACGCTGAAGCTAAGCCTTTTAGAGGGTTTGATTGCCTTGGCAGCCGTTATGGTAATAATACTGTTTTTCGGCAGATTTTTGCTTGCTATTTTTAACAGCGACCCTGATGTTGTTGCCATAGGCTACACCCGTCTTATGATTATAATGATTTCGCACACATTCACCTTGCTTTATGAGCTTTTATCCGGATATCTAAGGGGATTTGGCATCTCGTTTGTGCCTGCTCTATTAACAACACTTGGTGTGTGCGGTATTCGTATTGGATGGATTAAGTTTGTTTTTTCGCACAGCAGAACATTTCAGACAATTATGATTGGATACCCTGTCAGTCTTTTTATAACGGCTTTAATGCTTTTCATTGCATTGATTTGCTATCGACCTTATCATAGATACTGTAAAATGTCGTCAGTTAAAGAGAGCGGCATATGATATTTTCAAAATAAAGCTGTTTTAATAAGAAGTTTTTTAAAAAATATTTAACATTGCAACACGGGCATTTATGAGGTTTGCGCTTTATAATTATCGTTTTCTTCAACATTTTTATTTCATTGCCTTGCAATCCGATTAATTTTTCGATACAATTAGTTAAGAGCATATTTGGGGAAAATATGCTCTACTTTTTGTGATTTTTTATTATTTATTTTCGTATGCTCTATTTGTTTCCACAACATTTATTATAAAGCCTGAATGGAACTTTCCTACACTGCATATGTAGCTTTGACGCTCCTCATAGCGGCACAAATGTTTTGCATCAATCAAATTTTCCTGCCGCACTTTGGGCAATAAAGAGGAAACTTTAATACTGTATCTTTACTTATCCTGTTACAAGTTTTATTTTTACAGATAATAGGCAAATTTACAGATTTTTCTTTCCTCACCCTGATAATTGCCAACTCCCTCGTAGAGCTTGATAAAGCCACAGCGTTCCATTACTTTAGCCGACGCAAAATTATCCGCAAGACAGATACCCGTCATTTCTGTAATGCCTATTTGTTTCATAATCACCGGTAAAAAAGCAGTTACAGCTTCAGTGGCATAGCCCTGCTTGGTATATTTTTCGCCTATATGGTAACCTACTTCCCAAGTGCTGTCATCAAAGGGAACAGCCTGCACATAGCCTATGTATGTACCGTCCTTCAGAGTGACAGGATACACAAGCGGGCCGTTGCCGTTTTCATATACACCCATCAGAAATTCTACGGTTTCCACAGCTTCTTCCACCGTTTCAAACACTTCATCAGGAACAAATCGGCGGTTGTCCTTGTCCAATGACTCCTTATGTACGCTTTCTGCCATATCCATAGTGAATTCAGTAATTGTTAGTCTTTCGGTTTCGATTTTCATTTTTTCATTCTCCCTCGTTAACTATATTTGTATCGCCAACATCTTTATTCCAACTCATTTATCATTTCGTCAACAATCTCTGTTGCACATTTGATCATTTCGGGGCAGGTGGTTTTAAACAGATTCAATTCCTTTATCTTCTCCATATCCCGGAATTTTGTAAGGTCGTACCCTAAAAGCTCCCTGCATACAACAGTCCCGTTTTTCAGGATAAAACGATTCATAAAATCCTCTGAAATCCGATATGCTCTTGACTTTTCTTCTGCATTATCTGAATGACAATGACCGTATTTTAATCCTAATACCATTAAAGCACCCGAAACAGCTCCGCACATTTCTCCTTTACGTGCGCCGCCGCCGAATTGCGTTGCAATTTTCAGTGCAAGCTCCTCATCAATACCCATTTCTGTTGCAAAGGCAGTAAACACAGCCTGAGAACAGTTAAAATTATTACTAAAATATTCCTTCGCTTTGTCTGTATGATTCACAGCTGACATCTCCATCCTTAATTAATTCAATTCATTTTTACAAATCACAAGCTCGCTCTTCATTCCGTTAAGCTCAATAACATTTTCCGAGTCTGCGGTGCTGAAATCCTCTGCCTTTTTTCCGTTTATTTCATATGAAATGCTTGTGCCGATGCCCTTTTTAACAGCTGTAAATTCAGCGTTTTCGGGAACAGAGATTTTTGAGGTAGCCGAAATCTGATTAACCTCAACCGAGCCGCTTAAGGTGCTGCACACAATATTCATATCAAGATTGCAGTTTATCTCAAGTGTGCCGACAAAATCATCAATCTTAACATTATGCGTCTTTGTTTCAAGCTCAAGATTTTCGCAGTTCAGATTCTTAACCTCAATCCTGCCAGCGTTTATTGACGCTTCAATTCTGTCGATATACTGACTGGGGAGCAGAACAAAAATCATCACCTGCTCCTTTGCGTTTGCCTCGGTCATACCGTTTTTGCGGCTGATGTCAATGTCAATGTGATTTTTATTGTCGTCAATCTTCACCTTAAAATCGCTCTGTAAGGTTGAAACCGTGTTTGATGCAAGGCGCACACGGATTTTTTCACCCTCATAGCCTGACAGTACAAGTGTATTTGCACCGCCTAAGTTCATATCATAACGCTTTATGTTGTCAATGTCATATTCGGTTACGCTTTCATATAAATAGTCGGTCTGCTTTTTCTCAATTTTTTCGTTTGAGAGCAGCTCGTCAACGGAAACATTGAACAGTGATGATATAGCAAGCATATTTTCAATATCGGGAATTCCCGTATTATTTTCCCACTTGGTAATAGCCTGTCTTGAAACGCCGATTTTTTCAGCCAGCTTCTCCTGTGACATCCCCGACTGCTTACGCATTGATTTTAATTTTTCTGCAAATGTCATATTGATGACCTCCTTAATTTGTTGACTCTATTATAGAAAACCTTGCTTTACAAAACAAGAAATTACAGTTTACATCGGTATATTTTTTCGCTACTTTGCGTAGCATTTGGCTTATTTACTGCATTTTCGGCAAAAATCAAGATTTACCATAATAATATAATACCTTAAAATCTCATTTTTTCAAGCCATTTATTAATATTGCTTTCATCTCCCTTTTTCTGCCTGAACTCGTCCTTGATTTTTCCGTCCTCAAGATAAATTATCCTGTCGGCTCTTGCGGCAACCCTTGCATCGTGCGTAACGAGCAATATTGTAGTGCCGCTGAAATTTATCTGTTCCAGAATATCCATAACCTCATTTGTAGATGATGAGTCCAGCGCACCTGTAGGCTCATCACCAAACAGAATATCCGGATGATTTATCATAGCCCTGCAAATTGCCGCTCTCTGAAGCTGTCCTCCCGACACCTTCCATATATCGTGATCTGCAACTGAGAGAATACCCGTTTTCTTCATCAGGGCTTCGGCGTCACAAACAATTTCTTTTCTCGACCTTTTTCCGAGCTGAAACGCAGGGAACACAATGTTGTCTGCAATGGAAAGATTTTTGATAAAGTTAGGCTTCTGAAATATAAATCCCATATGCTCAAGACGAAGCTTTTGCATTTCTTTATCGGAAAGTGCAGACAGCTCACGGTTATCAAAGCGTATTTTCCCCTTTGTCGGTCTGTCCATACCGCTGACTGAATACAGGAGCGTTGATTTTCCGCAGCCCGACTGCCCCATAACTGCAACAAATTCTCCCTTTTCTATCTGAAAGCTGATGTCATTAAGAACAGAGCTTTCATCAAAGCTTTTGCACAATCCCCTTACTGCAATTTTATTTGTTTTCATCTCTATTCACCCTTAACCGTTAAAATAATCTTCAATTTGGATTTTTTTGATGCTTCTGCATATTCCGCAGGTTACAGCAGCCAAAACTGCAAGCAGAAGTATGGGAATTACAAGATATTGCAGAAACAAAACATCTAAAAACTCAAACTGTTTAAGCCCCAAGCCGAGCGTTCCAAACAGTACGCTTATCATATTATCGCCATAAAGCTCTGCAAGCACTGTGCCTGCAAAAGCACCCAAGCCTCCTGCAATCAGCACGGGGTATAGCTCCTGCCTGCAAATAGCCGCAAACGGAATTCCCATTGTCCTTTTCGCCGCCAGAGTACCGCCCTGTCTTGCAATTCTCAGCTTCATAAACAGCGTTATAATAAGGACTGTCAGGCTTATTCCGATGAAGAATACCGCATAGGCAGACTGCCTGACCTGTGAGGTCACTCCGCCCAGGGTCTGCCCCACAAATTCCTCCATATTCTCAATGCTGTAACCGCTACAAAGCTGCGCTCGCAAATTGTCAATTAACCGCTGCGAATTTTCACTGTCCGATATATTAATGTAATAAGTATATTTTTCTGCCGGTTCTGTGAGGAATGAGCAAACCGTCTTTGCGGTTTTTCCTCCGCTTGTAACATCCTGATAAATTCCGCAGACAGTAAACTCCTGCTGTTCTCCGTTTATTATGAGGATGACCGTATCGCCCTTTGACTTTTCTATATCATCGGCAACAAGACAGGAAACGGCAATTTCCGTTTCTGTTTTGGGACTTTCTCCGTCAAGGTACTTTAAGCCGTTTCCCGCACTCTCGCCGCTGTCAATATGAATACCGACAGCCTCACCGTCATTTCTTATTGCCTGTAAGCGCACCCTCCGCAGTGTTTCAAAGCTTTCAATATCCCCCTGCTCCGCTTCAGTCAGCAAAATATTTTCGGCGGTTGATTTTCGTTCCTCTAAATCTTCACCCTGCTCAACCTCCAACAGCAACTCACATATCGGACTGCCCATATAGGTGACAAACTGCTTGCTTTCCATTGTCTGCACGGTGCGGATTGGAACTATGATTAAAAAAGAAACAATCAAAAGCAGTCCGAATACAATTCCGTAGCCGTTTCTAACTTCTTTTAAAGCCAGAAGCAGATTTAACGGCAAATGCTTTGACCTGCGCAAACCGTCCTTGACTTTTTGGGCTTTTCCAAAGCCTTTCTCTGTTACGAGCAAATCAGTTACACTTGATTTTTGCAGGCGACCGAGGATTTTTCTTGAAAACAGAAGTATAACTGAGTAAACTAAAGCACATACAAGTACAGCTAAAATAATGCACCGCAAATCAAGAGGCTGTTCTCCGAAGGTGCGGCTGATATGCTCTGTGAGAAATGTTGATAAAAACAGCGAAAGCGCAAAGCCTGCTATGCAGCCTGCCGCCATTAATATTCTGATTTTTCCAAGGTACAGTCTGCATATGCCATTTTGCGGAATGCCGATTGCTTTCATTGTTCCGATTTCACGCATATCGTCCTCAAGCTGTGCAAGCACCACATAGCGCAGGCAGACAACGGCAATCGCAATCAGCAGAACACCCGTAAGTATAAACACCATAGCCATAATCAAGTCGGTAAGTGCGCTCAACAGAAAAATCATTGTAAATGTTATTGCCTGACCGTTTTTCGGCAGATTCTTTTCGCTCTGTTCATACGCCGTCTGATAATCGTCTGCAAGCGAGCTGTCATTAAAGTAGGCTTCAATAAGATATTCGGTTTCGCCGACATTCCCAAGCAAAGCATTAAAATCTCCGTCACTTATCAGAAATCTTGTTGATGAACACAGGGTTGAATTCATCTGTCCGTCATACACATACGACGCTACCGTAAAGGTCTTTGAAAAATCGCCGCCGGCAAGCGTAATACGGTCGCCGATTGCAATATCAAATTCGTCAAGCAGAATAATTGGAACGCCGATTTCGCCGGTTTTTATTTCCGAGTTATCTCTGTTTTCATCAAGCAGAACATCATATTCATCGTTTTGCTTTACAAGGCTTATATCAAGCCTGCAATCGGAAAGACTGAATTTATCTTTATTTTTGCCTGATACCGCAAGCTCATTTCCGTTTACCGTAATCATAGTTACAGTCTGCCAATGCTTTATTCCATCATAGCTTTTATTGAAATCATCAATATCCGACTGCACAAGCTCGCCCTTATGCATTTGCAAAAAGTGCGGTGGATTTGCCGTTTCATACATATCGGTAATTGATGTAAAAAGCTGTGTGAGCATAACGGTAACCGTAACCGCAATAGTCACGGACAGGCTCATAAACAGAAACAAAATCAGATTGCTTGCCGGATTTTTTCTGAAATCATTTTTAAAGAGCTTAAAATACATAAAATTACTCCTTGCTTTGCTGTAAACGGCGGATACTGCGGCTTCTGCCTATTGCAAATGAAGCCGGAATAATGCAGATGCCAGACAACACAAGCATAAAGCCTATTCCTCTGCCCGTTCCTGTTCCAATTAATACACCAATGCTGTCTGCAAGTAATCCGTTATCCGAAAGGAGAGGCTCAAACACATAATCAGCCAGTATGCCGCTCAAAGCATAGGCTAATACCGTACCAAGCTGTGATAACTGACTGATGATTCCCCATACTCTTCCCTGTATTTCATTTGGAATATTTTTTCTGATAAGCACATCTGCACTTGTATTCATAAACGGCAGAGCAAGAAAAAAGAGAAAAACACCTGCTCCCGTAACTAAAATGCTTTTATTCACTCCCGCAAGAGCAATAAATATTCCGCTGAATATTCCTGCAATACTTAGGACAGTTGAGTAATTCTTTTTTATGCCGACTATGCCAATAAACACACTGGCCACTAACATTCCTACAGCACAAATGGATTCCATAACGCCGACTGTTTTGGCATCGCTTACGGCAAGAACCATAGGGGAAGTCAATGTCTGTAAGATTCCTACAAAAAAGCACACAAATGCCATCAGTATAACAAGTGTGCGGATACCCTTGTTTTTATTGATTTCTGCAAAACCAAGCCTCATTTCTCTGCCGATGCTCTGCTTTTCTTTCTTCTCAGCCCTTTCTACCGATTTTCTGACGATTGCAACTGTTGTAACGGTAATCAGGAATGTTCCGATATCAAGAAGCAGAATCAAACGAATATCGGCTACAGCAAGAAGTATTCCTGCAAGTGCAGGAGAAATCAGAAATTTTGCATTTCCTGCCACCTGCACCATACCGCTTGCCTTTGCATATTCCTCTTCTGTTAAAAGCTCTGTAATCGTAGCCTTGAAGGAAGGCTCAAGCAGAGCGACAAATACCGCATTAAAGGTAACTCCTATAAATACAGGCAGCATACTTTCTGAACCCGCTTGTATATTCCATAGGACATACGCAAGACCGAGCCCTGAGAACAAATCACCTATAATCATTAACAGCCGTCTGTCATATCTGTCTGCAAACACACCGCCAAGGGGACTTAACAGGACAGTCGGCAGATATGCGAGCAGTGTTATCAGCGATACATATGTGGCACTGCCTGTTGTCTGATACACATAGACCGACAGTGCAAAAGCCGTCATACCGCTTCCGATACTTGATATGAGTTCGCCAAACCATATTATCAAAAATTTCCTCATTTTGTTGCATCTCCTTTGCATTTGACAACCACATTATAGGAAAATGCACCTTATAAAACAAGAAATTTGAGTTTACATTAAAGATTTTTTTGCTACTTTAAGTTGCAATCTGTAATTTTACAGATATTTTATAAAAAATTGCATTTATGAAGTATGCGGATAGATAAAAAAGCCCTTTGAAAAAGAAGTATTACTCTCTCAAAGGACCCGTCAAATTAAAACTTATCTTCGTGTAAAAATTAAATCTGTCATACCATTATAAGACTGTGTATTCAGCAATTTTAATTTAATCTCATGTTTTCCGTTTTCAAAAAGCCGAATACCGGAACCCAAAAGTGTCGGAATCACAGTAATATAATAATAATCAATTAAATCTTCATTTACTAACTGTTGAACAAGATTAGCTCCACCGCATATCCAAACGTCTTTTCCTTTTTCCTCTTTTAATCTTTTTACTAATTCAACAGGATTTATGTTTACAAATCGAATTTTATCAGAAGAAGTATGCTCATTATGTGTAATAACATAAGTTGTAAACTCTTTATATACCCACTCCTTGGGAGAAAGTTCGGTAGCAACTTGATGATAAGTATTCCAACCCATTAAAATCGTATCAATGGTTTTTGAAAACTCAGAATAGGTATCAACATTCTCATCATCATTGCCCTGTCCGTTCAACCAATCAACGCCGCCCTTACTATCTGCAATATATCCGTCAAGACTCATTGCAATAAATAAACTTATTCTTCTCACGTTTTTTATCTCCTAAACTTGCGGTTTGCTCATTTTACCCAAATCATTACATACTCTTTTTGATTTGTATTGTCATCAATATTTTCAGACTGAATAACAAACTGTTCCCTTTGATAAAATTTTATTGCACGAGTATTCTTTTGATACACGCATAAACTCATATTAGATTTAACACATTTTGCATACTCCAACAACTGTTTTCCAATACCTTTTGACTGAACATCTTCCCTTACAAAAATTCCTTCAATATGTTCATTCAATAATCCAATAAATCCATCAATTTGCTTAGTAGCGTCATTTTCATACACATATATTTCTGCTTGCGGCAAAACACTTCTTACCATATCATAATTTTCTGTCCAATATTCTTTTGGAATAAAGTAATGTGCTTTAATGTTTGTATAAAGCCATATCTGCATTATAGCAGTTAAATCATTTTCTTCAAATGCTCTGATCATAACAACTTACCTCCGTAAACTCTAATATTACAGTATCATTTCAAGCACCATATCTGCTCTGTCAAATGCAAATTTTTCTTTATCAAAGGAAATTTCATCTTTATCGGACATATAAAGCTTCACTTTTATATGTAAATCGTATGCTGTATCGTTTTCAACCTCTAAATTTCTATTTGTATTTCTGTTTGTTCTGAAAATGGGCAATCCCGATATAGGACTGCCCATTCATTCCGTAAATTATGCGATTTTTTCGCCCTTCACATTTTCCTACACCGATTGATGTAATTTGGGTGTAAGGTGTAAGATTTTCGGATTCATTAAGCCTCACAAACCCGCATAAACACTGGGTTTGTCTTACTTGTCACTCGGTAAACTCTTCATCGTAGGGATTTTTAATTTATCAATTTTATATTCCTTCATAACTGATTATATCTTACCATTTATCGGCTCAATTTGCAACCTATAATTTTATAAATTATTATATCTTGTTACAGATGATGTTCCAAACGGCGTAAGTTTTGGCGTAAGTGGCGTATGCAGTTAAAAAGCAGATGTGCTTCATTGTGTTTTTTTCAAGAACATATCAAGCTCTCTGAATCCCTCAATTTTCAGTTCTTTAGTAGCATCAGTATAGATATTCATTGTAGTTGAAATATCCTTATGACCTAATGTGTCCCGGATAACCTTTATATTAATTCCCGCTTCACACATACGTGTTGTAAATGTGTGACGAAGCGAATGACAACTAAAAATGTCGCATAAAATTCAGAGCTTTTTTATATGCAAGATGACATATCTTAAAAAGTAATCCACAAAAATTAATACAGTCGCTTCAGCATAACTCGTCACTTTCGCATCTAATTGTATTTAAAAATCAAAAAAGCCGACCTCATCACTGTGCTCTCAATGTGTGCAGCCTTTTATGGTCTTGGTTACGTGCATGGACAGCACGATTCCAAGGCAAAAAAGTAACCGCCCGAAAGTCTGGTAAACTGAAGCGGTTACTTTAACTAAATCATATATCAGGCGAACCGTCATCGGTAGCACCTTTTGTTATCATTATAATAACACCTATTTCAAATTATGTCAAAAGAATATTATGAATGATAGCCAAAAAGTATAACCAATCCATTTATGCTTGCATAAATATAGATTGGTTATACCTTTTGACTTAAACTATTTTTTATATGATTACTGTTATGGCAAAATATGTCCCGATGCCAGATACATTCTATACCACTCTTCCCTCGTAAGCTCCACATTACATCCGGCAACGATCTCCCTAAGGCGCTCTTCCTCTGTGGTTCCGGCTATCACCTGCATATGTGCAGGATGTCTCATAATCCACGCTGTAGCAATAGCCGTTGCACTAACAGCATACTTATCAGACAATTCGCCAATAACCCGGTTCAACTCTGAGTACTCCTCAGAGTTCAAGAAGCAGCCTCTCCAGGCTGGCATCTGAAACGGAGACCAAGCCTGTATAGTGACATCATTAAGTCTACAGTAATCAAGAACTCCTCCATCCCTGTCAATCGAACCTGCTGTATCCATATTTACCTCCAGACCAGCAGCCACCATATTAGATACCGGCACACTAAACTGTAACTGATTGATAATCAGAGGTTGTTTCACATATTTCTTCAATAATTCCATCTGACCCGGATTGTGGTTAGATACACCAAAATATCTGACTTTGCCACTTTTCTCCAAGGTATCAAATGCATCCGCCACTTCTTCCGGTTCAACCAATGCATCCGGTCTGTGCAAAAGTAAAATATCCAAATAATCCATCTTTAGTCTCTTTAGCGAACCATCTACAGAATCCAAAATGTGTTTCTTGGAAAAATCATAATAACCCTGTCTGATTCCGCATTTAGACTGGATAATCATATCCTCTCTCTTAAGTGAGCCATCACAGTGCCAAGCACTGCCAAATACTTCCTCACTTCTACCATCACCATATATGTCAGCATGATCAAAGAAAACAACCCCAAGTTCTATTGCCCTATGAATAAATCTGTTCATCTTATTCGGTTCAAAATCCGCAAATCTCATACACCCTGCCACAACTGCAGGAGCAACAATTTTATCAATTCCAATACTAATCTTCTTCATCGTTCTATTTCCTCTTAAATTAAATTTTAAACATTGCTTTCTTAAAACAATATTTATTTTGTAGCAATACGGATGCTCTTAGAAAATATCCTCTATATAGTGCTTTTTCTATTAAATTGTGGACTAAGAGTTCTTCGCCAAGATTTGTTAATCTCTGTTTGACTATGAAGAAAATTGGTCAAAACTTGGTCAAAACGCCTTGACTAACTGTATTTATGAATGCCTCAAAGCCCCGAAACCCTTGATTTTCCTAGATTCTTATTTATCCAATGACTTCATCGTCGGGAAGAGCAAAACATCTCTGATTGCAGGAGAGTTTGTCATAATCATAACCATTCTGTCAATGCCAAATCCGATTCCGCCTGTCGGAGGCATACCGATATTGAGGGCATTGAGGAAGTCCTCATCAATGCTGTTTGCTTCGTCATCGCCCTGAGCCTTAAGCTCCTCCTGTGCCTCAAAACGCTCACGCTGGTCAATAGGATCGTTAAGCTCAGAATATGCGTTTGCCATCTCCCAACCGTTAATAAAGAATTCAAATCTTTCAACGTAATCCGGGTTATCAGGCTTTTTCTTTGTAAGCGGTGAAATTTCAACAGGATGATCCATAACGAAGGTCGGCTGAATAAGGTGCTCCTCTACATACTCCTCAAAGAGAAGGTTGAGAATATCGCCCTTCTTATGTCTGTCCTCATAATGAATACCCAGCTTGTCGGCAAGAGCCTTTGCTTCCTCTGTTGTATGAATTTCGTTAAAATCAATATTGCCGTATTTCTTTACAGCGTCAACCATTGTGATTCTCTCAAACGGCTTTGAAAAATCGATTGTGTAGTCGCCGTAGGTAATTACTTCACTGCCGTTTACTTCCTTGGCTACATAACGGTAGAGGTTCTCTGTCAAATCCATCATACCGTGGTAATCGGTAAATGCCTGATAAAGCTCCATAAGGGTAAACTCGGGGTTATGTCTTGTGTCAAGTCCCTCGTTTCTGAATACTCTGCCGATTTCGTAAACCCTCTCAAGTCCGCCTACTATAAGACGCTTTAAGTAAAGCTCAAGTGAAATTCTGAGGTGAAGATCCTCGTCAAGAGCATTGAAGTGTGTGTCAAACGGTCTTGCAGCTGCGCCGCCTGCGTTAGAAACAAGAATTGGGGTTTCAACCTCCATAAAGTCTTGCTCAGCAAGGTAACGGCGGATAGAGCTGATAACCTTTGAGCGCTTTACAAAAGTTTCCTTAACGTCCTCGTTCATAATCAAGTCAACATAACGCTGTCTGTAACGAATATCTGTATTTGTAAGGCCGTGGAATTTCTCAGGCAAAATCTGCAAGCTCTTTGAAAGAAGGGTTACGGATGAAGCGTGAATTGAAATTTCACCGGTCTTTGTTTTGAACACCTCGCCGCTGATTCCGACAATATCACCCACATCGTACTTTTTAAAATCCTTATAGCTGTCCTCGCCGATGCAATCTCTTGCTACATATGACTGAATTGTGCCCTTTAAATCCTGAATATGGCAGAATGAAGCCTTACCCATAACACGTTTCGACATAATTCTGCCTGCTAAAGAAACTGTCTTGCCCTCAAGCTCGTCAAAGTTTTCCTTAACATCTGCACTGTGGTGCGACACGTCATACTTTGTAATTTCAAATGGGTTTTTGCCTGCTTCCTGGAGTGCGGCAAGCTTTTCACGGCGAACCTTTAAAAGCTCGCCTATATTTTCAGTGTTCTGCGACTGGTTCTTCTCACTCATCTTTTATATTTCCTTTCAACACATCTTACTTTGAAATCTCTAAAATTTTAAGTCCCTGCATACCGCCGGGGGTTTCAACCTCAACAACATCGCCGACGCTCTTATTCATAAGCGCCTTGCCGATAGGTGACTCATCGGAAATAACGCCCTCTCTGGGGTTAATGCCGTTTGAGCCTGAGCCTAAAATCTTAAACGAAACCTGTCTGCCGTTTGCAATATATTCAACCGACACAACAGAAGTAAGGTGAACGTGCTCGTTAGAAGTGTTGCTCTCATCAATGATAACGGCATTTTTGAGGGTAGCCTCAACAGTTGCAATACGAGCCTCAAGAATAGCCTGCTCGTTTTTAGCGTCATCATATTCACTGTTCTCAGAAAGGTCACCGTATGAACGTGCAACCTTGATTTTTTCTGCAATTTCTTTTCTTTTTTCGGTTTTTAAAAACTCAAGCTCGTCCTCATATTTTTTAATATCCTCTGCTGTAAGCATAATTTGTTTTGCTGCCATTATACATCGTCCTTTCAATAAGAAAAATGAAATCTTTAAAGTCCTTACATACCCTTTTATTATAAAATTATTTGCGACTATTGTCAAGCAAATTGTAGGATTACTGTTGATGTTCAAAAAATAAATTACAGTAGATTTCAAAGGACAAAGTGCAATCATCACTGCTCTATTTATAATTATTGCAGAAAATAATTAAACTGCCACAGTAAAAAGGGAGGTCTGCCCTCCCTTATTCGTCCGGTTTATTTAATTTTTCAAACAATTCATACAACGAATCGACCGTCTGAGTTGTTGAATAATCACCGCACATTGTCGGCACAATCGAGCCTAAGCTGTACTGCCTGCCCAGAGAATACAGTGCGGAACAAAAATACTCTGTTTCAAGCTCAATGGGCTTAATTCTCTCAAAGCCTTTTGGCATTTCAAAATAGTATTTGTAATAAACCTGCCCTGCTATTTCAGCCTTAGGCCTGCCGTTAGTCAGAATCAATGCGTTTGGGTTTGACGCAAAGGAATTTTCAATCGTGCGTGGAGCAATAATCAAATCACAACGTTCAAGCTCATCCGAACTTTTTGTTATAACCGCACAGGCGCCCATATTTTCCATTATATGTTCATTTGCTTCGCAGTAGCTGTCGGGGCAATTTGTAACAGCCGTTACATCGGAAGAATATTTCATAATACACTTCAAATAATCGCAATCTCTGGCGTCAGGGTCATAGAGTCCTATTTTTACCTTTTCGGAGAATTCGTACATTGATAATATGTGGAGGGCAAGATTTGAACACAGCCTTGCTCTGAAATCAGAATTTTCAAATCTGCGCAAGCCGCATTCAGGTGAAAACTCAACCTTAGGTGAGCAGACCACTCTGCTTTTGCTGTCGCCTATAATTTTCTCAAGCCTTTCAAGCCTCGGCCTTTTGCCGTATGAAATATATGTAATATGCTTTAGGTAAACCCCTCTCGCCCTATTAACCTGAATTACCACTCTGTCCCTCTTTAATCTGTCGGCTAAGCCCTTCATTCCCTTTCTTCTGTCGTGCTTTTTGACAGTCAGCGCCGTAAGCATAAAAATCCCTCCGCATAGCTTTTTATAAAGTATATGCGAAGGGATTAATTTTAATTCACACTCAGCATAAAAGCTGTCACACCCGCCAAGCAGTGTTATGATTGATACTCTGTCATAGGGTTGTACTTAACACCGTTAAGTCTGGTTTCAAAATGGAGATGAGGGCCTGTTGAATGACCTGTAGAGCCTACAAAGCCGATAACCTGTCCCTGATATACCTTTTGTCCCGAATAAACCATAGTTGTGGAAAGATGGGCATAAACGGTCATTTTGCCGTCATCGTGCGCAATCATTACATAGTTGCCGTATCCGCCGCCGCAGCTTCCTTCCTTGCCCCAGTTATGTATGCAGCCGTTGTAAGTATCAATTACAACGCCTTCTTTTACAGCCACAACATCTGCGCCCATAATACCGCCGTCTGCAATGTCTATGGCGCCGTGATTATAAGAACCCCTGTCCTCGTTCCACTGAGAAGTAAGATAGTAAAATCCCGGACAAGGCCATACAAAACCGGACGGTGAAATCTGAAGGTTATCATGTATTACATTTGAGCCTCCTGCATACTTTTTGGCTTCTTCAGCCGCAAGCCTTGCCTTCTCTGCGTAGTAATCCGAAATCGCCTTTTCAATTTCTTCGCTTTCAAGCGCACCGTTTTGAATTTCGCTTGAAGCCTTGTCGCTTGTCTTATAAAGTCCGGCTAAAAGATCTTTATTTTCTTCAAGAAGTTTATTCTGCTCAGTTTGATCTTTTTCAAGAGCAGTTTCCTCTGCTTCAAGATCATCCATATCCGATTCAAGCTCAGCTTTTTCGTTTGATATAACTTCAAGCTCGCCCTGAATTGAGTTGATAAGCTTGTTGTCATATTCTGAAAGTGCCTCCACAAGCTCAACCTTATCAAGAAAATCAGAAAAGCTCTTTGCTCCGAAAATAATCTCCAGATCGGTAGTATTGCCTGCCATATAGATATTTCTTATTCTGTTGCGAAGTGTGTTCATCTGGTCTTCTATATTATTATTGGCTTCATCAATAGAGTCCTGTTTATCCTGAATTTTCAAATTAAGCTCGTTAATATTTTTGTGACTAAGCTCAATTTTGTCGTCAAGCACCTGAACCTTGCCCACCAAAGCATTAACATATTCCTCCTGGTCAGCAATATTCTCTTTGGTTTTTTCAAGAATCTGCTGATACCTGTCGTTCTCAGCCTCAAGCTCCTGTCTTCTGTTTTCAAGTGCATCTATATCATTGGGATCAATAGTAGTCGGCTGAGTTGCCTCAGTTCCTTCAGTTACCTCTGTTATTTCTGCTGCATCTGCAGCCTCAGACGCCGATTGCTCCTCAGCGAATACAGGGAATGCAGCAAAGGAAAGAATACATACGCTAAGCAATGCACACAGCACAGCCTTAAATCTTTTTTTAGTAACTCGCATTAAAACACTCCTTTTTATTACCAACCGAGAATTTCGTTACCCTCCATTTTAAGATATTTACGCATAGATATAAAGCTTCCGAAAGCGCCAATAATTATACCGGCAACAATGAAGATACATCCCACCTGTAAATATATATCTGAAAATGGAATTGTAGGAATTTTTACAAATGAATTTACCGCCGACATAACGCCCTCATATACCACATACAGCACACCCGTGCTTATAATTGCGGATATAAGACCTATTACCATACCCTCAACTACAAACGGCAAGCGCACAAAGGCATTAGTTGCACCTACCGATTTCATAATACTTATCTCAAATCTTCTTGAATACATTGTGGTTCTGATTGTATTAGCAATAATGAATAAAGAGATAATAGTAAGCGCAGCCACTATTGCAAGACTTATGTAGCTGACAAGGTCGCTTATATCGGTAAGCTTTCGTGCAAGCTCACTGCGGTTATTAATAGAATCAACCCCGTTGACTTTGAGAACCTCATCAATGGTCTGGTCATAGAGCGACAAATCATCCATTGCAATAATATATGCGTCGGGCAGCGGGTTGTCATCACCGGATATATTTTCAAATACCTCCTCAGGCAGAGAGTCCTTAAACTCGGTAATTGCATCTTCCTTTGGATAAAATCTTACAGAACTGATATTATTAAGTTTTTCAAGGTCTTTACCGACATAAACAGCCTCGAGATCAGAAACCTCGTCCTTGAGGTAAACCGTAGTTTCGTTGGTTTTTCCTACCGATTCAACCTCCTTTTCAATATTAATTGAAATAAGCTCAGCTGCACCTGTAAGCACAAGGCAGCTTACAAGAACGCATATTGAAGCAATACTCATAATACGGTTGCTCCATATGCTTCTGAAGCCTTCTTTAATTAAATAGCCAAAGCCACTCATACAATGTTCCTTTCTTTTTTTGCTCGGAACAATATCCTTTTCTTAAAATATTAATAAAAATTATTCCTCAACAAATAACTCGTTTGCCTGTTTTTTGGCGACAATGCTCTCTATAATTTCGTCAACATCAGCACCTTCATACTCAGCGTCATAAGCAAGAGCTGCCTCGGGGTTTTTTGTATCGCTTTTCACCCTGCCGTGGTCAATCATAATTACCCTCTTGTTGAACTGTCTTACAAGGTCGTGCTCGTGAGTAACTACAAGCACAGTGGTGCCCATTTCATTAATTTCACTTAAAAGCTGTATAATATCGTGTGACATCTCAGGGTCAACATTACCTGTAGGCTCGTCGGCGATAATAATTTCGGGATTGTTCACCAACGCTCTTGCAAGGCTCACCCTCTGCTGCTCACCGCCCGAAAGCTCACTGGGCTTGTCTTTCATTTTACCTTTCAGCCCTACAAGGTCAAGAATGTAGGGAACCCTTTTTTTGACAGAGGATGCACTTGCACCGATTGCCCGCATTGCAAATGCAACATTATCAAAAACATTCATCTTATCAATAAGTCTGAAATCCTGAAAAACTATGCCCATATGGCGGCGCAAATAAGGAATCTTTCTTCGCCGTAATTTTGTTATATTAAGATTATTCACGATGATTTCACCTGAAGATGGGCTTTCTTCGTGCATAATCAGCTTTAAAAACGTACTTTTGCCTGCTCCCGACGCACCCACGATAAATGCAAATTCGCCCTTATCAATGTGAATTGACACATCATAAAGTGCGTGAGTACCGTTGGGATAGGTTTTAGATACATTGTTAAAATCTATCATAAATTTCACCTTTATTACAAAATGTACATACATTCTGTACATTTCGTGTTGTAGAATACATTTTTTGTAATAATTTAACAACTTAATCCTATAAAGTCAAAATGGCCTGCACACTCTTAAAATCGGGTATGCAGAGCCATATTAAGTTTGTTAATTAATACTTTGCCGGACTTGCGTTAAGATACTTCTTAACCATAAGAGCTACCTTAAATACAATAGCGTCCTCAAATTCACGAAGGTCAAGACCTGTGAGCTTTTTAATTTTTTCAAGTCTATAAACAAGTGTGTTTCTGTGTACAAAAAGCTTTCTTGATGTTTCGGAAACATTGAGGTTATTCTCAAAGAAACGCTGAATTGTAAAGAGAGTTTCCTGGTCAAGGCTTTCTATAGAACCACGCTTAAAAACTTCTTTTAAGAACATCTCGCAAAGAGTTGTCGGAAGCTGATAAATCAGACGGGCAATGCCGAGGTTATCGTAGCTTACTATTGTACGCTCTGTGTCAAATACCTTTGCAACCTCAAGCGCACTCTGAGCTTCCTTGAATGAACGGGCAAGATCCTTGATGCCTGTTACTGTTGTGCCTATGCCGACAACGCAATGGGTGTAAAATTCGCTTGACAGGGTATCTGAAATTGAGCTTGCAAGCTTTTCGAGGTCACGGCTTTCGGTATCAGGCTTAATTTCCTTAACAAGTGCAATTTCATACTCGTTGATATTGATAACAAAATCCTTTGACTTGTCCGGGAAAAGGTTCTGGATAATATCATAAGCAGATACATCGGTTTTTGAAATAATTTTAATAAGAAGGCAAACCCTTGAAACCTCGCTGTTAAAGCGAAGCTCTCTTGCCTTAAGATAAATATCACCGGGAAGAATGTTGTCAAGAATAACATTCTTAATGAAGTTTGAACGGTCATACTTCTCGTCATAATACTGCTTAATGCTTGCAAAAGAAACAGAAAGGAGCTGTGCGTACTTCTGTGCATATTCGTCAGTGCCCTGAACAAACACGGCATAATCGTACTTTGCGTTACTGCCAAACGACTTATATGTATAGCCGTTAATCACAAAAGGAGCTGTGGAGCTTAAGGTTTCGGAATTTACACTCTCGTTTACCTCGCCGATCTTGCCAAGCTCAGAGCAGGCTATAACAACTGAAGTTTCATCAATAACACCTATTGTTCTGTCGATTGCATCTTTCATCTGATGGACAATGCCCTGGAATAATCTGTTTGACATTTTATTTACCTCTTTTTCTAAGCAAATATTTATATAATTGTAAGCATAATATTCAGGCTTATTTTTGCCGTCAGCACAAATGTAAAAAAACAAAGAAATATAAATCCCCGTAAATTTGCATAGTACGCCCGATAAAGCAAAAACGTTTTAAAAAGAGCCTAAAGAGTTGAAATATATAAAGTACAATATATCTCTTATATACATATTACACAAAAACGAGAAAAAAATCAACCTCTATTTTCAAATTTCTTTATTTTTTTATAGATTTTGCATATAAGGTAAAAAATTGCAAATCAAATAACAATATTAACCGATTTTAATATATAATTTTGAACAAATACCACGAAAAATATATTTTTCACAAAATATTTAATCACAGTTTCAACAAGGTGTCAAATTTGCAAGTCAGCCGACATAATACAAATATACATTACTTCGTCCGCCATCTTCAAAGCAATTCTTAATAAGTAAAACAAAAAGGCGGAGCAAAACCGCTCCGCCGAAATTTTTAAATCAGTTAATGATTGTGCGCTCTGTTTCCTTGTCGAAAATGTGAATCTTGTCAAGCTCAAATGCAACCTTAATGCTGTCGCCCGGCTGAGCAGTTGAAGTAGGCTCAACCCTTGCAGTTATAGGAATACCGCCGATATTTACATAAAGATAAATTTCAGCACCCATAAGCTCAGTAACATCTACGCTGCAATCAATAACACCGTTATCTGATGTACACTTAGCGAGGAACTCAGGCTCATCGTGAACATGCTCAGGACGAATACCGAATACAACTTCCTTGCCTACATAAGCATCAAGGATACCGCCCCTTGTCTTTTCAGATGGGACAACGACCTGATATTTGTCGAAGCAAAGAGCATAATCTGAGCCAACTCTCTTAAGAGTAGCGTCAATAAAGTTCATCTGAGGTGAACCGATAAATCCTGCAACGAATATATTGCAGGGCTTATCATAGAGGTGCTGTGGAGTATCAACCTGCTGAATGAAGCCATCCTTCATAACAACAATTCTTGTACCCATTGTCATAGCCTCTGTCTGGTCATGAGTTACATAAATAAATGTTGTGCCAAGTCTCTGATAAAGCTTTGAAATCTCTGTTCTCATCTGAGCACGGAGCTTAGCGTCAAGGTTTGAAAGAGGCTCGTCCAAAAGGAATACCTTAGGATCACGAACGATAGCACGACCAAGAGCAACACGCTGTCTTTGACCGCCTGAAAGAGCCTTTGGCTTTCTGTCGAGATACTGCTCAATACCGAGAATACGAGCTGCTTCCTCAACTCTTCTCTTAATCTCATCCTTTGGAGTTTTGCGGAGCTTAAGACCGAATGCCATATTATCGTAAACTGTCATATGAGGATAAAGAGCATAGTTCTGGAAAACCATTGCAATATCTCTGTCCTTAGGAGCAACATCGTTTGCGAGCATATCGCCGATGTAAAGCTCACCCTTTGAAATGTCCTCAAGGCCGGCAATCATACGGAGAGTAGTTGATTTACCGCAGCCTGACGGGCCAACGAGAATAATAAATTCCTTGTCTGCAATTTCAAGGTTAAAATCTGTTACGGCTGTAACGCCGCCGTCATAAATTTTGTAGATGTGTCTTAAAGATACATTAGCCATTTTAAAAAACCTCCAATAATCCGATGAAGCAAAATCAAATTCTTCATATACCAAAAATTTCCATATAAGAAATACCGTTTTGCTTTATTACATTTAATAATATAACACTTTTGTGCATTTTTTGCTATACTGATTTTAACTAAAATTCTGGTTGTTATTTTATTTAATTCAGCTATCTAATAAAAAATGCAGCTTGATTTTAGTGCATATTGCCGATAAAAACTGACATCTTATCTAATTCTGTGAGCAATTTGCAGCTTCCTATAGTCAAATTGCCATCAAGATATAAACCACCTATTGATATTCGTTTAAGGTGCACAACATTTTTTCCACATACAGCAAACATTTTCTTTACCTGATGGAACTTCCCCTCGCATATTGTTACAACGGCAACAGTTTTGTCGCCTAATTCGCTGTCAATCTCAAGTTTTGCCGGCAAACACTGAGTTCCGTCTGCAAAGGTAATGCCGTTTTCAAACTGCCGTATCATATCTTCTGTAATTTCAGAATCAAGCTTTGCTATGTATTTCTTCTCCACATACTTCTTTGGAGATAGCATATTGTGCGCAAATTCGCCGTCATTTGTTATAATCAGCAGTCCCTCTGTATCCTTGTCAAGCCTGCCGGCAGGAAACAAACCGGGGCGCCGATATTCCTCAGGCACAAGGTCAATTACAGTTTTTGCCCTCCTGTCATTGCTTGCGGAAAGCACCCCTGCGGGCTTGTTCATCATTATGTAAACAAATTTGCTGTATATAATAGGTTTGCCGCCTACCATGATTTTGTCGGATGCGGCGTCCGCCTTGTGCTGCGGCTGCTTAATGCACTCGCCGTTTACACAAACCGCACCGTCCCTGATTAACTTTTGCACTTCCCTGCGGCTGCCTATATTTTGCGACACAAGGATTTTATCAAGTCTGTCCATTTTATTTTCCTTTCTGACTTAAAACAAAGGCAGATATTCTGCTCCGTACACGCCGCTTGCTATGTGGCCGCCAATTACTCGGTTTTTCAGCACAAGAATCACAGCCTTATCTCCGTCAGGAAGAGTATAAGTATAGCGTACGGCACTTTTTCCCGCATAGCGGCTCAGGTCAAAACCGCAGCCTTTCTGAATTTCATTGTAATCCTCATATACGCTGTTGAAGCTTTGAGGAATTATTACCTCATCTGCCGATTCTCCGTCCGCCGATAAGTTCAGCTGTTTAAAAAAATCCAGTCTTTCGTCAGAGCTTCCAGCTTTTAAAGAATAATTATCCGAGCCGTTTTGCACATAATCATCAACCGATGTAAAATCGGCATTAGCAAGAACAAATAACGCAGCAATTATTATCAGAATTATTGCTAAAAAAATAATTAATCGCTTTCTTTTTAATTTAATAACAAACATCTCAAAACCTCCATAACAATTTATATGTGTATGGAGGTTTTAAGTTGCATTAAATCAGGGCATAAATTTCAGCGGGCGAATAAGCAAAAGCTCTGCCGCCCTCATTCTTCATCTTTTCTATATCCCCGTAGCCGTAGGCAGCCCCAACAAAATCAACGCCTGTCTGCGCCGCCCCTCTTGCGTCAAAATAAGTATCGCCTATCATTACGGTTTTCTCACGGTCATTTTCAATATTGCCGCCAAGAGCCTTTACAGCATAGGGAATTAAATCCTTTTTATCTTTTCTGCTTCCGTCAAGCGTAGAGCCGCAGACTGAATCAAAATAATCTGCAAGTCCGAGATATTCAATAATCTCCTCTGCAAAAGCCTCATATTTTGATGAACACACTGCAATTTTTTTATTGTCTGCCTTGATTTTCTCAAGCAGCTCTTTAATTCCGTCATAGGCTGTGTTGACATACTTACCCTTTGTGTTATAAAGCTCCCTGTACAGCTCTACTCCCTTAGCGCTTTCTTCCTGTGAAAACCGGCAAAGATTTAAAAACGTGTCGATAAGCGGAGGGCCTATATATAATGTATAATCGCTAAGGTCAGGAACAGGCTTGCCGAGTGCCCTGATTGCTCCCTCAAGCGACTCTCTTATGCCCTGAGCGCTCATACTTATAGTGCCGTCAAGGTCAAATAGTATATAATCGTGTTTAACCATTAAACTTTTCATCCGCCTTTTTCTGGAATTTTTCAGCCTTAACGCTCACTCTTGTGTGCGTTCCCTTTGCAATAATTCCCTTAGCGTCGCTTGCAGTGACATCAAAATAAAATAATCTGCCGTCATTTTCCTTTAATACCGCTGTTGCAGAAATTACTGCGCCAAAAGGAGTAGGGCTTGTGTGCTCTATTGAAATAGCTGTTCCTACTGTGGTAAGCTCGTCATTATCAATGATTTTCTCGCACAGTTCAAAGGCTGCGTTCTCCATAAGTGCAACGACTGCCGGGGTTGCAAGCACCATAAGTCCGCCGCTGCCCATTGAAACGGCAAGCTGCTCTTCTTCTACCTTTATTGACTTTGTAAGTGTTTTTTCCTCCATAATAATCACCTTCCCTGTTGTCTGCCACGAAATTTTGTGATATACTTATATTATAATACAATAAATTTGTTGATTAGGCAAGTGTGCCAATCAATTCAGAGGAGTAAAAAATAATGAAATTAGGCATCGTAGGTTTACCTAATGTTGGTAAAAGTACACTTTTTAACGCAATTACAAATGCAGGAGCACAGAGTGCAAACTATCCGTTCTGCACGATTGAACCGAATGTCGGTGTTGTTGCAGTTCCCGACAAGCGACTTGACAAGCTTGCAGAAATGTATGACCCTGACAAGTACACCCCTGCTTCCATTGAGTTTGTTGATATTGCAGGTCTTGTAAAGGGTGCCTCAAAGGGCGAAGGTCTTGGAAATAAATTTCTCTCAAACATCCGTGAGTGTGACGCTATTGTTCATGTTGTGCGATGCTTTGAAAATGACGATATTATCCACGTAGAAGGCTCTATTGACCCTGCAAGAGATATTGAAACCATCAACCTTGAGCTGATTTTATCCGATGTAGAAATGATTGAACGCAGGATTGACAAAACTCAGAAAATGCTCAAGGGTGATAAAAAATATCAGAAAGATATTGACTTTTACAAGCGTGTGCTTGAAACTCTTGAAAGCGGCAAGCCTGCAAGAAGCGTTGAATGTGACGAGGACGAAGCTCTGCTGCTTGCCGATGTTGCACTGCTTACTACAAAGCCCGTAATTTATGCCGCAAATATGAGCGAGGACGATTTTTCTAACGGTCTTGACTCAAACGAGGGCTACAAAAAGGTGCAGAAAATAGCCGCTGAGGAAAAGGCAGGCGTACTTCCGATCTGTGCTGAAATTGAAGCGGAAATCTCCGATATGGACAAAGAAGAAAAAGAGATGTTTCTCTCTGATATGGGACTTGAGCAGAGCGGTCTTGACAGACTTATCAGCGAGTGCTACTCCCTGCTCGGACTTATCTCCTACCTCACCGCCGGAAAGCAGGAGGTAAGAGCTTGGACAATCAAAAACGGCACAAAAGCTCCACAGGCGGCAGGTAAGATTCACACAGACTTTGAGCGTGGATTTATCCGTGCCGAGGTAATTGCTTATGATGACCTTATTGCCTGCGGAAGTATGACAGCTGCAAAGGAAAAGGGGCTTGTACGCAGCGAGGGCAAGGAATATGTTATGAAAGACGGCGACGTTGTTCTTTTTAGATTTAATGTATAACAAAAAGTGCTGAATATACAAATCAGCCACCGTTTTTGCAATGGCTTAAGCTTGCAAAAAAGTACATATAGGGGAACCCCCGGCGAGGGTTCCCCACGAAAAACAGTCCACCGGAC
>OGOU01000772.1_pt1 | contig 26745 bp, 21 predicted proteins | sample 1552721 | NCBI WGS metagenome assembly OGOU01 (sample SAMEA2580176, study PRJEB22360) | human gut metagenome | biome: human gut; feature: human-associated habitat; material: faeces | place: Denmark | collected 2008/2010
GTTGGACAGGCATTGTATATTTGGGGCGGCGGTTGGTATGATTCCACAAGAATCGGTGTCAGCCCGACCTGGCAGAGCTTTTATCTCAGCCAGACAAGTAGTTATGACTATAATAATTATCGTGATCTGAGTACTGCAAACAGAGCAAAAGGACTTGACTGTTCCGGATTTGTAGGATGGGCAGCACAGCAGGTTATGAGAAATGGAAATAGTTATACGGTTGTATCAGGAGAAATTGGCAGTTACTATAAGAATACATTAAAATGGGGAACTTATGTGAACCAGAACTATCTGTCCAAAACAGGATGGAAAGTATATCCTGGTGATATCGGATATGATGACGGTCATACATGGATCGTTCTTGGACAGTGTTCCGATAAGAGTGCCGTGATCGTTCATTCCACTCCGAATGCAGGATGCCAGATTGCAGGAACCTGTACACCGGATGGTGATTATGACAGCCAGGCAGTAGCTCTTGCAAATAAATACATGTCCAGATATGCAGGATTTAAGAAGTATACCTATCGTCCATCCTGCGGTAACTACATCCGAAGAGGAAATTATATGAGATGGTACAGCTCCACTCTTTCTGATCCGGATAACTTTAAGAACAAGACTGCAGATGTAATTCTTCGGGAATTGTTTGGATTTTAAATAAGAATGAAATGTTACGGAGAAGTTTCCAGACACGGGAACTTCTCCTTTCTTTTGCGGAGTTTTTAATAAATGTTACAAAATATTAAACTTTTTAATGAATTCTACTTGCAATCGTAAGAATTATATGTTAATATGTATAAGAACTTGAAAAAGATATTTCGTAAATATTACAGAATATAGCAATTAAGATTATGAGGTGAGAAACATGAAGAAACGAATTGTTTGCCTGACGTTAGCGTTAATGATGACAGCAGCACAGGTAGTCAGCGTAAGCGCGTCACGAGAAGATGAACTGAGAGAGGAACAGGCAGCAACAAGCGCACAGCTTGATGCAACATATGCCCAGATCGATCAGCTTTATTCTGCCAAGCAGCAGTTACAGGATGAAATCAATACACTGGATGCAAATCTTGTAAACGTCATGGTTTCCATTCAGACATTAGAGGGAGATATCAGTAATAAACAGGCTGATATCGAACAGACACAGGCAGATCTTCAGAAAGCACAGAATGCCAAAGACAAACAGTACGCAGCAATGAAACAGCGTATCCAGTATCTGTACGAAAAAGGTGGAAGCGAAGCATGGTTCCAGATGATGATGAGTGCAGATAATCTTTCTGATCTTCTGACAAAAGCAGAATATACTCAGAAGATGTATGATTACGACAGAAAGAGTCTTGAGACATATGCCAATACGATCGAACAGGTTACAAACCTCGGAAATCAGTACCAGCAGGAGAAATCCGAACTGGAAGGCATGAAACAGGAATATGAAGCGGAATCTGCAAACCTTCAGACACAGATCGACACAAAGAAAGCCAACTCCGCAGACTGTGATAACGAAATCGCATATGCACAGGAAATGGCAAATGAATATGCAAACCTGATTCAGGAACAGCAGGCAGAGATTGAACAGCTTGAGGCAGAACGTATTGCAGCTGAAGAGGAAGCAAGACGTCAGGCAGAAGCAGAAGCCGCTGCCGCTGCAGCAGCAGAAGAAGCTGCACAGCAGGAAGATCAGACGGTATATGATGAAGACGGCAACGAAGTAGATGCTGATGAAGCAGCCGAAAACGGAGATACCGTATATGACGAAGATGGTAATGAAGTAGATCCGAGCGAAACGACAAGCAGTGATGATGATGTGAAGTATGATGAGTACGGTAACGTAATCGACAGCGACAACACAGTTGATCCTGATAGTGTAAGTTCTTCATCCAGCAGCTCATCCAGTTCAGGCTCAGGCTCTTCAATCGTAGATTATGCAACACAGTTTGTTGGTAATCCGTACGTATGGGGCGGCACAAGCCTTACAGGCGGTGCTGACTGCTCCGGATTTACGCAGAGTGTTTATGCACAGTTTGGTTACAGTCTTCCGAGAACATCTTATGAGCAGCAGAACTGGGGAACAGAAGTTTCCTATGCAGATGCTCAGCCGGGTGACCTGATCTGCTATGGTGGACATGTTGCAATCTACATGGGCAACGGACAGATCGTACATGCATCTAACTCCAGAGATGGTATCAAGATCAGCAATGATGCTACTTACAGAACAATCCTTTCTGTAAGAAGACCTTCATAAATAAAGAGCAAAAGCAGTTCCTTCGGGAGCTGCTTTTTTTCTTGACTTTCTGTATATAAAGTATTAAAATGATGCCAAAGCGCAACGGAGCACTTAGTAGTTTCGTGCGCTCTTTTTTTGTTTCAGAAAAAATTCTGGAACGATTCACTTATGGTGATATGTTCCGAAAGGACATATGGATGAAAAATATACATTTCAGGAGGAAACGAAAATGAGAAAGAGCAAAATGTGGAGAATGATGACAGTTGCTGCTGTGGCAGCATCCATGACATGCGGAGTATTTGGAGTACAGAGCGTCAGCGCGGATGACAAGAAAACTCTGAAAGTTGCAATGGAATGCGGATATGCACCATATAACTGGACACAGCCGGATGATTCAAACGGTGCTGTTCAGATTTCAGGAAGTTCCGATTATGCATATGGATATGACGTTATGATGGCAAAGAAGATTGCCGATGAACTCGGATATGATCTTGAGATCGTAAAACTTGACTGGGATTCCCTTGTACCGGCTGTACAGTCAGGACAGGTTGACTGTGTAATTGCAGGACAGTCTATCACAAAAGAACGCCAGCAGATGGTTGATTTTACAGATCCATACTATTATGCATCTATCATCACTCTTGTTAAAAATGACGGTGATTATAAAGATGCAGCAAGCGTAGAAGACCTCAAAGGAGCAACCGTAACATCTCAGCAGAATACGATATGGTATGATTCCTGCCTGCCGCAGATCCCGGATGGCAACATTCTTCCGGCACAGGAAAGTGCACCGGCTATGCTGGTAGCTCTTGAAGCCGGAAAATGTGATGCAGTTGTAACAGATATGCCTACAGGAAAAGCAGCATGCGTAGCTTATCCGGATTTCAAGCTTCTTGATTTCACAGGAACAGACGGAGAATTCGAAGTATCTGATGAAGACATCAACATCGGTATTTCCCTGAAAAAAGGAAACGATGAACTCAAAGATGCGATCAACGGTGTCTTAAGTGAGATGACAGAGGATGATTTCAATAAAATGATGGATGAGGCTATTTCTGTACAGCCACTTTCCGAATAATAAAGGAGGAGCAAAATGCTGCCTGAGAGTTTTGGGGGAAGAATCATCTATCTTCTTCAGCAATATGGTTCTTCTTTTGCGAAGGGAGCCGGAGTCAGCATGTGGCTGGCGCTGGTGGGAACACTTTTTGGATGCATCATTGGTTTTCTGGTTGGTATCGTGCAGACGATCCCGGTTGATAAGAATGATTCAACAGCCAAAAAGATTTTGACTAAAATTGTGAAATTTATTCTTGCCTGCTATGTGGAGTTCTTCCGTGGAACTCCGATGATGGCACAGGCGATGTTTATTTACTTTGGTAGTGCAGCTGTGTTTAATATCAATATGTCCATGTGGTTTGCGGCAATATTTATCGTGTCGATCAACACAGGTGCATATATGGCAGAGACCGTCCGTGGAGGAATCCTTTCAATCGATCCGGGACAGACAGAAGGTGCAAAAGCAATCGGTATGACACATGTACAGACCATGATCAATGTAATTCTTCCGCAGGCACTTCGAAATATTATGCCACAGATCGGCAATAACCTGATCATCAACATCAAAGATACCTGCGTACTTTCCATTATCGGTACAGTTGAACTGTTCTATACGACCAAAGGTGTGGCGGGTGCACTGTATACATACTTTGAATCCTTCACGATTGCGATGATCATTTACTTCATCATGACCTTTACCTGTTCCCGTATCCTGCGTGTACTGGAACACAAGATGGACGGACCGGATAACTACGATCTGGCTACAGCAGATACACTGACACATACCAGCGGTATGTATTCTTACAGAGAAAGGAAGGATGACAGAGAATGAGTGAAACAATCCTTGAAGTACAGCATCTGGGAAAATCTTTCGGAAATAATGAAATCTTAAAAGATATTGATTTCTCTGTAAAACCAAAGGATGTTACCTGCATTATAGGACCATCCGGTTCTGGTAAATCCACACTGCTTCGTTGCATGAATCTTCTGGAGACGCCATCCTGCGGTGAGATCCGTTATCACGGAACAAATATCATGGACAAGCATGTAAACGTTCCTGAATACCGTTCAAAGGTCGGTATGGTGTTTCAGAATTTTAATCTCTTTAACAATATGACCGTTCTTAAGAACTGCACGGTCGGACAGGAAAAAGTCCTGAAAAAGAGCAAAGAAGAAGCGCACAAAAATGCGATGATGTATCTGGAAAAAGTTGGTATGGCACCGTATATTAATGCAAAACCGAAGCAGCTTTCCGGCGGACAGAAGCAGAGAGTTGCGATCGCGAGAGCACTTGCGATGGAACCGGAGGTCCTGCTCTTTGATGAGCCAACTTCCGCATTGGATCCGCAGATGGTCGGAGAGGTGCTGGAAGTTATGCGGACGCTTGCAAAAGACGGTCTGACTATGATTATTGTCACACATGAGATGGCATTTGCCAGAGACGTTGCGAAGCACGTGATTTTCATGGGCGATGGAGTTATCGTAGAAGAAGGTACATCTCAGCAGATCTTTGAAAATCCGCAGAAAGAACTGACAAAAGAATTTTTAAGCCGTTTCAGAAATGCATAAAGTTAAGATGTTTAAATAAAACAACCCTTCCTGTTGTTCAGTGTTCAACAGGAAGGGTTGTTTTTCGGTTAATAAGAATTGGCGGTATGATTTTATGCGTTGGTTCGACAGACAGAGTTGGTTTTCTTTTATGCCGTTCTTCAATCTGGTTATTCAGAATGTCCATGGCAGATAAAGCAATTTTGTCAATCTGCTGTCCGACAGTACTGATCGGGATGATTGCCTCTCTTGAAACGGGAGAGTCATCGAACCCAATAATCTTGTAATCATCAGGCAGGCAGCCATACTTTTGAATCAGATGGTTGAGCATAATGTTGGCGAAGGTATCGTTCGGAAGAAAAATCCCCTTTGTTTTCCCTTTATATTTGGTATCAATTGTTTCAAGAAGGTCTTTGAGGATCCGGGATGTTCCATCATAAGTATGTCCGGTATCTGTAAGAATCATTTCATGAGGAATGTTGTATTCCTTGCAGATATCAGAAAATCCCCGAATACGTTCGTAGGATGGTGTTTGCTTGGGAATATCTGCATTGATATGGATCAGGATATCGGCACCTGTCTTGGCAAGAAGACTGGTTGCCTGTACACCACCCATATAGTTGTCTGTGTTGACACTGCTCACATACTGATCTTCACGCTCGATCGTTACGATTGGAATATTATAAGAAGCAAGTTCTATGGAAGGAATTGTGTGACTCAGAATGATCATGCCTTCGATTTTGTATGCAAGAAGTTCCTGTATATATTTTCGTTCGGTTGATTCGTGGTCATCTCCGGTGAATACGAGAAACTTATATCCGAAAGAGTCGTAGGTCTTCAGTATCTGATTCAGAATTTCTGAATAGTAGTGCATATAAAGGTTCGGAATAATGATTCCTATAAACTCTGTTTTTCCGTTCGCGAGTATTCTCGCGACTTTGTTTTCCTTATAGTTTAATTTTTCAAGAGCAGTTGCAATGATCTGCTGATTTTCCAGGGTAAGAGAGTCCGGATTATTAAAATATCTGGAAATGGTTGTTTTGGAAAAACCGGTATATTTTGCGATGTCACTGAAAGTTATATTTTTTTTACCCATATCAGGTTCCTTTCGATAAAATAAAATTTTACCATGTTATAGTGAGAAGTCAATTACTTTTATGATAACAGTATAGCAGAAATTTCAAAACAGAACAATGAAAACAATCAACAGAAACGGTTAAGTAACCGGTTTTGTAAAAACTTTACAAAGTGAAGATATGAAATTTGTATAAAGCAATGAAATTGCATATGATGGTTGACTTGATAGCATTGCTGTGATATTATCAAACCATAAAGTAACCGGTAACTTTACCGGTAACGTAGAACGAGCACAGGGAAAAGGAGGAGCACATGAAGAAAGCGAAACTGATTTTTCTTGCCGGTCTGGCTATGGCAGTCAGTCTTACAGGATGTCAGAAAAAAGAAGTAAAGCCCGGCGATGTGGCAGGATATGATGAGGGCGAACAGTATCTTTCAATCTGGGTCCACAGTATTGAGGATACTCCGGAAGGACAGGTTTACAGGGAATCTGTAGACAGCTTTAATGAGAAATATAATGGTAAATATTTCGCAGATATTGAATTTATTCCGAGAAATGACAGTGGAGGCGGTTATTCAGATAAGGTAAATTCTTCTGTACTGTCAGGAGGGCTTCCGGATGTGCTTACCCTGGACGGACCGAATGTGGCAGCTTATGCAGCGAACGGGATTATACAGCCACTTGCAGAGCTGACAGAGGAAGAAAGAGGAGAATATCTGGAATCCATTCTGGAACAGGGTACTTATAATGATAAGCTTTATGCACTTGGAGTTATGGAATCCAGTGTAGGTCTTTACTACAACAAAGATATTCTTGAAGAAGCCGGAATTGAGGTTCCGGATGCAGATCATCCGTGGACGACATCAGAATTTATGGATATTCTGGCTAAGCTGAAACCGCTGATGGATGAGAAGAATGGTTATCCGATCGACATGACATTCCCGGTAGGTGAAGCAAGTATTTATTATTATGCCCCATTTATCTGGGCAAATGGTGGAAACCTGGTAAGTGAAGACGGACTGACAGTGGATGGATACTTTAATTCGGAGAAGAATGTTGAGGTCATGAATTATTTCCACCAGATTGTAGAGAACAAATACATGTCTGAAGCTCCAATAGAGAATCTGTTTGAAAGTGGAAGAGCAGCTTTCAAATTTGACGGGGCGTGGGAAGTCAACACAATCTACGAGAACTATCCAGATGTGAATCTTGGCGTTGCACCATATGTAGTTGGTGATGACTGGGATGGTGAAAGATATACACCGACAGGATCCTGGGCATTTGCAGCATCCTCAGAGACGGACAATATTGAAGGTGCAACAGAACTGGTCAAATGGATGAGTGGTGTGGAAAGTGGTGTAAGAATCTGGAATGAAGCAAAATCACTTCCGTCTACATACAAAGCGTTTGAACAGATTGATATATTCCAGACAGATGAAAACTACAATGCTCTGTATCAACAGTTAAGTAAATACGGACACCCGAGACCAAAAACTCCTGTATATCCACAGGTAAGTACATCTTTCCAGCAGGCACTTGAAAGTGTTGGACTGGGCGGTAAAGATGCGCAGGCAGAACTGGATAAATCTGTAGAAAGGATTAACGCGAAACTGGAACGTTATACGAGAGAATAATGAAGAAAAAAGAATCAATTTTAGGAATGGCTTTCTTTGGCCCGGCACTGGTACTTCTTATACTGTTTTTATTTCTGCCGATGGTGTTGACACTGGTGTTCAGTTTTACCGATTACTTTGCACTGAATCCGGATATGACACACTTTGTAGGCCTGGAAAACTATATAAACATTTTTAAAGACGAATTATTTGTAAAATCATTTTTTAACACGGTAAAATTTGTACTTATTATCGTACCGTGTCAGTGCATCGGAGCACTTGTTCTGGCACTTGCAATCAACAAAGTCACACATTGTAAAAAATACTTCAAAGTAGCATTTTTTATCCCGGTTGTAATGTCTCTGGCAGTTGTATCCACACTCTGGATGGACATCTACAGCCCGGAAGGAATCTTAAATACAATGCTTGCACACATTGGAATCAATGCACAGCCATTTATCCATAGTGCAAAACAGGCGCTTCCGTCCATCGCAGTTATGAGTGTATGGCAGGGTGTCGGATATCAGATGATCATCTTCCTTGGTGGACTCCAGAATATTAATCCGGCACTTTATGAAGCAGCAGAAATGGATCATGCAAGTGGATGGCAGAAATTTAAAGACATTACACTTCCGGAACTGAAACCTCTCTGCATTTTCGTTTTTATCACCGTTACAATCGGTGCGTTCCGTATGCTGGTACAGCCGATGGTCATGACAGGTGGAGGACCGGATCACTCAACATACACACTTGTATATGATATTTATGAAACCGGCACAATGAACTGGGAGATGGGACTTGCATCAACAATGGCAATTGTATTTACAATATTTGTTGTTATCCTGACGATCATACAGAATGTACTGACCAAAGGAAAGGAGGAGAAAAAACATGTTAACAAAAAAGCAAAAAACATTTAACTGGGTTCTGGCAGTTGTTTTGCTGCTACTCTCTGTATTCTTCCTGTTTCCGGTTATCTGGATGCTTGCAAACTCCTTTAAACCAGATGCAGCGATCACAGCAGATATGAATTCCATAGCAGCATTTATTCCTCCTGCTTTAAATGGAAATTATTTTGAAAACTATATTACGATTCTGACAGATACCAATTTCCTTCGTTACATGATTAATACTCTGGGATATGCGGCACTGCTGATCGTACTTGGGGTTATTGTAAACGGACTTGCAGGCTATGCACTTGCAAAGATTAACTTTCCATTCCGCGACCAGTGGCTTTTGATCATCATGATGCTTCTGATCGTACCGACAGAAACCGTTATCACGATACACTTTCTGATCATTGCAAAAGCAGGACTACTGAATACCGTGATTGGATATGTACTTCCAATGATCGTGAATCCGTTTAATATCTTTCTGTTCCGACAGGTTTTCGTAAGTCTGCCGGATGATGTTTATGAGGCGGCACAGCTTGACTTCTGCAGTCCGGTAAAATATTTCTTTACCATGGTATTGCCAATGTCAAAGACAGTCGTTGCAACTGTCAGTGTGTTTACATTCCTTGGAGTATGGAATGACTATCTCTGGCCGTCACTTGTATTTACATCCAGTGATCTTCTGACCGCGCAGATTGGTCTGAACTCCATAACATCCAATGACAATACAACAATGGGACAGACACTTGCAGTGATCACACTGATCACAATCCCTGTTATTATTATTTATGCACTGTTCTCCAAACAGATTGTAGAAGGTGTAACATCAACTGGTTCCAAGGAGGGTTAATGAATTATGAGTTTTATAGAATTTAAACATATCGGAAAAAAATATGCAGGAGCAGAACACAAATCAGTAGATGATTTTAATCTTAACATAGAAGAAAAAGAATTTATCGCATTTGTAGGACCGTCTGGATGTGGAAAATCCACAACACTTCGTATGATTGCCGGATTCGAAGAGATTACAGAAGGAGATCTGTATATTGACGGCAAAAGAGTGAACGAGACAGCACCGAGAGACCGTGGTATTGCGATGGTATTCCAGAACTATGCCCTGTATCCGCATATGACCGTAGAAAAAAATATCGGATACGGGCTGAAGAACATGAAGATGCCAGCAGACCAGATCAAGAAAAAAGTAGACTGGGCAATTGATATCCTGGGACTGCAGGAATTCCGTTACAGAAAACCGAAGAATCTTTCTGGAGGTCAGAGACAGAGGGTTGCACTGGGACGTGCAATAGTAAAAAATCAGAAGGTATTTCTGATGGATGAGCCACTGTCCAATCTGGATGCAAAACTTCGTGTCAGCATGAGAACAGAGATCAGCAAGCTGCATCGTGAAATGGGTGCAACGACGATCTATGTTACACATGACCAGGTTGAAGCCATGACTATGGCTGATCGTATCGTTATCATGAAAGAGGGCGTGATCCAGCAGGTTGGAAAACCAATGGAATTATATGATCATCCGGTAAATAAATTTGTTGCGGGATTTATAGGATCCCCGCAGATGAACTTCTTTGATGTTACCTTAAAAGGAAACGAAGTAACATTTGAAGACGGAAATAAACTGATGCTTCCGGAAGCTATTCTTAAGAAACTGAATGGTAAAGAAGGCGAGATGACACTTGGTATCCGTGGAGAAGATCTCAAAATGGATGGACACAACCTGGAACTTTATAAAGAAAATAAAATGAAAGCTGTGATCACAGATACAGAAGTCATGGGAAATGAGAATAACCTGTACTTCCAGTTCGGAGGCTGCCAGGCAGTTGCACGAGTTTCTAAATATGAGATCAGCCAGGTTGGAGATGAAATTGAATTTGTATTTATGCCATCCAAGATTCATTTCTTTGATAAAGAAACTGAGATGAATTATTTATAGGAGTGACGCTGATAATGAAAGAAGCAAAGATTTTTTTAGGGACAATAGAAAGAGTAAAAGATTTTGTCAATGCTGTGACGCGTCTGGACTGTGATGTAGACATTGTGTCCGGAAGATATGTGATTGATGCAAAATCAATCATGGGAATTTTCAGCGTGGATCTGTCCAAAGCGGTTGATCTGAGAATTCATGCAGAAGGCACTGAAGCAGAAAAAGCAATGGAAGTAATCAGTCCATTCATAGAAAAATAGAAAGTGAGCAGAATATGCAGAAAATATATGTAAAACCGAAAGACTACTGGATGAATGACCCGAATGGCTTTATATATTACAAAGGTATGTATCATCTTTTTTACCAGTGTTTCCCGTATGCGCCGCGCTGGGGACGGATGCACTGGGGACATGTTGTCAGCAAAGATCTGGTGAACTGGGAAGAACAGGGGATTGCACTGTTTCCAAGCAAAACAGATGACCGGAGTGGATGTTTTTCCGGAAGCGCCATTGAAGAAGATGGCAAAATGCAGCTGTATTATACCGGTGTGAATTATCTTACAGAAAATCCAGAGGATATCAATTTGTGTGTGGATGAACATTTTGTTTCCGCACAGCTTAAGATAACTTCAGAAGATGGCTTGCATTTTGATAATATTAAAGACAAAAAGACGGTGATTCCAGTCATTCATGATGAGGGGATCGGAGATGCACGTCACACAAGAGACCCGAAAGTCTGGAAAGACGGTGAGAGATGGTACATGGTACTTGGAAGCACCATTGAAGACAAACAGGGAAAACTTTTGTTCTTTACAAGTACAGATGGAGAAGAATGGAAATTTGCGAATTCTGTAACCAGAGAAAACTTCGGCTGGATGTGGGAATGTCCGGATTATTTTGAAGTAGATAACAGGCAGGTAGTAATCTTTTCACCGATGCAGTTATTTAAAGATGGAAAAGCAGAGGATGCACAGACCGTCTGTATGCAGGTGAAATTTGATAAAGAAACCTGTGCGATGGAACTGCCGGAAGAATATCAGTTTCTGGATTATGGAACAGACCTTTATGCACCACAGAGCACCCTCGATGAGGAGGGAAGAAGAATCCTGACTGCGTGGCTTCGTATGCCGGAACCGGTGGATGGGAAATGGCAGGGAATGATGTGTATTCCACGTGTTGTAGAAGTAAAAGAAAATCATATCTATTTTCGCGTTCATCCGAATGTTCAGGCGGCATATACAAAAGAAATCTCCGCACCATCTGAGGCGGACGAAAGTGGATATCGTCTGAGATTTTCCCTGGAGGATGGGGATAAAGTAGATGTCGGAGGATATGTGATTTCCAGAAAAGGGGATAAAATCTGTACTGACAGAAGCTGCCTTTTTGGAAAATATCCGAATCACAGAGTGAAATTTGAGACACCGGAGATGAAAGGATTTGAAATCGAAGTATATGTGAATCCGAACCAGATCAGTGTTTTTGTGAACGATGGTGAAGCGGTGATTACCAATGCCGTGTATGATCTGGGCAAAGAAATAGAGACAGATGTAAAAATGAGAATAGAAACTCTGGAAAAATAAAGAACTCCGGTCATGAAGAAATTTGTGACCGGACAATGATAGGGATGGAGAAAACATATTTTTCTCCATCCCCATTTCATGTCACGAATCTGATATTTTCAGCTTGTATTTTGTATATTCAAAGTATGATATAGGGTATAGTGTAAGAAAAATCAGGCGAAGAATAGCTGGAACAGGAGATGAAGGATATGAGATATGGATATTTTGATGAAGTAAAAAAGGAATATGTGATCACACGTCCGGATACACCGGCACCGTGGGTAAACTATCTTGGCTCACCAGAGTATGGGGCAATTGTTTCAAATAATGCAGGGGGATACAGTTTTGCAAAATCAGGAGCAAATGGAAGAATCCTGAGATATATTTTCAATCAGTTTGATCAGCCGGGACGGTATATTTATCTTCGTGATAATGAAAGTAAGGATTACTGGTCTGCATCCTGGCAGCCGGTAGGCAAAGATCTGGAGACGTACAAAAGTGAATGTCATCATGGAACAGCATATACAAAAATGATGGCAGACTACAGTGAAATTCACTCAGAAGTAAGATATTATGTGCCGCTGGAGCAGTCTTATGAAGTATGGAGTCTGGCAGTGACAAACTATTCTGAGAAAAAACGTGAACTTACAGTAACAGGATATGCGGAATTTACCAATAACAGTAACTATGAACAGGATCAGGTAAATCTTCAGTATTCTCAGTATATCACACAGACGGTTTTCAGAGGGAACCGTGTACGTCAGATGATCCATGCAAACCTGGATCGTCTGGAAGAAGGTGAAAACATTGATAACAAAAATGTATTCAACAGATTTTTCGGACTGGCAGGAGCTGACGTGAATTCCTGGTGCGGAGACAAAGAAAGCTTTCTCGGAAGATATCACGGATATAACAATCCAGAGGGCGTAATCACGGGAAAACTCAGCAATAAGGGAAATTATAATGAGAATAGCTGTGGAGCACTTTCAACAGTTTTAAGCCTTGCTCCGGGGGAAACAAAAGAAATCACTTTTCTTGTTGGAATGAAAGGTGATGCAGAAGCGGGCGAAATCGTGGAGCATTACAAAAACTGCCAGGATGTATGTAAAAGAGAACTGGAAGAACTGATCGAATACTGGCATGGTCAGCTTTCTCACTTCCAGATCAGAACCCCAAGTCCGGAATTTAATACCATGATCAATACATGGAATGCATACAACTGTTTTATGACCTTTATCTGGTCACGGGCAGCTTCTTTTACCTACTGTGGACTCCGCAATGGATATGGATATCGCGATACAGTTCAGGATATTCAGGGAGTGATTCATCTGGCACCGGAGATGGCGGTGGAAAAAATCCGATTCATGCTTTCAGCACAGGTGGATAACGGCGGTGGACTTCCGCTTGTAAAATTCACACATAACCCGGGACATGAAGATACTCCGGACGATGCTTCCTATGTACAGGAAACAGGACATCCGGCTTATCGTGCAGATGATGCACTGTGGCTTTTCCCTACAGTCTATAAATATGTTTCAGAAACAGGCAATGTGGCATTCATGGATGAAGTGATTCCGTTTGCAAACAAAGATGAGGCAACCGTATATGAACATCTGAAACGTGCAATTGCATTTTCTGAAAATCATCTTGGAAAACATGGAATGCCGGCAGGTCTTTATGCAGACTGGAATGACTGTCTCAGACTTGGAAAAGATGGAGAGTCAACTTTTGTAGCACTGCAGTATTATTACGCAATGACGATTCTCAGAGAATTTGCAGAGTACAAAGAGGATAAAGAATATATTGAATATCTTAACGAAAGTCAGAAGAAACTTGGAAAACTGATCCAGGATCTCTGCTGGAATGAAGACCGATTTATCCGTGGATTTACAGAAGATGGAGCTGTGATCGGAAAGCGCACAGATCCGGAAGCTAATATGTGGCTGAATCCGCAGAGCTGGGCGGTGATCAGTGGTCTTGCAGACGATGCACAGGCAAATCTTGCACTGGATATGGTTTATAAGAGACTGAATACGGAATATGGAGCAATCCTGATGGATCCTCCATATCATGCTCATGCATTTGAGGGTGCGCTGGCTGTGATCTATAATGCAGGAACCAAGGAAAATGCAGGGATTTTCTCACAGTCACAGGGATGGATCATTCTTGCAGAAGCTCTGAGAGGACATGGAGAGAGAGCTTTTGGCTACTTTATGGAAAATGCGCCTGCGGCACAGAATGACAGGGCAGAGATCCGAAGACTGGAACCATACTGCTATGGACAGTTTACAGAGGGAAAAGCAAGCCCGAATTTCGGACGCTCTCATGTACACTGGCTGACAGGAACAGCATCTACCGTTATGGTAGGGTGTGTAGAAGGTATCCTTGGTATGCGTCCTGACTTTGGCGGACTGAGAATTGCACCATCTGTTCCGAAAGAATGGGATAAATTTGAAATTGATAAAGATTTCCGCGGATGTAAACTTCATATCACAGTCCATAATCCGGGACACGTGGAATCTGGTTTCAAGAAGATGATCGTCAATAGAGAAGAACTGGGAGAAAATTATATTCCTCAGGAAAAGCTTACAGAGATTACAGAAGTAGAACTGTTCATGTCATAAAAAGGAGACAGCATGAAATATATAAAATTTCAGGATAAAAAAGGAACGTTTACCATTCAGAGTCCGGAAAACTACAGTGGTCTGTATTTTCCGCTGGCGGGTGATGGAGGACTGAAATCCAGTATCACTCCGAACCTTGGAGGAGACAGCAAGACAGATCAGAACCATTTTCTTTTGGAACCGGTAAGTATTGAAAATCTTCACAATAATCGCAGTACCAGAAATTTCTGGTGCCGTACAGAAGGTAAGGGATGCTGGTCTGCAACGGGAATTTCAGCAGAGCAGGAATTACAGAAATTTACAGAAGCTCAGGATAAAAGCATTCTGGAAGCCGGCTTTATGTGGCAGAAAGTGACCAGAACTTCTGCAAAATATGGTCTTCAGTCAGAAATCACTTCTTTTGTTGCTGTGGACGGAGCAGTAGAGATTGAACTGGTCAGAATAAAAAATATATCTGAAGAAGTGACAAAAATCACTCCGATTGCTGCAATACCGCTTTATGGAAGAAGCGCGGACAATATTCGAGATCATCGTCATGTGACATCGCTTCTTCACAGAATCAATACAACAGAATATGGTGTGGAAGTCACACCGGTTCTGTCTTTTGATGAAAGAGGTCATCAGAAGAATCATACCACCTATTTTGTATATGGATATTCAGAAAAAGGCGATGCACCGGAGGCGTTTTATCCTACTGTGCAGGAGTTTATAGGAGAGGGCGGTACTTATCTGAATCCAGAAGCAGTAAGAAAGAACAAGCCAGGCAGAAAGGCAGGAAGCAGAGCTGAGGGAAAAGAGGCAATGGGAGGCATCCGCTTTGCGGATGTTGAGCTAAAGCCGCAGGAAACAGCAGGTTTTATCATACTGGCAGGACTGACAGAGAAGAAAGAGAGTATTGCCAAAACTGTCGCAAAATACAGAACAGAAGAGCAGGTGGAGAACGTTCTTGAAGAGGTGAAATCCTACTGGCAGAAAAAAGTAAATGTATCTTATGAAACCGGTGATGCAGATGCTGATAATTATATGAAATGGATCAGCTTTCAGCCGGTACTGCGAAGAATCTATGGTTGTTCTTTTCTCCCATACCACGACTATGGAAAAGGCGGACGGGGATGGAGAGATCTCTGGCAGGACTGTCTTGCACTCCTGATCATGAATCCGGCTGTAGTGCGTCAGATGATTGTTGCCAACTATGGCGGTGTCCGTATTGACGGAACAAATGCCACGATTATTGGAAATAAACAGGGAGAATTTATCGCGGACAGAAATAATATTGCCCGCGTCTGGATGGATCATGCATTCTGGCCGTTTGGAACGACGAAGCTGTATATCGATCAGACCGGCGATATGGATATTCTGTTTGAAAAAGTTCCATATTTCAAAGATCTTCAGTCAGGAAGAGGAACAACACACGATGAAGAATGGAATACAGCTTACGGAAAACAGCAGAAAGTAGAGAGCGGAGATGTTTATTTCGGAACAATTCTGGAGCATATTCTTCTGCAGAATTTAACTGCTTTTTATGATGTAGGTGAGCATAATGAAATGAAACTCCATGGAGCCGACTGGAACGATGCCATGGATATGGCGTGGGACAATGGTGAGAGTGTGGCGTTTACCTGTGCCTATGCAGGAAATATGAATAACATTGCAGACTGCCTGGAAAATCTGGAACGCATAAGCGGAATTAACCGGGTTGAGATTGCCAGTGAAATGGAATGTCTGTTTTCCTGTGGAAGAGATCTATATGAGAATGCAGACAAAAAAAGAAAACTGCTGGGTTCTTACACCAAAAAGTGTGCACACAACATCAGCGGCGACACAGTGATTGTCAGAATTGATGAGATAGTCAGAAATCTGCGTGAAAAAGCAGACTGGATGATGGAAAATATCCGAAAGAATGAATGGATCACAGATGGTGGAGACGGATGGTTCAATGGTTATTATGATGACCACAAGAATCCGGTAGAGTGCTGCGAAAAAGATCGTGTACGCATGATGCTGACCAGCCAGGTATTCGCGATCATGAGCGGAACTGCAACAAAAGAGCAGACTGCTGCGATCAGCAGAAGTGCAGATAAATATCTGTTCGATGAGAAAGCAGGCGGTTATCGACTGAATACAAATTTCAGAGAAGAGAAATTTGATCTTGGCAGAATGTTCGGCTTTGCCTATGGTGAAAAAGAAAACGGAGCTGTTTTCTCTCACATGGCAGTCATGTATGCAAATGCTCTCTACAGTCAGGGCTTTGTAAAAGAAGGATATAAAGTGCTCAATACACTTCTTCATGCGGCAATGAACTTTGAAAGCAGCTATATGTATCCAGGACTTCCTGAATATTTTGACAGTGATGGAAGAGGGCTGTATGCATATCTTACCGGTGCAGCAAGCTGGTATATGCTGACCATGATCACAGAAGCTTTTGGAGTAAGAGGAGAGATTGGCAATCTTGTGATCGCACCAGCACTTATGGCAGAACAGTTTGATAAAGAAGGAAATGCATCACTCTATCTGGAATTTGCAGGAAAGAAATTTGAGGTTCACATTTCCAATCCAGACAAAAAGGAGTATGGAGAATATCAGATCGTTCAGGCGTACTGTGACGAAAAAGAAATAGAAAAAAGAGCAGACGGAAGTGCCTGTATGAAAAAAGAGACGATTGAACAGTTGTCTTCAGATGAGACACATAATATTACTATAGTATTACAATAAAAACAACCCGACATTATGTAGTAAAATGACATAATGCCGGGTTGTTTTCTATTTTTCTCAATGCCGGGGAGAGACAGAGGCATGTCTGTTGGTCTACCACATGGATTTGTAGTATTTGTCGCGGTATTTCTTTGGTGTCAGTCCTATATAGCCTTCAAAAATCTGTATAAAGTGACTCTGTGAGGAAAAGGAAAGATACGCCGCAATATCCACGATAGACTGATCAGAATATCTGAGAAGATGAGTGGCTTTTTCTATTTTCTGTTCACGGATATAGTCACTGATCGATACACCAAGATTCTGCTTGAATATACGGGAAAGATAATTGCAGGACAGCCCTGTATGGTCAGCCAGATCCTGAATGGTGATTCTTTCTTTTATGTGAACGTAGATATAGTTGATGCATTCAATGACAGGTTTGGACAGAACGGAACTTTTTTTCTGAAGAAGCATTTTTCCGGTAAAATCTTTTGCCATAATATGATGGAGGTCTGCAACTTCACGGACTGAAGTGCAGGAATCCATTTTTAAGATATAGAAGTCGCTGAGGCGATAGGCCTGCTCCGGTTCCAGCCCTCCGTTAATGCAATAACGGGTCAGCATGGCGGCAGTTACCACAAAATGATATTTGATATTGGTCAGAGGATTTCTAGAAAGGACACCAGTTCCTTCGAGCTTAAGAAAGGAATCGTTTTTGCAGTTTGCAGTGACCGTCTCCATGTCTCCGCTTCGGACTGCGTTATAAAAAGAGTATTCTATGGAGGGAGAACGGTGCAGGATTTCCATATCATTGTTTTCTATTTCAGTGTGGTACCAGTCTTTTGAAATTGCCATAAACATTACTCCTTCATGTGTTGATTTTTTATATTATGACATGAATCTGACATTTTGTTAAGATTAATAATATATTTTATATGTCAAAAATGATATAGTATCATCATCAAAGAGAAAGCAGTGAAAAATGCTTTGAATAAGGAGGAATTTTTAATGAAAAGAAAATTTGTATCTGTAATCCTGACAGCAGCAGTTGTTGCAGGAACATTCTCAGCAGCAACTGTAGTAAGTGCAGATTCCGGAGAAGGAAAAGTGATCAATATTTATTCCTGGAATGATGAATTTCGTCAGAGATTGGAAGCTGTATATCCGGAAGTAGAATCTACATCAAAGGATGGAACAGTTACAACACTGAAAGATGGAACAGAGATTCACTGGGTTATTAACCCGAATCAGGATGGCGTTTACCAGCAGAAACTGGATGAAGCACTGATGAATCAGGCGGATGCGGCAGACGATGACAAAGTAGATATTTTCCTGTCAGAGACAGACTATGTAAATAAATATACAGACAAAGATGCAGATGTGGCAATTCCGCTTAAAGACCTCGGAATCGATCCTGACAAAGATCTTGCAGATCAGTACGATTTTACAAAAACAACAGCATCTGACACTGATGGAGTACAGAGAGGTTCTACATGGCAGTGCTGCCCGGGAACTGTGGTATATCGTCGTGACATCGCAAAAGATGTATTTGGAACAGATGATCCGGAAGCAGTAGGCGAGAAATTAAAGGACTGGGATACAACAAAAGCAACAGCAGAAGAACTGAAAGCAAAAGGATACTACACATTTGCCTCTTATGCAGATACATTCCGTCTGTATGGAAACAGCATCGAAAGTTCATGGGTAGAACCGGGAAGCACAACGATCAAAGTTGACCAGAAGATCATGGATTGGGTAAGTGATTCAAAAGAATGGCTGGATGCAGGATATCTGAACAAAACTGTAAAAGGTCAGTGGAACGATGACTGGAACAAAGCTATGAGCTCTGACTCCAAAGTATTCGCATTCCTGTTCCCGGCATGGGGAATTGACTTTACCCTGAAACCAAACTGGGATGGCGAAGACGGTGCCTGGGCTGTTACAAACCCACCGCAGGAATACAACTGGGGCGGATCTTATATTCATGCAGCAACAGGAACAGACAACATGGAACATGCAAAAGATATCATCCTTGCTATGACTGGAGACAAAGACACCCTGTTAAAGATTTCCAAAGACTATGCTGACTTTACAAATACAAAATCCGGTATGCAGGAGGCTGCTTCTGACGATGCATTCGCTTCTGACTTCCTCGGTGGACAGAATCCATTTGAATATTTTGCACCGGTAGCAGAAAACATCAAAATTGCCCCGCTTTCCCCTTATGATCAGGGCTGTGTAGAGCTGATCCAGAATGCTTTCAGCGATTATTTCCAGGGAAATGTTGACTTTGACAAAGCAAAATCAAACTTTGAAACAGCAATCATGGAACGTTATCCGGAAATCACAGAAGTACAGTGGCCGGAATAAATGATCAGATCAGCAGGGTACAGAGTGCCCTGCTGTTTATTGGAAAGGAAAGGCATTTATGAAAAAAAAGAAAAAAAATATTGATTACGGAAAATGGGGCTTGTTATTTATTCTTCCATTTTTTATCACATATCTGATATTTTCTCTTATTCCTCTGATCGATACTGTAAGATACAGCTTTTTCGAATATTATCGTTCGGGTATCAAGGTAGTAGGTCCGAATTTTGTCGGCATGAAAAACTACATCAGTCTTTTGTCATCAGATATGTTCCTGTATGGAAAAAACACATTGATCCTGTGGCTGATCGGTTTTGTTCCGCAGATCGTGGTTGCACTTGTACTTGCCTGCTGGTTTACAGATCTTCGAATGAAGATCCACGGCAAACAGTTCTTTAAAGTAGTTATTTATCTGCCGAACCTGATCATGGCGTCTGCATTTGCCTTATTATTCTTTACGATGTTCTCTACCAATGGTCCGGTCAACTCTATTCTGCTGTCCCTGGGTGTTCTGAAAGCACCGATTGATTTCCTGGGTTCTGTTCTGGGAACAAGAGGACTGATCGGATTTATGAACTTTATGATGTGGTTTGGAAATACAACGATCATGCTGATGGCGGCAGTTATGGGTGTAAGTGTGGAGGTCTATGAGGCTGCTGATCTGGATGGATGCAATGGAATTCAGAGATTTTTCTATATTACACTGCCAATGATCCGCCCGATCCTTGCATACACATTGATCACATCTATCATCGGTGGCCTTCAGATGTTTGATGTTCCTCAGATCCTGACAAACGGACAGGGTAATCCGGACAGAACATCCATGACACTGATCATGTTCCTGAACAGTCATCTGAAGAGCAAGAATTATGGAATGGCAGGTTCATTATCTGTTTACCTGTTCATCATCAGTGGTATCCTCTGCTTCTTTGTTTACAGAATGACCAATGACAACGATCCAGATGGTTCAAAAAAGGCAGCTAAGAAACGTGCAAAAGAAGAAAGGAGAAGAGCAAGATCATGAAAGCAAATTCAGGAAAACGTGTGATGAGCATTGTCGCACATATTGTACTCATTCTCTTATCTTTTATGTGTCTGTTTTTCTTTGCGATTCTGCTTATCAATGCAACGCATTCACATGCAGAACTGCAGAAAGGCTTTTCTATCATTCCGGGTAAACATTTTATGGATAACCTGAGAAGTGTGGCAAATGATGGAAGCTTTCCAATGTTCAGAGGAATCATTAACAGTGTGGTCGTGTCCGGATGCTCTGCAGCATTATGTACATACTTTTCTTCCCTGACTGCATATGGCATTTATGCTTATGATTTCAAGGGAAAGAAAGTTGCTTTTACTTTCATCATGGCAATCCTTGTTATGCCGACACAGGTAACTGCAATGGGATTCCTGAGACTGATCACAAAGATGGGAATGTATGATTCACTTCTTCCGCTGATTATTCCGTCCATTGCTTCACCGGCAGTATTTTATTTTATGTACAGTTATTTACAATCCTCTCTTCCGCTGTCACTGGTGGAAGCTGCCAGAATTGACGGAGCTGGAGAGTTCCATACATTCAACCGTATTGTACTTCCAATCATGAAACCAGCGATCGCAGTTCAGGCAATCTTTACCTTTGTTGGATCATGGAACAACTACTTCGTACCGGCATTGGTCATCCAGTCCAAGAACAAGATGACGGTTCCGATCCTGATCGCAACATTACGAGGTGCTGATTACATGAACTTTGATATGGGTAAGATTTACATGATGATCACTGTTGCTATCGTACCGATTATTATTGTTTATCTGCTCCTGTCAAAATATATCATCGCAGGTGTTACGCTGGGTGGCGTAAAAGAGTAAAAGAGTAAAAAATAAAAGTTATCATTAGTCAAAAGAACGCGGCAGGATATTCTTGCATAAAGGATAAAGAATGCTGTCGTTCTTTTGTTGTATAAAATAAATTCAAACGTTAGCAGGAGGATTATATATGAAAGATGTATGGGGACACAGTGGAAGTATGGATCAGAGTCTGTCTGAATTTGAAATCAGACACCGGACTCTGGCAAGAGAAGCGGCTGTGGAAGGTATTGTACTTCTGAAAAACGAAGGAGTACTTCCTCTTTCCACAGCTTCAGCTATTGCACTGCTTGGAAGTGGGGCAGAAAAGACCATTAAAGGCGGAATTGGTTCCGGTGATGTAAATAACAGAGAAAATATTTCCATTTATCAGGGAATGAAAGAAGCAGGTGTGACTATTACCAGTGAGAACTGGCTGGAGGATTATGAAGAACGTTATAAAAACGCACGAAATGTCTGGAAAGAAAAAATCCTTGAGGATGCAAAGCACGTAGATAATCCATTTGATGCATACGCAAGCAACCCTTTTATTCTTCCAGAAGGACGGGCTGTTGAAGCAAAGGATATCGCAGATGCAAAAGCTGCTGTGTATGTGCTCAGCCGTATTTCCGGAGAGGGTAAAGACCGCCGCAGGGTAAAAGGAGACTATTATCTGAGTGAAAGAGAAGCAGCAGATCTTTTTTTCCTGAATGAAAAAAAGATTCCGGTCATCCTGCTTCTGAATGCGGGTGGTCCGATCGAACTGACTGACATTCTGGAAAATACAGAGAACATAAAGGCAATCCTTAATATTTCCCAGCCGGGGCAGGAGAGTGGATATGCGGTTGCAGACATCCTGTTAGGAAACTGTGTACCAAGTGCGAAGTTGACGGCAACCTGGGCGAGAAGATATGAAGACTGCCCTTTTGCAGAGGATTACAGTTATCTGAATGGAAATCTGGATACCGAAGAGTACAAAGAAGGGATTTTTGTCGGATACCGTTATTTTGACAGCTTTGGCAAAAAGCCACTGTTTCCGTTTGGATTCGGACTGTCCTATACAGAGTTTAAAATAGAATTCAAAGGGATTGAGACTTCGGAGAAAGAACTTGCAGTTGAAATGAAAGTTACTAATATCGGAGATACTTATGCAGGAAAAGAAGTTGTGCAGATTTATGCATCTCTTCCTCAGACAGAGGTAAAGAAAGAATATCGCCGTCTCGTTGGGTATGCAAAAACAAAGCTTTTGCAGCCGGGAGAAGCTGAAACATTGAGGATCACAGTTGGACAGAAAGAGCTGGCATATTTTTCTGAGGAAAAACATCAGTGGATCGTAGAAAAAGGAACCTATGGTATCTGGACCGGAAACAGTTCTGCATCTCTTGAATACAGTAGCACTGTAAAAGTAGAGCAAAGTGTATCGTTGGAGGATACCTGTGTCCTGGAAAACACAGCAGAGATAGAAGAAGAACTGTGGAAAACGTACGAATGCAGAAAAACAACGGCAGATAACAGCCATTGTATTGTTTTTACACCGCATCCAGAAGAGAAAAAAATATACAGATCAGCTTATGCCACGGAGCAGGTGGCAGAAGATCTGCTTCCTCTTCTCTACGGAAATATTGCAGAAACAACAAGTACTCTGGGGGCAGCAGGAATCCGCGTTCCGGGAACCGCAGGTGAGACAACAGAAGGACTTCTTGACAAGTATGGTATTCCATCTTTGATCATGGCAGACGGACCGGCAGGTATCCGATTGCAGCAGCACTATGAAGTGGACAGAGCAACAGATACCGTTTATGGAATAGGTGTACTGGGTGCACTGGAGAATGGCTTTCTGGTAGACAGAGAAGAGCATGAGGGCGCTGACCAGTATTATCAGTACTGCACTGCATTCCCGGTAGGAACTGTAATGGCTCAGACCTGGAACAGAGATCTGATGCAGAGATTTGGAGAAGCGGTTGCGCTTGAGATGGAAGCATTTCACGTCAATCTGTGGCTGGCACCGGGTCTGAATATCCAAAGAAATCCTCTTTGTGGACGAAATTTTGAGTATTATTCAGAAGACCCGTTCCTCTCAGGAACGCTGGCAGCATCTGTAACAAAAGGTGTGCAGTGCCATAAGGGATGTGGCGTTACAATTAAGCATTTTGCATGCAATAATCAGGAAGATAACCGTATGGGGGTGGATGTAAAGATTTCAGAGAGGACGCTCAGAGAAATTTATCTTCGTGGATTTGAAATTGCAGTGAAAGAGGGACAGCCGACAGCAATCATGTCTTCTTACAATCTTGTCAATGGAGTGCATGCGGCGAACAGCAAAGATCTGTGTACCAGAATTGCACGGAAAGAGTGGGGATTTGATGGAGTTATCATGTCTGACTGGAATACAACCGTACCGGAAGATGGAAGTGTTGCATGGAAATGTGCCGCAGCAGGAAATGACATTATCATGCCTGGAAATGCAGAAGATGCCGAGAGTATTCGTAATGCATACAGAAACGGAGATCTTACAGAAGAAGAAATCCGTTCCTGTGCAGGCAGGATTCTTGAACTGATCAGTCAGCTGGCATAGAATTATCATATCTTCAATGCCAGATATTCGTTCGGATATACAAAAGTGAAAAGCTGGCAATCCAGTTTTTTTACGGATGAGGAGACGGGTGATACGTTCAGTCAGTTTTGCGTATTTTCGTACTTCATCAGGGTGTCATAGTAAAACTTCTCTAAGTTATTGACGAGTTGCTTTGCGTTCTTTTTTCTCGGCATACATTTTTTCATCGGCAAGATTTATGTAGTCATTGAGTGAGAAGACAGAATCATCTGCAACCACAAATCCGATGCTTGCCTCGATAGGGAATGCCATACGGCTGTTCCTGGAAAGCGTGGCGAGGGAATCAAGGAGATTCTGTTTAAGCTTTTGCATCTGTGTCTGATCGTAGTCTGGTATCACACATACAAATTCATCTCCGCCATAGCGCATGGAGACAGAATTGGCAGGGCAGTGCTGCCGGATGACAGATGCGATACTGCTGATTGCAAGATTTCCCATATCATGTCCGAAAGTGTCGTTGATATATTTCAGATGATCGGCATCAATAAACATGATTCCGACAGTTTTTTTACTTTTCATATATTGATTAAACACAGGCAGCGCCAGCTTTTCATATGCCATACGATTATAAAGCCCTGTAAGGGAATCGTGGATGTAAAGCTGTGAAAGCTGCCTGTTTTTCTTTCGGAGAATCAGTTTTCCGTAAAGCGCCTCGATGGAAGTACGGAAGGTGTTCAGTGTCTCAAAAAGAAACTGATGCGTAAGAAGATAATCGCAGTTTTCGAGAACCAGATAGCCAATCTCACGTTCGCGGAAATGAACCGGGGCAAAGAAATATACATTTGGGATGTCGGACTCGGAGACTTCCGGAAGTAGTTTCCCTGTGGAAAGATCCAGTTCGCCTGCTTCCTGTGCTGCAAGACAGACACCGGCAGCAATATTGTCATTAGCGCAGACAAAAGCTTCAGGAAGGAGTCCGCGTTCCTGAAAAACAGTAAAGGCCTTGAGTCCTGTTTCTACTTCATAGTTCAATTCATATATACGATCTGGTTCAAAGTCGATTCCATGTTTTTTAAGTGTATCCCTGTAGGCAAGAAAACGCTGCTGATTTTCATAATTTCCGATGATTCCGCCGACATAATTGAGTTTTGTGCAGCCATGTTCGGTAATCAGATGTTCCATCAGAGAGCAGGTTGCATGGTAGTTGTCAATTCCGGAGAAGTAAAGATTCTGTACCTTATCCAGAAGAGAAATGACAGGGACCGAGGCTCTTCGGGCTCGGATTATGATTTCTTCTTTAAGTTCGTGGTCAGGAATAGGAGCAAGATCAAGAAGAATTCCATCGAAGTCTGAAAGCCTGGGAAGTCGGAAAATGTTATATTCACCGACATTGTAGCTCTGATCCTGACTAAAGTTTCCAAAACAGTGAAAACTGTATAAATCTATATCGGAATTATGGTCAGAGATATATCGTCGATATCCATGAAGCCATTCATGGGTCGGGTAGCGGGCCTGGCCATTTGTGATAAGCGCGATTTTTTTCATCCTAAGACTCCCACAGAAATATAATTATGTCTGTTATAACGAAGTATGATGGAAAATACCAGACTTTTTGTGCAATTATATACAAAAATGACAGCCTTGGGAAAGCTGTCATTTACAGGACTGTTATTTGTATGATATATCTTTGAAAATTTATATGTGAAGTTGGATTATTTGGGCTCTTTCCCGGCGGCGAAGGCCATCATCATCTCATTGGTGAGACTGCTGTCAGTGTCCTGACCGATAATTTTGTCACGTTCAAACCACTGTGCGATGGAAAGCTCCTCGTGATCTACGGTAAGGGTATCGTCGCCGTCTATATCGCAGAAAAATCCAAAAAGTAATGTACCGGAGAAGGACCATGGCTGACTCTTATAATAACGGAGATTTTTCACTTTCAGACCGACTTCTTCCATGACTTCCCTTTGTACCGTCTGCTCTATCGTTTCACCAAATTCTGCAAAACCGGCAATTAATGCATATTTTTTATATTCCCTGCCTGCATATTTTGTCAGGATCAGTTCATCGCCGTGGCTGACTGCCACAATGACTGCCGGATTGATCCTTGGAAACACTTCATTCCCACATGCCGGACATTGCAGCTTTCTTTCGTTTTCATTTCTTAAGAGTTCTGTTCCGCATTTTCCGCAAAAATGATTGTTTTCATACCATGTATACAAATGATAGGCACTGACTCCTGCAAATCGCTCACGCTCAGGAAATGTTCGGCGCAAACGGAACATCTTTTCATAGACATACCCCTCGATTTCTGTCTTTTGCGGCGAATACAACAGATAATAAGTCTCCTCTCCAATGGAAAAAAGGTAGATGAGCGTTCCCTCATCTGCCTTATTTTTTCTCCACTCACCGTATTTAGGATATGCAATCTGCATCTCTTCGTTGATCCTACAAAGCAGTTTTCCTGCGTCAAATATCATGATCCTGCTCTCGTCTTTCGGAGGCTTTGGATGATATTCATTTTTTAACTGCTCCACTCCAATATCCTGTATCATGCCTCTTCCTCTTTTCCTGCCATTGGTATCTGCAGCCGCTCTATGATCTGCGCCGCATCCGGGCCAACAATGGGGCTTAGACGCTCCCTGCCGCCCTTTCCGTTACGGACAAATACATAATACTCACTATCGAACAGCCGGGTATCTTTCAGGACTTCCAGCCGCCTAACCTCTTCCGGTGTCCTTTTCTGATCCGGCATAGC